>LSQX01054146.1_pt1 | contig 11850 bp, 9 predicted proteins | sample 654561 | NCBI WGS metagenome assembly LSQX01 (sample SAMN04489861, study PRJNA283612) | anaerobic digester metagenome | isolation source: 4 biogas reactors fed with cattle manure at either 37C or 55C with and... | place: Denmark: Kongens Lyngby | collected 2014 | reverse complement strand
TTCCTGTATATTCCCAGTAACAGTTTATTTCTCCTGACTCCAAGGCAGGCCTGATCACAGCCAGCTCGCCCAGGCCGGTCTTGTTTTCAACTGGGTATCCTAAATAATCAAGATACTGGTAAGTCATGCTCCCCAGTAAAAGAGCCTCTGTAAAAGTTTTAGAACCGACAATTATCGTTGGTTCGTCAGTATCTCCACTTTGTCCTCCAGAGCACCCGACAACACCTAGCAGTGCCATAGAAAGCACCAGCATTAACACGAGGCCAGACCATAAAGGTTTTTTCATAACAATCCTCCTTTTCTTTTTTTTAAACGCTGTTACCTTCAAACAAAAACACGATTGCCATTAACTTTGCAACTAAATTAATATCACACCTCCTCCATAAATGTAGATTGCCAGACGCCTTGGTAATGCCGGCTATATGACAAATGATGCCAGACACCATAATGATGCTTCTAGCCTTTTTAAAGTTTCTCCATGGTGATGGCATTGCCGGGGCAGGTATTTGCACAGAGGCCGCAACCCCAGCAGAGATCCGGGTTAAATGCCACATTTTTCTTTTGCTTGCCTTTTCGTTCTACTAAAGTTCCATCAAAATAAAAGGCTTCAAAATGACAGCGCTGAATACAACGCCCACATAGAAGGCACTTCTCAGGGTCATATTTGGCGATGTAGCGAGATTTTGGCCATTTCCCTTTAGTGCCCAATTGTTTTGCGACTCGAAATGGATAGCAGCAGTCAGCACAACAGTTGCAGACTGCAGTGAGCCCCTTTTCTCTCCAGTTATACGGGCCGCCTGTATGCATTAACCCCTTTTTGTCAGCCATATACAACAATTCTTTGGCCTCTTCCTTACTCAGGAGCCTTCCTTTGCTGCGGTCGGTGATATGGTCATCAAAATGTAAGCAGACCTCTCTGGGCCGGTCGCAGTTATCTGCCAGCATTTTGCAGTTGCAGGGCAGCGCCATGATCTTTTCAGCTGCATCGATCATTTCCTCAACTTCAGATACAAGAAGGATCAGATCATTATGGCATTTCTCATAATCTGGGTCATTATCAACAACTGCTTTGAAATGATTATTCCTCTTCAAATACTCCAAATAGCACCACTCGTCCAGCTGCTGGCGTATCTTCTGGGGCAGGACATAATAATTTCCGAACTTGCTCTGATCATCCAATCTTGAATAAAAATCACTAATCCTGTAATAAACAGTTCCATCTTTTCCTTCTTTATTGATCACATAGCGCTGGTACGCCTGTTCCAGCAGATTGTCTATGTCCGGACTGCTCTCAAACAAAGAAGCGATCTGATCCCTTGTCAGGCTACTGCCCCCTATTTTTACGACAAGTTCTATTTCCTGTTCAGTAACAAAGTGGTGCAGATAGGGTTTGACAAACTCCGGTACCTGGAAAGCAGCCATAAATTGCTCAAGGATATTCAGTTACAATCTCCCCTCTCAGCGCAATCTCGTGACAAGCACAGCAAGAATACTGCAAATTATTTTAGCCGCTGCCATCCCCTTGGTCACTAAGGCAGTATATTCAGCCAGCCCAAGAGCTTTTTAATCTATGCATTAATCTGTAAGCTTCTGCACTACAGCCTTCAATTCCAGATAAGCCTCAATGATACCCAACCCCTTTTTGAGAGAACTGGTTTATTTTGTTATTGTAAATCCCGGTGGTGTAAATTTGTACTCCAAATAGCTCAAGCCTCTTTCAAAAAAGATAGCTAGGAGTGCTCCAAACCCAGCACCCACAATGATGAACTCAGCCCATAACATATTTAATCCAGCTACGATTATATCTCCCAGGCCTCCACCACCTATATAGGCAGCAAGGGTACCCACACTAACCACATAAACAGCAGATGTCCTGATACCCGCCAAAATAACGGGCATCGCAAGGGGTAACTCTACTTCAAATAAAACCTTCCTTTCAGACATTCCCATACCCTGTGCTGCTTCCTTCGTATTGGGGTCGACACCATAAAGGCCAGCTATAGTATTTCTGGCAATAGGCAAAAGTGCTTGCACCACCAGAGCTCCGATAGCAGGTTTAAGCCCCATCCCCAGCACAGGCATGGTCAAAGCGATAATTGCCATACCGGGGAAGGCCTGAAAGAGATTAAGGATATTCATCACCAGGGCTCCCATCTTCCTGAAGCGGGGCCTGGTCAAAATAACACCTATTGGCAGAGAGATGGCAATAGCAACAGCCAATGAAATTAGCACCATGATGACATGAATGGACAACTCATGGGGAACCCGTGACAAGGCGTCTAAGAATCGTTCCCAATTCATAGATCATTCACCTTCTTTCCTGCGGACACATTCCCTGATGTCATCAAACGATACTATTCCGATCAGCTGAGCGCCATCCAGTACCCCCAGGTAATCACAATTCCACTCCAGCATCAAAGAAAGGGCATCATTCAAAAGCAGGTCGCCGTCAATAAATGCATCCTTTTTGCCGCATGCTATTTCCTTGATCTTCTCCGGGTTCAGCTCCCCTGCTTTTTCCAGATCATCACGGGTAATCAAACCGCAGGGTTTTGCGGACTCATTCATCAAAATACCAACTGCTGCCCCTTCATCATCCATTTTCTGACGAATATTGGCTAATTCATTTTCCCGGATAATTGAGTAGTTATCTTTGGTGATGCTGCGCACCTGGAACAGTGTCAGCATCTTCACAACCCTGTCAGTCCCGATAAAGGTTCTGACAAATTCGTTTTTAGGCTTTGACAGAATCTCCTGCGGGGTTCCATGCTGCACCAACTGCCCTTTCTCAAAAATGGCTATTGTATCACCCATTTTGATAGCCTCATTGATATCATGAGTAACAAAACAGATGGTTTTTTTCATCTCCCGCTGTATTTTGAGGAATTCATCCTGCAGGTGTCCCCTGACTATGGGGTCAACAGCACCAAAGGGTTCATCCATCAGCATGATCGGGGGGTCTGCAGCCATAGCCCGGGCTACTCCAACCCTCTGCATCTGCCCACCGCTGAGCTGTGCCGGAAACTTATCCCTTGTTTCATCAGGATCCAATCCCATCAGCTCCAGCAGTTCATCAACCCGTTTGCGGATCCTTTCCTTGTCCCACCCGTAGAGGCGAGGAACTATACTGATGTTCTCGGCAATGGTTCTGTGAGGCAGCAAGCCGATCTGCTGAATAACATAGCCGATCCCCATTCTTAGGCGATCTGGATCTGCTTCTCTTATATCTTTGTTGTTGATCAGTATTGTACCTGAGGTCTGTTCAATCATCCGGTTGATCATACGCAGAATAGTACTTTTACCACAACCGGAAGGACCCACAAAAACACAGGTTTCCCCTTCTTTGATCTTCAATGTCAAATTTTTAACAGCCGGCACAGTCTGACCAGCATATATTTTTGTAACATCATGTAATTCAATCACTTTTTATTCCACCTCATCCCATCCATCTGGTTTATTTACTGCGGCTTACCTTTAAACCCTTGGGTACCAACATCCTTTCAACGGCACCCAACACGGTATCAAATAATATAGCAATAAGAGCGATCAGTATAGCGCCTGAGAGGATCATCTCCACATGGTATCTGGTTAAACCCTCTGTGATCAGCCGGCCTAAATTCCTTTCCCCAATATAGGCAGCGATAGCTGCGATACCTGTGGCCATAACCACAGTGATCCTGATGCCGGCAAAGATCACAGGAGCAGCCAGGGGAAGCTGGATTTCCCTTAAAATCCGCTTAGAACTCATCCCCATGCCCTTTGCTGCTTCGATAACACTTTTGTCAACAACCTTAATGCCCTGATAAACATTGATCACCATAGGCATCATTGCATAAAGCACCAAAGCCAGCAGGGATGAGGGCCTCCCCAGGCCTAAAAAAGGAATTGTAACAAAAACCGAGAACAAGGCAAGGCTCGGTATACAGAAGATGGTATTGGCGATCCCTAAAACAATACTCGCCACTCTCTCATTCCTTGAAATCAAGATCCCTAGAGGAATCCATAACACCAGTGATATAGCCACTGCGCTGAAAATCAAAGAAAAGTGGGTGCTGGCATAATCCAATATTATAGAAATGTTGTCCACCATATATTTCAGTAAATTGCTCAAAATTTCACCACCTCAGGTTTTTTACAGAATCTCCTCCACTGGATCAAAATTCTTTTATCTTGATTAAAATCCATAGTGGAGATAGTTGATAACCAGTTGGTTCCGTCTGGCTACACCTCCCATCATCTCCATGTCTGAGATAGAAACTGCCATAAAACCTGACAGTTAGCATGAGTTTCATTATTAACACTGATTAAGGATTGATAATTGGAACAGATAGTGATCAATAAATTGTGCGGATAGCTGTTTTGTATAAGGCTGCGACATAAGGCTGCGATCTGTTTAGTGGGTACAAGAAAGGTAGGTGGTTCGACTATTATCTTTTCATTCAGCTTTTAGTTATTCGACTTGATTCGACAGAACTCCTCTAAACTTTTTACAAAATTAGAAGATGAATAATTGTTTCATTTTATATTTAGGTATTTATCTGCCTGGAATGCCTGCGGTGTCTCACCCAGGCTCGCTTGGCTACACCACCACCCGGGGAATTAAGAACACATATAGAAAAGAGGTGGTTGTATATTATCGATCAATCAAGGAGAAAGCCTTTTTTCAGTGGATCACGCCGGTCAATGATCAATTGATTGAACCCTGTGATAAAAACCTCACCTTTAATAACCGGAACAACTGCCGTAAAATCACCTACTTTCACTTCTTTGATCAGCTTTCCGTAGAAAAGTGTTTTTGCCGGGCTTTGATGCACGAAGGTCTCGTTCAGTTCCAGTTCACCTCTGGTATAGTGCCAGGCCATGCGAGCACACGTGCCGGTCCCGCAGGGGGAACGATCAACCTGACTGTCCCCGAAAACAACTAAACATTTGTAAGGCTCGCCAGGTCTATCCGGCTGCTGACAAAACATGAGATCATTAAGAAAGGTAATCTGGGGATCGAGAGGGTGCTGCACCTTGATCTGCTCTCTAGCCACCTGCAATATTTTTGTCCCCAGCCGCGCCAGCCGGTGAACTGAAACAGCATCTATACTCTTGGCAACATCTTCTATATCAACAAATACAAAGAAGTTTCCTCCCCAAGTGATATCAACTGTAATCTGTCCGATTTCCGGAACCTCTAAAGGAATATCCTGTCGATACAGGAAAGAAGGGACATTTTCCAGGGATACCGAAAGTACTTCTCCATCCTTTACTTCCACATAGGTTTTCACTAGACCGGCAGGGGTGTCCTGCACCACTGTTGTCACTGGCTCAACAGCTGGAACACGGCCGGTTTCCACCAGCACCTTTCCCACCGCAAGCGCCCCTGCCCCACACATAGGAGCATAGAAACCACAATCTATATAAAAAACCCCGACATCAGCCTCAGGGTGTGTTGGTTCCGTTAAAACAGCACCAACCATCTCACGATGTCCTCTGGGTTCCATCATGGTGCTGGTGCGGATCCAGTCAAAGTGTTGCTGCATATATAACATCTTGTCAAGCATGGTTCTGCCGCGTAAAAGCGGCAGGCCTCCTGAGAAAATCCTGGTGGGTTCACCTGCAGTATGAGAATCTATAACACTCAATACAAGTTCGTACTGCAATTTCATCCCTCCTAGTAGATGTGTTTCGGCCTGGGAACAAAATCATTCCCAGGCCGAATATAAGCCGCGTCATTTAGGACTCATTATAGGACTGTATATTTGTTTTTTGGGTTGCCAATGACACAATAATGAAGACAACAGCGGAGATAACTCCTGAATAAATCTCCACAGGTATGCCGCCAAGATTAAGTTTGGTAATCAACCCGATAATGGCCATACCTGCTCCTGCCAAGAGCCCTGCAATGGCACCCTGGCGAGTGGCCTTTTTCCATAGAATACCTCCAACCACAGGAACAAATACCCCACCGGTGTAGAGGAAATAGGAATAGTTAAGAGCATCAATAATGCTCGGCATCGCCAGAGCAAAGAAGATGCTGCCAACACCAAGGATCAGTGTCCACCAGCGGGAGAGAGAGAGAGAGCAGCTTTTTCTCATTCCCTTCTTCCTTGACTCCCAAGACTTCCATGTAAAAATCTTTGATAATATGAGAAGTCCCTGCGGTCAAAATGGAATCAGCTGTTGACATAATAGCAGATAAAATGGCCGCCAAAATAATCCCAGCTGCGACAGGATGGAAAAACTTGCTGACCACCATTGTAGCCGCTTGGCTCGAATCGGCCAGATCCGGGAAAAGAGCTCTTGCCGCCAGACCGATGAGCACAGTGAATATGCATATCCCGATGATCGCTATGCCCGACAGGATACCGGCACTCCTTGTGGTTTTGGCATCTTTAGCAGCGAACAACCGCTGATAGACGTCTTGACCGATAAGTGTGTACATCATCATAGGAAGGGCTAACCACATAACAAGGGAGAAATCCCCACCTGACAGAGTAAAAAAGCCCTCTCCCACACCTTGAGCTGTCACAGCGCCAACCAGGCTTTGGTAGCCTCCGGTCTTGGAAAGGGCCACAACAGCAGCTATGATGGCACCAATGGCAGCGATCGATACCTGGACGAAGTCGGTCAGGGTCACTGCCCAAAGGCCGCCGATCACCGTATAAATAACAAAGAGAAGCGCAGCAAGAACAAGCCCTAAATCAGACTGCACCCCAACCATTGCCAGCACGGCGCGGGTAGCCAGCACTTGGGCACCCAGAATTCCCACAAGGGCAATCAGGGACAGGCCGGCACTTAAAACCCTAATCGTTTTACCGCCGTATCTGTGCACCAAATAGTCTGGAACCGTATAGAATTGCAATTCCCTCATTTTAAAGGCAATAAATCCAACCAGTATTAAACCGACACCGCCTCCGATGGCCTGCCACAGGGCAACCCAGCCGTGATCATAGGCATAGCTGGACAACCCTATAAAATAACCGCCGCCAAAATAGGTAGCTACCAAGGTAAAGGTCGCCAGCAACAACCCCAGCCTGCGGCCGGCCAAAAGGAAATCAGTCATGCTTTTGTTAAAACGCCCGGCCCAAATCCCTATGCCTAAAATAATAATCATATAAATGATCAGTACAGTTAGCATAGTTTGCCTCCTTTACTTTCTGCGTGGTTCACGGTTAGAACTGCATGGTTTACCGTTAAAACTCAATCGATACCATTCCGACACCGGCTGTAGCCTGGTTAGAGTTGCATTGTTACAAAACAACCCTCAAGTTGCACCACCTCCCTCCAGCTGAAGACATACCCAGACCGACACTCAGGCCAGCCCGCAGGCCGTTCCAGATGAACCCGGAACGGTGGGATGATGACCTTTCTGATGATTACTCTACTACCTGTTGTTTTTTTTCAGTGCTTTCGCAACCGTCTCCTCAATCAACTGATCATCCACCAGGTATGGCAGTGTTATATGCCCCTTGCCCTGGTAATTATTGTTAAACTCTATACTTGTAGTTATTGAGTTCTCATTTCTTGCCCAGGCGCGCCTGGCTACACCACACATCACATCCCAGAGGAGGGCGGATTTGATAATATTATCAACCCTTTCACTGCCATCGAGCACCAGGCCGAAACCGCCATTGATGGATTTGCCGATACCGACACCACCGCCATTATGGAGAGCCACCAGACTCATCCCCCGGGCGGCATTTCCGGCATAGCACTGGGTGGCCATATCAGCCATCACATTGCTGCCATCTTTGATATTAGCGGTTTCTCTTAAGGGTGAGTCAGTACCGCTCACATCGTGGTGGTCACGCCCCAGCATCACAGGGCCGATCTCGCCTTTTCTGATCATTTCGTTGAACTTGAGGGCGATGCGCACCCTCCCTTCCGCATCCTGATAAAGGATGCGCGCCTGAGAACCCACAACCAGTTTGTTCTTTTCTGCGTCCCTGATCCAGATGTAGTTATCCCGGTCCTGTCCCCGGCGGTTGGGGTCAATACACTCCATCGCTGCACGGTCTGTTTTCACCAGATCCTCATGTTTACCGCTCAAACACACCCAGCGGAAAGGGCCATAACCGTAATCAAAAAGCATGGGGCCCATGATATCTTCAACATAGGAAGGCCAAATAAAACCATCCTTCTCATCTACACCATTTTTGGAGATCTCCTTCACACCTGCATCAAATACAGCCTTCATAAAGGAGTTGCCATAGTCAAAGAAATAGGTGCCCCGTTCTGTAAGGGTTTTGATCAGATAAAAATGGCGTCTCAGGCTCTGGTCAACCAGTTGTTTGAATTTCTCCCGGTCCTCAGCCAGCAGCCTTGTCCTCTCCTCAAAGGTTATTCCCTGCGGGCAGTAGCCACCTTCATAAACAGCATGACAGGAGGTCTGATCTGAGAGGAGATCAACATGGATGTTTTTCTCTACCACATACTCTAAAAGGTCAACAATATTCCCATGGTAAGCGATAGAGATCGGTTCCTTTTTAGCGAGATACTCGGCTGCTGTTTTAAAGATCTCATCCAGGTTATCTGAAACCATGCTTACCCAGCCCTGATCATACCTGGTCTTGATCCTGGAGTAATCCACTTCAGCGATCACACCCACACCATTGGCGATTTCCACCGCCTTGGGTTGGGCGCCGCTCATACCGCCGAGTCCTGAGGATACAAAGAGTTTCCCTCTGAGATCCCCATCCTCAGGTACTCCTAACTTCAGCCGCCCCGCATTAAGCAGGGTATTGAAGGTGCCGTGGACGATCCCTTGGGGGCCAATATACATCCAGCCGCCGGCAGTCATCTGGCCGTAGTTGGCAACCCCCATCTCCTCTGCAATCTCCCAGTCATAGGGATTATCAAACATCCCCACCATCAGGGCATTGGTAATGATTACCCGGGGAGCATCAGGTTTTGACGGGAACAGCCCCAGGGGGTGCCCTGACATAACCACCAGTGTCTGATGGTCGGTCATTACCTCTAGATACTTTTTAATCAACCTGTACTGCAGCCAGTTGTGGCACACACTTCCCGTTTCCCCATAGGTGACCAACTCATAAGGGTAAAGGGCTACTTCAAAATCCAGGTTGTTGTCGATCATCAACTGGAAAGCCTTACCTTCAAGGCAGTTTCCCTTATATTCGTCGATCGGTTTGGCATAGATCCTTCCTGGTGGGCGATAGCGATAGGCATAAATACGCCCTCTGGTCATAAGCTCATTTAAAAACTCTGGAGCCAGTTTTTCGTGGAGCTCCTCAGGTACATAGCGCAGAGCATTTCTCAACGCAATCTTGGTCTGCTCAGGTGAAAGGCGGAACCCTCTGTTCGGTGCCCTGCGGATACCGGGCACGAATTCCGGCATTTCCGGCAGTTCATTATCCAATTTGATGGTCATGGCATTAGCTATGTCGATGTTGTTCAGCATCTCTTCTCACCCCTCTAAAGTAATGTCTATATCAATCAAACACTGAAGACTTAATCCCCAATTTTCTCATACGGTATTGAAGATTCTGGCGTAAAATCCCCAGGGATTTTGCCGCCTTGGTGATGTTCCCATCATTGCTGCGCAACACATCCTCGATCACCTGCCGCTCTGTTTCCCTGATGATCTCATTAAGATTGCTTTTATCAGGTGTGTACTTTACAGTGAGATTGCTTTTATTCTGCTTAAACTTAGGCCTGATAAAAGCTGGCAAGTGATCAAAGGTGATTTCATTTTCATCAGGTTCCAGCATGACAAGGCTGCTTTCAATGACATGCTGCAGTTCTCTTACATTTCCTGGCCACTGATAGCTTAACAAGGCTTTTCTCAGTTCGGGATCAACCTTCACATTACGATGGCCGTAAACCCTGCAGAAATTTTTTATAAAATAGGAGATAAGCTCTCCGATATCCTCGGGACGTTCCCTTAAAGGCGGAATATAGAGAGTAAAAACAGCAAAGCGGTAGTATATGTCTTCCCGCAATGTCCCCTCTTCAATACACTGATAAGGGTCCATATTGGTTGAGGTGATGATCCTACATTCCAGAGGAAGCTCTCTGGTGCAGCCCACCCGCCGGTATTTCCTCTCCTGTAAAACCCTGAGCAGTTTAGCCTGGAGAGCAGGCGGCATGGAGTTGATCTCATCGAGAAACAATGTTCCCTTTCCAGCCTGCTGAAAAAGCCCCTGGGTATCGAGGGCACCGGTGAATGCGCCTTTCACTGTACCAAAGAGGGTGCTTTCCAGCAGTGTCTCCGGTATTGCTGCACAGTTAATCCCAATGAAAGGTTCATCAGCCCGGCCGCTGGCATTGTGGATTCCTTGCGCCAGCACCTCTTTGCCTGTACCTGTTTCCCCATAAACCAAAACGGGACAATCGGTTAAAGCTGCCTTGCGGGCTTGGTTGATCAACCTCTCTATGGTTTTACTGGCATAGATAAAATCCTCTAGAGTATAGCGTGTCCCGTTTTTTAAATGTTTGTCATCCCATTTCAAATGCATCTGTCTCTGCAGTGACATATTTTTCTTGATTAAATCCTTAATCCTGGTAAAGTCCCGGCAGACGGAAAAAGCACCCACGATCCGACCATTATGTTTCACCGGGTAGGTGCTAGCTGCCAGGTTGATCTCCTTTCCCTCAGTGGTAAAAAAAGTTTTAACCTTATCCTTCGATGGTTTGTCGTTCTTAATGACAAGGGCGTGATCACTGGTCTTCGGGGAAACCTGATAAACCTCATGGAGATAACACCCTATTACTTCATCTTTGTTCAGGCCCTCTATCTTTTCCTGGGCCTCATTGAAATAGAGGATCTTGCCGCTCTCATCAGTTACAATAACTCCCTCAACAATAGCATCTAACACAGCTTCCAGAAGGGCTAGCCGCTCCGCCATCTCCTCGGCATCCAGCCTTTTTTCTGCCAAATTTTCCTGCATCCCTTCACCCCCAGCTAGGAGATCAAGATACGCATTAATTCGACCTGTTTAGACAAATCCCTGCTCATGGGTTTGAATATATCCAGCTAGCAAATTTTATCTGATTGAACAGGTTTCCCCACTCCCCGAGCCGCCGTTTGAGTGTGTCCAGATAAGCAGGCTCTATGATAACCTGCTCTCCACCGTTTCTTTAAGCTCCTCCTGCAGCTGCAGTGCCTTTTTCAGGATAGCTTCTTTTTCCTGGATCATCTTTTCCTTGAATTCCGGGTCCCTGATGCTTGACAGATTGATCTCCACATTATAGAGAGCACCCCTGAGCCCCGCTTGCGCCAGCAGAGAAGCCACACCCGCATCGCTCAAAGCATTGGGGTTGCCGTGGGCAGCCGCCCAACTACAAAGCTCCAACACATCAAGGCACTCTCGGGCAACTTTCATCGGTTGCAGGGCTGCTCCTTGAAGCGCCTGCTGGATAGCCCGGGAGCGCTCTTCCTTTTCCTGTTCTGTACCTTTGGGCAAACCGTAAGCTTTCATCACCTGATTGAAGGCCTCAGTATCTGCATCTACATCCTGCTCCAAAACCGCCATCAATTCTTTTGCTTTATCTAAAATAACCGCTGGCTTTTCTACTCCATCAGCTATTGGCTGTTTTTCGCTTAACCGCGCCACCATTGAGACTAAAGCAGCAGCCAGGCTTCCGGCCAGGGCAGACACGCTCCCCCCACCAGGCGCTGGCGAATTGGATGCCAGTTCTTTCAAAAAATCCCTGACCGTCATCTCCATCAACATGAGAACCATCCTTTCCAATTAAATGTCCGCCAACAGCCAACATAGGTGAACAAAAAAGATTTATTTTACCACTACGCTTGCTTTTCACTTGGGTTTAACTTGCCCCGGAGGAGCAAATGATAGCATCAATAGCAGAACAATTGTTGCAACCAATTAATATCCAAAT
>LSQX01014166.1_pt1 | contig 11852 bp, 14 predicted proteins | sample 654561 | NCBI WGS metagenome assembly LSQX01 (sample SAMN04489861, study PRJNA283612) | anaerobic digester metagenome | isolation source: 4 biogas reactors fed with cattle manure at either 37C or 55C with and... | place: Denmark: Kongens Lyngby | collected 2014 | reverse complement strand
AGATGTGTATAAGAGACAGCTATGGATTGGAGGATGTCAAGCAAAAAACAGCCCTGTTCAGGCTGTTTTCGTGTTTGGGTTATATTTATAGTTAGCATCGGGTTTTAAGGTACGTAAGGAAAGCTTCAATCTCTTTCGTCACCAATGTTAAAACTTCCGGTAACTTGTCTACCAACGGTTGTTTTTCATATGGCCAACCCCTCGCTATTGATAGCCTGGCACATAGCATCGCGACAGGTTTCCGGATCAACAAGATCAATCTTAAAATCAGGGGTTAAGGCCGTGACTGCACCCACTGCAGCATAAAATCGGTTATCAGGTATTCCCCAGGCTGCAAGATCAATGTCCGACCAAGGTGTAAACCTGGAACGATCCACCAGCGAACCAAACACCTTTACTTGCTTAGCCCCGTATTTATTCTTTAAAATAGCAGCAGCTTTTTGAGCCCATTTCCAAGCTGTTTGATAACGCTCATTAAGTTTGTCGTCACTTTCAGAAAAGCGTCGAACAAATGTCAATGGGTATTTCTCAGCATAATAAGCAGCCAGTTCAGCAGGTTCCATGCCCACAGGCATCACCTCCATAAAATGAGCCCTGTTTTCGTAAGGAACTGCATGTTTGTGGCCTTATAAAACAACTTCTCTAAGGCCAAAGAAACCTACAATAAATATCGGGAAATATTGTCTATATTCATTATAACTTAGTAAGAACAAATGTAAACATATGATTTGGTAACACAGGGTGGCGCTAAGACCACCCCTATGCTATTTGGCGCTTGGGCGGACGGTAACCCAGAAGGCGCATGGCGTTGATAATAACCAGTAGGACGCTGGCTTCGTGCACCAGCATGCCGGAAGCCAGGACTATGGTTTGCCCCAGAACTCCGGCTAACAGGGCCAATACAACAATGACGGCAAACACTACATTTTGCTTAATATTACCTAAGGTGGCGCGACTGATGGAGATGGCATACGGCAATTTATCCAATCGATCACCCATAAGGACTAAATCGGCTGTCTCCAAAGCTACGTCGGTACCGGCGGCACCCATGGCGATGCCCACGTCAGCAGTAGCCAAGGCCGGTGCGTCGTTAATCCCGTCGCCCACCATAGCCACTACTTGGCCGCCCTGCCGCAGCTTTTTGATAACGTTTACTTTGTCTTCCGGTAACATCTGGGCATAAAACTCATCTAGATTAAGCTCAGTGGCAATAGCCTCAGCAGTGCAGGCATTGTCTCCGGTGAGCATGACTACTTTTCGAATACCGCTCTTTTTCAGCTGCGCCACCAACCGGTGCGCTTCCGGCCGCGGCCTATCGGCTAAAAATACAGCCCCGATAATCTCTTGGCCTGCGGCCACCAGCACAGCCGTGCGACCGCGGGCTTCCTCTTTTTGCAAGCGCTCGGTAGCTTCTTCATCAACTATAATATCCAGCTCGGCCATCAGTCTAGGAGTTCCCACGGCCACTTGTCGCCCTTCCACTTCTGCCACCACACCGCGCCCGGTTAGGACTTGAAACGATGTGGCCTCCGGCAATGGTCCTTTCTTTTCGGCCGCTGCCACCACCGGTTTGGCCAGTGGGTGCTCTGACAATTTTTCCACCGCACCGGCCAGACGCAGCATCTTATCTTCATCGCCCGACCGGGCCCATAGGCCCACCAGTTCGGGACGCCCAACGGTTAAGGTACCTGTTTTATCTAATACTATAGTTTGGATACGGCCAATTTTTTCTAAGTGCTCGCCGCCCTTGATGAGAACACCGTGGCGGGCAGCGTTGCCAATACCGGCCACTATAGATACCGGAGTAGCGATCACCAACGCTCCCGGGCAGGCAATAACCAGTAAGGTAAGAGCGATAATGGGATTTTTCGTGATAAGAAAGGTAAGAAGAGAAATAATCATAATGCCGGGGGTATAGTAATGAGCGAAGCGTTCCAGCAGTTCCTGGGTTCGAGGTTTTTCTTGCTGGGCCGCCTCCACCAGGGCAATGATGCGAGCAAAAGTGGTGTCCTCTCCGGCTTTTTCCGTCTCTATTTCTAAATAGCCGGCTTCATTAATGGTCCCGCCAAAGACTTTATCTCCAACAGCTTTCTCCACCGGTACCGATTCACCGGTGATGGCAGCTTGGTTCACTGTGGCTTCGCCGGTAACAACCTGCCCATCCACCGGAATCTTTTCCCCGGGGCGAACAACAACCACGTCTTTAACCTTTACTTCGGCAGCCGGGATTTCTTCTTCATCCGGCCCCCGCTTTACCCGAGCCACTTGTGGTGCCATCTCTAACAACTCGCGCAAGGCTCCCCTGGTTTTATCCAAGGTCCGGGCCTCCAGATAAGATCCAAAGGCAAATAAGAAGGTTACTACCGCTGCCTCCCAGTATTCGCCGATGGCAATGGCCCCGAGAGCTGCCAGCGTTACCAAAGCTGGAATACCCAGCACCCGAAAGCGCAGTGCCTGCCAAGCACTTTTAGCGATACGCCAACCGGCGATGATAGCTGCTGCTATCATGAGAATATCCGTGGCTGAGTTCTGGGGGAAGAAGCGCCCTAGGCCCCAGCCTAGGGCGATCAAAGCTCCCGCTAAGAAAGTGTGCTGCATAACTATCACCCTTTACAAACGGGCTTGAACTTTGTAGCCAGTCTTTTCAATAGCCTTTTCGATCTGCTCGATAGTTATGACTTCCGGATCGAAGGTGACCTTGACCCGGCTGGTGGTAAAGGCTACTGCCGCGTCTTTTACTCCTTTTTGCCTCTTTAGTATTTGCCCAATTGTCTGGGCACAACTCGGGCAAGCCAGATCCCCCAACTGTAATGTTAACTCTTGCATTTTGCTTCCTCCTTCCGGCAGCCCAGCTGCCTATTTTAAGTACCGTTTGTTCGGCAGCCTTAGGATAACACGCCGGAAGGGATTCAAACCTTGACTTAAGTCAAAAACCGGGTTATTCCCTCGCACTATTAACTTAGCACTGCTTCCAGATGCAGGCGGGCACAGAGGCCGTACCCATATAAGAATCTGCACGTTATGTTTTTCGGGAGGGCGCGGAGGCCCTCCCCTACCAGTAAGCCTGCATGTTCGGGCCATCATGTAGGGGCGACCCTCTGCGGTCGCCCGTTCCCCATCGACACAGGCCAGCTCAGGAGTTTCCGACTTATTGGCGAGCTTTCTCCCACCTAATAGCCAACTAAATCGCTAAGTTTCTCACTGTCTATAATAAAAATAGTGCGATGTCCGCTGAGGGTAATCACGCCTTCTGCCTGTAGCGCGTTTAACCGCCGACTTACAGTCTCGATGGTGGTACCTAACAGATGGGCCAGTTCTTCCCGGGTAAGATCCAATGTTATCCGGATACCGTCCAAAGTCGCAACTCCTTTTTGGGCCATTACCAGCAGCCAGGAGGCCAACCGTTCCTCTACATTTTTCAGCGTAAGATCACTGATGAATTTCTCCGCCTGGGCTAGCCGAGCGCTCATGGCAGTAAGCAAAGAAAGGGCGATTTTTGGTTTTCGTTCTAAAAGAGCTCGAAAATCATCCCGGGGTAGCAAGCAAATGCCGCTGTCCTCCATGGCTTCGGCATAGCACAATTGCTGTCGATCCTGAAACAAGGCCAATTCGCCAAAAAAGTCCCCGTGTTCTAGGATTCTTATGATTTGCTGCCGGCCCTCGGCTGAAACAGTGTATAGCTTCACTCTCCCGCTGCGGACAATATATAAGTACATACCGGGATCGCCTTGAGAAAAAAGCAGTTCTCCTTTTTCATATTCACCATGCCGGATTAAGCTGTTAACCTCCAGCAACCCCGCCGGATCCAACGAACTGAAAATAGGCACCCTACGGGCACAAACATGATCTGTGTTCGGGCATTTATTACAATGAGACATTGGGATTTCACCTCTCTTTTAGTCATCAGTCTCTGCAGTTCTAATCGGTCATTGTTGTTTCTTCTATAATATCAGCTTTTTTGGTTTCTGTTTATAAAGACATTTAGTGCATCCGATACAGTGGTCTCCCTTCACACCCAGGGCCCTGCGGTACGGGACGGGCAGACACGGAGGTCTGCCCCTACACCAAACCCTGGGCACCATGGACAGACGGGCAGGCACAGAGGCTGCCCCTACTCGAAGGCCCCAGTTCTGGGTGTCCGGCCAGTGCAATACCCAAGGTTGCCGGGTCCACTCTCAAAGTAAAACTCAGCTTTTATTGCAAAAAGCGTAAATGAGGACAACCAGATTAAAGAAGCTCTTTTTTTATAATTGCTTGCTAAACTTGAGTAAGTGGATTAAAATAGTCCAGAAAGGAGTTGATCGTGATGGTAAAACGTAAAATCGTAAAGATCGACGAGGAAAAGTGCACCGGCTGCGGTCTCTGCGTTACCCCTTGTGCAGAAGGAGCCATTGAAATTGTAGATGGTAAAGCCAAGGTTATGAGAGAAGAACTATGCAACGGAGCCGGATTTTGCTTGTCGGTATGTCCCACCGGCGCCCTCTCTATCGAAGAACGGGAAGCCCCGGCCTTTGATGAGGAAGCAGTGGCCAAGCACGTCAAGCCTGCTGCCCACGAAATTAACTGCTTTAGCTGCGGCCAGGGCGAAGAAGAGCGGGCGCTGATACCGGTGCGCATTAAAGGCGAAAGCTTGTGGGTATGTACGCGATGCCTGCCTAAGCTTATTCACGGTTAATGGGCGAGGACAGAGCCTCGCCCCTACGAGATGGTACGGTAACAAATCTAATCCGGTGGTTCCAGCAACAGCAGGTGGTTGCCGTAGGTGGTGACCACCACTTCTTTTTCGTCGGCCAACGGATACAGTCCCTTGATGGCAGCCGGGCTTTCGTAACACCAATTGAGATCTCCGTCGACGGAAAAAGAATAGACTATATTCGGATCGGCCACCAGCACTTCGTCCCCACGCACCACCAAGGCCCGACAAGAACCTTTTAGGCGCCGCTGCCAGATTCGTTCGCCGCCGGTGGTCATGAGGATCAATCGGGCCGGTGCCAGCGGCGAATCGCCGGCTTGGATTACAGCCAAAGCCTCGCCTGGGGTCCAGGCCAGATCAGCCGCTGGGTGTTTCGGCTGGATGGTATAGGGTTCACTGTCCCAGGGAGCTACATATACCTTATCGCCGGCGGCTGCGGCTAGGCCCCGGGTTCCCACTGCCAAGGCGTGGATAATGTCGGCACTCTGCCACAGGAGCCTAGTACTCCCCGGTTCGGTGGTTAACCTTGCCAGCTGTCCTTGGGGCGTCTCTGCGGTTAAAGTTACGGTACTCACAACCCAGTTGTCCTTAGAGGCAGCAGCCAGCCTAATAACCGAATTGTTACGGAATATGTGTTCGGCCAGAAGATCGCCGTCCGGACTGTACAGGCGCACCCGCTCCAGCAAGTTGGACTGTTCCTCCAGTACCGGGCCCTGAGCCAGAGCCAGTTTCCCATCCGGGGCCAAAGCCAAGGCCTGCACATCCCACCCGGTGGCTTCAGACCAAAGTACGCCTTGTTCAGAGATGAACTTGGTCACCTGGCCGCTGTCAGCCGCCAACAGCAGTTGGCGTCCATCGCTCAGGACCTTAAACGGTCCCGGGGCCTCTTCTGTCCACAACACGGCCCCGTCGGCAGCCACCGCTGCCAGCAGGCCGGGTGCAGCTTCGGTTATTAGCTGCTGCTGGATCAATTCCCCGCCCAGCCAGCAAGGTATATGGTCGGCTTGACCATAATATTCCCACACCAACCGAGCCCGGGGTAGTGAGGCTTTTAGCCCCCACACCGGCAAGCTGAGAGTGGGATGGCCCACACCGGATCTAATAAATAGAAACGGCAGCAGCAATATTAAGAATAATGCCGCCCATAAACCGCCTTGGTACCGATGGTCCTGCACCTTATTCACCCCGAACCTGCTCTATACTGGCAAGTTCGCCTTTGGGGTCGCCTTTTCCTTCTTTTTCCAGGACGTGCCGTTGATATTATCCGCGAGCAAGGGCTGAAAGCCAAAAAATCTGTTTGGTAAATATCCAGACAGATTTTTGTTTACAGCGAACATCTTATGTAGTATAGTTGAAGTGAGAAAGTTATTACCTTCGGCACTACGGTGCATATCCTAATCCTACAGGGGGGGAAGAACAATGGTAAAAGTAGAAATTACACCTGAAGCTCAGAAATACCTGCTGGCCAAGGGCACGGACGAATTGAGAGTTCAGTACGCCGATTGCGGTGGCTGAGGCGGACCGGTAATTCGACCTGCCGTGCTTGCAGGCGCACCCACAGACACCGACGGTTATCAGCAGCAGAATATTAACGGTTTTGAGGTCTATGTCAGCGACCATTTGCGCGTGCAGCCCGAAGGAATTCGGATCGGGCTCAGCGGGTGGGGACCGTTTCGGTTTGTTACTTTAGAAGGAGCCGTCTAAGGCTCCTTCTATTTTTCTGCTCTTGTTTCACTTGTCGTCGCCGATGACTCGGCTGCCGCCATTTGGCCGTCAGGACAATGATGATGTTTATAAAGATTGAGAAATTCCAGCAAAAATCGCATTTCCCTGGGGGTACAAGTACAAATACGCTCCAACACTGCCTGAGCCTGGGGTCTTTCCAGCAACGCACGCACACTGGGGCTTAGGCGGGCATAAAAAGTGGCCGGGTCTTCTTCTTGGATTAAGTAACAAGGTGATACGCCCAAGGCTGCAGCCAAGTTATCCAAGGTAAGAAGCGATGGCTGCACTTCGCCGCGCTCAATTTGGCCCACCAAACCCGGTGAAACAGCCGCCCGTTCTGCCAGTTCGGCCTGACTGTAGCCCAGATCTTCTCGTGCCTGGCGCAAACGAGCGCCCAGTCCCGCCAGCGGACCCAGTATTTGGGCCACGCCGGTATCTAAAGCTTCGGCAATGCGATTCAGGGTTGCCGGGGCCGGGCTCACCCGACCACGCTCGATTTCACTCAGATACGAGGCTCCGATCCCTACTTTATTGGCCACTTGGGCCAGGGTCAAATCCTGTTCCGTTCTAAGGAGCCGGATTCTCTCGCCAGGGGTAATCCTCCCCTGGGGACCGGAAGCAAACAAAGCTGCCGGTTCCAGGTTCAAGGCTGCGGCCAGTCGCTGCACTACCTGCAGCGAAGGTGATTTACGGCCGTTCTCCACTTCGCTCAGGTACGACACCGACAGGCTAGCCCGTTCGGCCAGATTGGTCAACGATAGACCCCGCTCTTCCCGCGCTTGGCGGACTTTCTGGCCGCATACTACCCCTGGGGGTCTTTTGTTTTCAGACGCGCTCATCTAATCCCCCCTTCGACTATATTATAACACTGTTTCGCTCTTAACAAAAGAAAGTACAGGCAGCTCTTATGCCGCCTGTACTTTTTTTGCCTAGATATATCCGCTTTCTTTTAGGATCTGGGCCGCTTTCTCTTGGTCCTCGACGGCCACCAGTACAACCGGGCCCTCGCAACCCATGCCGGTCTCGGCATAAATACCGTTGCGCCAGAGCTCCCGGGCAGCGTCTTCGATTTCCAGCACATCTACGCCGCCGATTTCAGCCCCAGTGGGCTTCTTAGGCGGTGCTTGAACCACTTCGGCCACATCTTTTTCCCGTTCCGGCGAAACCAGCAAGTCTTCAATGCCGGCTCTCCGAGCAGATGCCCACTCTTGCTCCAGCAGTTGAGGCAGGTTGGCGGCCGCACAGGCAGCGGCAAATTCGATCGCCCCGGCAATTACCGGCGCCCCTGACGCGCGGGAAATAATGTTTACAATGTAATTCCAGCCCGGCCCGACACCGGGGCCATAACCGTAGCCCACAGCCTCGTAACTACCGCCGGTGTGGTACGAGCTGAAAATCTTCATGAGTAAATTGCCGGTGAGGGTATCGCAAACCATCACATGGGGACTGCCGGTGAGTAAATCATTACCGCGCATGATGGCACCTTTATCGGCTCGGACTGTTTGGCCAAAGGTAAGGGCATAACCGCGGTCGGCCAGCTCTTTCAGCTGCCGCTCCACCTGGCGAGCCCCGTCCACATTTAGGATCCCGACGGTGGGTTCATTGATCCCCAAGCTCTTGGCTACGGCAATCCCATAGACTGTATTCTTGATCAGGGCCGGTACCCGTTCGGTGGCACTGGTGCCGGTGGTGGTGGCCACAAGCAGCGGTTTACCCAAGGCGGGAGTAATAATCCGACCCACTGTGGCTACGCCTACAGGAAAAGGATAGTGCATGGTTACCGTGGCCGCCAGTTCGCCCGCTTTCATCAGTTCTTCCATCCGTTGATGGGCCGTGGCTTCACAGTCGCAGACTTCCTGGGGCAGCTTCGAGTCCACTTTCGGTCCCACCAGTACCACTTCGATACTGCTGTCGGCCTTGGCCGCCAGCTCGGCCCCACGGACTACCTCTTCTACTCCGTGTTCGCTGCCTAACGTGGTAACTCCGACTCGAATCCGCGGGCCGGCCATGCGCCCGGTCTCCAGCGCATCTGCCAGTTCAGTAAATACCTTGGCAATTAACTGTTTAGATCCCATAACCTCCCCTCCTCAGTCTTCGCCCTGGGCTAAGTCTTGAGCCACTTGCCGCAAGGCGTCGGCGATGAGTTTCTTGACGGCACCCAGATCGAACTGGTCGGCTTCGTCTAAGCCGGGGTTGGGTTCCATTAAGAAGGAAATGCCGTCAAATAAATTGGTCATCCGGGCTAAGAACAGACTGCCTTTGCCAATTATCATGGCCCGGGTCATTTCCCCGGCCAAAATCAGATCGCGAGCATGACCCACAAACGGTACCCCGGACGGTATGTGCCCTTGAGTCGGCGCAAAGCCGGGCATGCCGTGCCGGGCAACAAAATCAGGGATTTGGCTCCTTTGAAGTTGTTTTTTCATTACACTCAGTGCGGCAATCATCTTGTAGTTGGCTGTGGGGACGTCGCCGGCCCCGGCCGGTTCGGTAATCTCCGCCACCTGCATCTCCACTGAGTACTTATCTACATCTTCCATGGTAAAGCCAAGCCGCTCCAGGGGGTCGGCCACTAAAGCCTGCATAACTGCCTGGGGCGAAGAACCGGAGCCGATGTTATGCTTACCCAGCGAATCGGTTCTAATAACCGGGTTCTTCCCGTCGTTCTCGGAAACCAGGACAGCAAAACCGCCGAGAACATCCTCCAGCACAGGCATGCCGCGTTTCACATGATCCTTACCGTTCATACCCAGCTTGGCCGTAGCCCCGCCGGCAACTACGACTACATTCTTGAAGATTCCAGACTTTACCAACCCGGCCGCCAATACCATGGCATGGGCCGGCCCGGCACAAAAGCCCCGGGTATCGGATCCGGTGGCCTTTAGACAGCCGGCATGCTCTCCAATAGCCTTGGCAAAGTTGCCGCCGCCGCGTTGGTTCATGTCGCCGCAGGCTTCTTCGGAACATTCAATGATATAGTCGATTTCTTTCGGATCAATCTCTATATTCTTGATTAGGTGGCGCAACGCCAGGGCCCCTGAGGCCTTGCTGGCAGTGTTTTCAGCAATTACATGAGCCGTCAAGCTAGCGTCTACCTCATGGGCCCGCCGCACACAGCCCACCAGCCGCTCACCCAGCATTAGCGGCGCCGCGGTTTTCTCCTTCACCAGTTTTTGAATGTCGTCGAGACTGCGACCGCTGCCGATTCGCTTAAGATCGTCCGCTGTTAGCATGGAGTCGTTCTTCAGCCGCGGCTCAAGTTCAGCTAGAAACTTATCTTCCAGCCACACCAGCTCAAACGCGTCCACCAACCGCAGCCAAGCATAGAACTCGTCCTCGGGTATGATTTCTCCGTACCGTCCGTAGCGTTTGGCCTCGACTTTATCCCCTTCGTACCAGGGGCGAGGAATAGACGTGAGTTCGTCAGGATGCATGTTACCGATAAAGGCCTGGAAAGGAGCATAGCCCAGGACTTGCTCATAGGTTCTAAGGTGCTTCTTAAACTCGGTCAGATACGGTGACTGGGGGTCTTTGTGCCGCTCCACGTCCTGGGTGGAGCCGAATTCAAACGCCATATTAGGGACATGAACCAGAATATAGGCGGCACCTTTCACTACAGGATCATACATAAGTGTCACCTCCGCAAGTGGTACGTGCCCTGGTGGACAGACGGTCAGCACCAGGGCGCGCCCAGTATTAATCTGGAACCTCCGGTAGCTCACCCAATTCTTCGGCCTTTAATCGGAGCTACTGTTCGAATACAACTTGGCCGTCCACCGGCGTCTCCAGGGCCCGCAGCCCTTTTTCCACCAGGTCACGACGCAGGACCTTTTCCTCGTCGGCTGTAAGTTCCGGGTTCCCCAACGGATGCGGGATAGCCACGGTTGGAACGATTCGATTGGCCCCCACCGTAAGTGAAATGGGCACCACCGTGCACATATGCACCACCGGTAATCCGGCTCGTTCGATCTCTTTTACCATCGCTGCGCCGCAGCGAGTACAGGTGCCTCAGGTGGAGGTTAGGATAACGGCGTCCACCCCGGCTTCCTTGAGATCTTTAGCAATAGCAGCACCGAATTGGGCGGCATTGGCCACTGAGGTCCCATTGCCCACTGTGCTATAGAAATAGTCAAATACTTTGCCGATCTTACCTTCCCGCTCCAGATGGCGCATTACATCCAGCGGCACTACCCGATCGGGATCTTCGTTAGCATAGGTGGGATCGTAACCGCCATGTGCCGTCTGATGGGTTTCCGAGGTCAGGTTATCTAAGCCCGTCAGACTGTATTTACCAAATTTGGTGGCGGAAGAAGCTTCAATCCGGTCCGGGTTGCCTTTGGGTACAATGCCGCCTGAGGTCACCAAGGCAATGGTAGCCTGGGCCATGTTCTTTACCGGCGGATTCGGAGCCACCCGATCAAACTCCGGCATGGGAAGCTCGGTGGTAAACGGCTGGCCCTTAATCTTTGCCAGCAGCATATCCAGCGCCCGCTCGGCCCCTGGCTTGTCGGCAATTATGTTCTTCCGGATCCCGCGGGAAATATAGCCCTCCTCACCGGGATGGCCAATGTCTTCTCCCCGGGCCAGTTTCAGCGCAAAAGCAGCCATTTTAGGCAACGCTTTGCGCATACTGGCCGCCGAGTCGCCGGTAGGTAAGATATAGACTTCTTTCTTATACAAGTCTACACCGGGATTTTCCGGGAACATGGCCGTCACAGCCGGAATCTTCAGTTCCTGCTGTACAGCCGCGCAGATGGCACCGCAGGCCGTGCCGTAGCGGCCGGCGTTAAAAGCCGGACCGGCAATTACCAAGTCGGGGTTAAACTCTTTGATCAGATCCATTATCTGGGTCGTCGCTGTTTCCATGTTTTCAGCGAAATAGCTGTCGCCACAGATGATGGTACCCACTATTTCCGCCGCCTGGCCTAGGGCGGCTTTTAGCCCCATCCCCGGACCGACAACACCGTCACGGGCCTCCGGTAGTATGGTCGCTTTTTCTTCACCGCCCACTTGCCCAAAGAACTGGTTCAGGTAGTGAACTACCCGAAATTTCTTTTCGGCCATGAATCTCCCTCCCCTCACAGCTTACTATGCTGCTCTCGTATTCCTTTCACGGCATCAATGAGGGCCTCTACTTCTACTACCATTTCCATCATGGCCACTTGTTCCTCGTATACTCCTTCATCTACCTGCTCTTTAATATCTGGCTCCATCATGTGATACACCGGGAGTCCCAACTGGACTCCAGTCAATGGACCGGCATAAGTGGGATCGCCGGCGGTAACTGTCTCCGCCGCCAGCTCGGCGCAATCGGGGTCAGCGGCACCTAAAATAACTACCAGGTTCTCCGCCCCGTGTTTCTCGCCTAGCTCTTTGATCCGCGCCTGATTCTCCAGGTCCATTGTCCCTGCTGCCGTTCAAACGAAGCACTCAG
>LSQX01390303.1_pt1 | contig 11853 bp, 9 predicted proteins | sample 654561 | NCBI WGS metagenome assembly LSQX01 (sample SAMN04489861, study PRJNA283612) | anaerobic digester metagenome | isolation source: 4 biogas reactors fed with cattle manure at either 37C or 55C with and... | place: Denmark: Kongens Lyngby | collected 2014 | reverse complement strand
CGAAGTTCGAGCCGGTATCGCAACGCCACTTGAATGCTTGGGTTGCAGGCAGTCGGATGGCTTTAGGTCTGTCTCTTATACTTTGGAGCGTTATAATATAAGCTATGCAATTTTCTGAATTGACAAAATATCTTACGGACGCTCACCGGGTTGGGGATGGCGACGCGCAGGTTACGGGCATAACCTACGACAGCCGCGAAGTTAAGCCGGGTTGGTTGTTTGTTGCGATAAAGGGAGCCTCATTTGACGGGCATCGGTTCATCGACTCCGCAATAAAAGCCGGAGCCGCTGCGATAATAGCCGAACGAAAGCCGGATCACATCGACATACCCTGCGTAGTTGTGCCGGACGGCAGATATGCGATGGGAGAAATTGCGGCTCCGTTTTTTGGATACCCGACTCGTAAAATGAAGCTGGTCGGCGTAACCGGAACCAGCGGAAAAACCACCGTAACGCACCTCATAAATTCGATTTTCAACGCTGCAGGCTATTGCGCGGGATTGATAGGAACGCTTGGCGCGAGGGCAGGGGACGAATTCGTCGAAACCCTGCACACTACCCCGGAATCCGTCGATTTGCAGAGGATGTTTGCGACTATGGCGGACAAGGGAGTGAATGTTGCCGCTATCGAGGCAAGTTCACATGGCCTCTTTCAGGGTCGCACGCTCGGTTGCGAGTTCGACTGCGGCGTATTTACAAACATCGCGCGGGACCATCTGGACTTTCATGGCAGCGTCGAATCCTATTTGGACGCAAAGCTCATCTTGTTCCGCGATTATCCGTCTAAATCTGACAAACCATTTGCGGCGGTTGTCAACGCGGACGACCCTGCTGCAAAACAGGTCATTGCCGCATGTCCGGGAGCCATCACATTTGCCGTCGAGGCCGGCGCGGATTTGACGGCATCGAACATAGAAGTTACCGATCGCGCCGTAAGATTTGATATGACATATTCCGGGCAATCCGCGCCCATCAAGCTCGGCATAGGCGGATTTTTCAATGTATATAATGCGCTGGCAGCCGGCGCTGCGGCGATAGCCCTTGGCCTTGATCTCGACGCGGTTGAGCGCGGGCTTGCCTCTGCGCGACAGGTTCCGGGACGGTTCGAATCTGTCGATTGCGGGCAGGACTTTGGCGTGATAGTGGACTATGCGCACACGCCGGACGAGCTGGAAAACGTGCTTCGCACCGCCGGAAATCTCGCATCCAACCGATTGATAGTCACCTTTGGCTGCGGCGGGGACAGAGACAGAGGCAAACGACCGATTATGGGCCGAATTGCCGCGCAGCTTGCCGATCTGCTGGTGGTTACTTCGGACAATCCGCGCACGGAAGACCCAGAATCGATTATTGCGGAAATAATGACCGGCATATCCGACAAAGACCGCGCCAGAGCCACTTTGCAGCCCGACCGACGCGAGGGAATACGCGCCGCCATCGAGCTTGCGGATTCAGGGGATGTCGTGGTCATTGCCGGCAAAGGTCATGAGGATTATCAGATATTCGCGGATCGCACCATTCATTTTGATGACAGAGAAGTGGCACGGGAGGTGCTCCAATGCAGTCGATCACGGCCAGAGAAGTAGTCGAAGCGGTCAAAGGGGAGCTACTGGCGGGAGACCTCGACGCCAAAATCACCGGAGTCAGCGCCGACACGCGCACAATAGCTGCCGGAGACCTTTTCGTGGCTCTCACCGGCGAAAACTCGGATGGACACAAGTTTTTGGCCGATGCGTTGGAAAGAGGAGCCGTTGGAGTGATGGTGTCGTGCAAGGTCGAGGCGCAGTGTCTGGCGATAAGGGTCCCCGACACGCTGACCGCGCTCGGAGATCTGGCAGCGCACTACAGGTCAAGGTATTGTCCGATTATGGTAGGCGTGACCGGCAGCGTCGGCAAGACCACTACCAAGGAAATGATAGCGGCTGTTGCGGCTGCGCGCGGGCCTGTGTTGAAAAATGAGGGCAATTTCAACAATGAGATAGGTCTGCCTCTGACCCTTTTTAATCTCGCTCCCCGCCACAAAATCTGCGTAGCGGAACTGGCTATGCGCGGAGCAGGGCAGATTGACTACCTTGCCCGGATCGCAAGGCCTTCGATAGGTGTAATAACAAATATCCAGATGTCCCACATTGAGCTTTTAGGCTCCCTGGACGCCATTGCCGATGCTAAGGCGGAGCTTCTGGATCACCTGCCGGGTGACGGTTCGGCGATTCTGAACGCGGACGATCCCTACTTCGACTATTTGAGCAGACGCGCGAATTGCCGGGTGATTCCATTCGGAGAAGGCCCGAATGCGACCGTGCGGGCTACCTCGATGGAAATTGATCCCGCCGGATGCTGCAGCTTCAATGTTGCAACTCCCCTCGGCAGCTTCGATGTGCATATTCCCGTTCCCGGCGAACACAACATAAAGGACGCGCTGGCAGCGATCGCCGTAGGGGAGGTATTGGGGATAGATCATGAATCCATTCGGTCGGCTCTGGCCGGGTTCAAAGCTCCGGAAAAACGCTCAAAAATTGTGCCTAGCCGCAAAGGGTTCGTCGTAATTGACGACACATACAACGCCGGTCCCGCCTCTGTCAAAAGCGCTCTCAAAACGCTTTCTATGATGCAGGGCGGTCGCAGGATAGCGATTTTAGGGGATATGCTCGAACTGGGAGAATATGCCACGCAGGCTCATATAGAGATCGGGCGCATCGTTCAAAGCCTCGGTATCGATATGCTTATTGTGGTAGGGGAACACGCAAAGCTCATCGCTAAAGGAGCACTCGAAGCCGGTCTGCCGATTGAAGCGATCTGTGAATATGAGGACAGCTTACAGGCGGCAAAGGAGATTCCTGCCGCAGTGCGAGAGAACGACGTCGCTCTTGTAAAAGGATCGAGGGCATTAAAAATGGAGCGGATTGTGGAGGAATTGATTGACGCCTAACGTTACATTTATATCGCTTCCTTTTGCAGCGGCATTTGTGGTGGCCATGATATTCGCTCCGGGGATGATCGCCGCGCTCAAACGACGCGGAGTCCGCCAGACCATAAGCGAGGACGGCCCTGCCTCCCACAAATCCAAGGCCGGAACTCCGACTATGGGCGGGCTGATTATAATAGCGGGCATCCTCGGCGGAACTCTCGCAGGCGTGTGGTTTTTTCGCCCCTTTACAAGCCCTCAGGGATCAAGCACATCGTGGATTCCGACGCTGTTTGCGTTGCTCGTGCTTGGCTTGAGCTATGGCGCGCTTGGCTTCATAGATGACTATCTGACCATCCATCCTGTCGGGCAAGTTCGCGGAATATCGAGCAAGCCGAAATCCGCGTTGCAGATACTGCTGGCGGCAGGTTTTCTGGCATATCTTGCTATCGCTCACAAGCAGACATTTTCCCCGGTTTTATTCGTCGGCGGGACTCAGCTTATCAGCGGGTGGCTCTATTGGGCCTTTGCTCTATTTTTTATGGTGGGCATGGCCAACTTCGTCAACATTTCCGATGGCCTTGACGGGTTGGTCTCCGGGCTAGTTGCTATTGCTGCAATCGCATTTACGCTGCTACTGATCTTCGTTGGGCTGCGGCATGCGACCGAATCACGTGAGATCGCGCTGCTGATGCCTGCGATTGCGGGCGCGTGTCTGGCGTTTTTGTGGTTCAATGCGAACCCTGCAAGGGTGTTTATGGGTGACACCGGCGCGCTTGCTATAGGGGTCCTGCTGCCTGCGGTCGCCATAATTACCCACACTGAGATTCCCATGATCATATTGAGCCTGGTGTTTGTGTTCGATGGTCTTTCGAGCGCACTCCAATGGGCGGTCTTCAAGTTTACCCGCATCACCACGGGCACAGGTCGCAGGGTCTTCAAAAAAAGTCCCATCCATCATCACTTTGAGCTATCCGGATGGTCGGAACAGACCGTGGTAGTGCGATTCTGGATATGCGGCGTTATAGCGGCCCTGATGACGCTTGCGGGCATCGGGATGGAGTGGTGGTAAACTCGGCATGACTTACAAGGGGAAAACAATTGCGGTAATCGGGATGGCGCACACCGGCCTGGCGATAGCGGAGGTCATGGCCGATCTTGGTGCGCATGTGCGAATCTACGACCGTAAAGACCCGAGTGAGCTTGCAGGCGAAATCAAAACTGCTCGAACATTCGGAGCCGAACCGATGGCGGGGGTCGATGCCGTTGACTTATCCGGCGTCGATTTGCTCATCCCCAGCCCCGGAGTACCGCTGACGCATCCGGCATTGCAGCAAGCGAGCAAACGCGGCATCGAGACAATCAGCGAGATAGAGTTGGCGTTTCGATTGTCCAAGGCCCCGATTATCGCCATAACCGGCACAAATGGCAAGACCACGACAACCATAATCACCGGGCGAATGCTTGGCGCGGCCGGCGTCGACGCCTATATAGCCGGCAATGTCGCAGCGGGCGATATACGCATGCCCCTCGCGCTGGCAGCCCATAAAGCCGGCGAACAAAGCATCATTGTCGCCGAGATCAGCACTTTTCAACTTGAGCTTATCGGGCAGTTCCGTCCGAGGATTGCCATGCTGCTCAACATAAGCTCCGATCATCAGGATCGTCACGGCACTATAGAGAAGTACGCCGCACTAAAGGCCCGAATCTTCGCAAATCAGACCGCTGACGATCACGCCATAGTCAATGCGGACAGTCCTCTCGCGGCAGCTATTATCCCTTCACTGGCGGCTAATGTGTTGCAGTTTTCTATCAAATCGGAGCCTGAACAGGGCGGGTTTGTCAGGGATGGTCAGTTGATTCTCCGCTTTGACGGCGTGGACTCGGTGTTGTGCAAAAACTCTGATATTCCGCTTATGGGCGCACACAGCGTAGAAAACGTGCTGGCGGCCGCGTGTGCTGCGACATTGTGTGGAATCAACGCCGATGACCTACGACGCGCGATTCTTGATCTGACTCCCATTGATGACAGGCTCGAGCCAGTAACAACCATCAACGGCGTTTTGTATATTAACAATTCGATGTGTACTAACGTTGTCGCAGTGGTGCGCTCCACCGAGGCTATAGACCGCCCTCAGATTATTATATCCGGCGGTAAAATGAAGGGCGCAGGGGACGATTACACAGCCGTCGGGGAGGTCTTCAGTCGAAAGGCCAAACATTTGATCCTGATAGGAGCCGACTCCGGAGTACTCCGCGCAGCCGCGACAAAAGCCGGTTTTGATGCTATCACAGAGGCTGCCACGATGGATGAGGCCGTAGAAATAGCTCACAATCTTGCCCAACCGGGCGATGCGGTAGTGCTGACGCCCGGAATGGCCAGTTTTGATATGTTCAAGAGCTTTGAGCACAGAGGGATGGCTTTTAAGCAGGCGGTTCGGCGAATGGAAGGCGGGCGGAGATGAGAAAAAACACTGCTGCTAAACCGGGACTTATGGATTTATGGTTGTTTTTGCCGGTTCTTCTGCTGACGCTGGTCGGGATTTGGCTGGTCTATGATTCCAGCTACGCAAGAACCGTGGAATCTGCGTGGACGAACATGGATTCATGGTATCTCGCCAAAAGGCAGGCGATATTTGCTGTGGTTGGCATTGTGACAATGCTTGCGGCATCCAGGATCAGGGTCAGTTTTCTTAGTAAGATAGCCAAACCTTTTTTGTTTCTCTCAATCCTTTCCCTGATACTTTTGTTTCCTTTCGGCTACTGCGTAAACGGAGCTGTGCGATGGTATAAAATTGGCCCGTTGACAATACAGCCAAGTGAAATAACAAAACTGGTTCTTGTGGTCTATCTCGCCGGTTTTTTGTCTCAGGGCAAAAAAGTGCTGCACAATATAGATTCGCGATGGGCGCTCCCCATTGGCGCGACTCTACTTATTATAGGGCTTATCTATATGCAGCCCGATATGGGCACTGCGATCGCAATTCTGGCCATCGCTCTGGCCATGTATTTTGCCGCAGGAGCCAGAAAAAGGCATCTGTTCGCAGTAATGGCGATTTTGGTTTTATGCGGTGCTACGGCGGTTCATCTGGCTCCCTATCGTATGGGACGGGTAAAGGTGTGGCAGGACCCGTGGCAATACAGATATGGCGAGGGTTATCAGATTGTGCACTCCCTCATTGCTTTGGGAAGAGGAGGAGTGGTAGGCGCGGGTTTGTGCGAGGGTCTGGAAAAACTCTACATCCCCGCCGCTTCGACCGATTTTGTTTTCTCCACGGTTGGCGAGGAGACTGGATTGGTCGGCAGTCTGATAATGCTGGGATTATTCATCTTCTTTGTCTACAGGGGATTGTTCGTCGCGCAGAACGCCAAAAACACCTTTGCCGGCTTGCTGGCAGTGGGGATAACCGCGATGATTGGAATACAGGCTCTGGTGAACGTCGCGGTAGTCACTTCTTCGATTCCCGCTACCGGAGTGACCCTGCCGTTCATTAGTTATGGCGGCTCATCGCTCGTCATTACGCTGGCGGCCGTTGGCGTATTGCTCGCGGTATCAAGACAGACTACGGAACCGCAGCAATGAAAATTGTGCTTACAGGCGGCGGCACGGGCGGGCATGTATATCCTGCGATAAGTATTGCGCAGGCTCTGAAAAAGCTCTCAGGTTCAGATGCGGAACTGCTCTACATCGGCAGTTCACACGGCCCGGAAGGCGATATCGCCCGCAACGCCGGTTTGGAGTTCATATCGATCCCCAGCGGGCCGATCTCCAAAACGTTGTCTTTGAGAAATGCGCGATCCCTTGCAATGCTTTTCGCGGGAATTTTTCGAGCAAGAAAAGTTCTCAAAGAATTTGCGCCCGATGTCGTGGTCGGCACAGGGGGATACGTCACGGCGGCGATTCTCATGGCTCAGCGTTCACTCGGCGGGCCGATAGTTATCCACGAACAAAACGTGCGTCCCGGTCGAACCAACACGCTTCTTGCGAAAATAGCGGACAAAATATGCGTCAGCTTCGAGGACTCCGTCGATTATATGCCCAAGGAAAAAACCGAGGTCACCGGCCTGCCCATTCGCGCGCAGTTCATCGATATGTCCTCAAAAGCGGATGCCAGACGCGAGTTGGGACTTAACGAGGACCTGTTCACGATAGTAGCCGTCGGCGGAAGTCAGGGAGCCAGAAAACCCAACGAAATCATCGCGGGCGCGTGGCCGATTATCGACGACGGAGCCACTCAATTGCTTCATCAGGTTGGGGAGCGTAATATAAATGAAATGCGCAATCTTTTAGGGCCGCCGGAGGAACGCAGCCACTACGCCGTCGAAGCATATATTGATGTGCCTCTGGCCTTTGCAGGCGCGGACCTGGTGATCAGCCGCAGCGGCGGCACAGTCGCCGAAATCACCGCCGCAGGCAGGCCGAGCATCCTGTTTCCATATCCATACCACAAAGACCAGCACCAGAAACGCAACGCCGAATACCTGGTCGAACGCGGCGCCGCTGTGATGTGTGAGGATCTATCGACCACTTCGGAGCAGTTGGCCGATATTATTTCGCGTTTGCGTTCGTCACCCCAACAGCTTGCATCGATGGCATCGGCCAGCGCAGCATTGGGAAAACCGGATGCAGCCGAAAGAATCGCTCAAATAGTGCTGCAAGTGACGAAAACACACGTAGGCAATTGACATAAAATGACTGATAAACAACGAAAACGATACCATTTTATAGGAATAGGCGGCATCGGTATGAGCGCCATCGCCCATATATTTAACCGACGCGGCGACCTTGTTACAGGCTCGGACAGGCAGGAAAACGCTACCATTCGCAGGCTGCGATCCGAAGGCATCAACATCGTCGAAGGCCATGACCCGGCCAATATCCACGGAGCGGATGTCGTCATCTACTCCGCTGCGATCGCAAAGGACAATGTCGAACTCCTCGAAGCGATACGCCTCGGCATACCTGCCCTGGAGCGTTCGACTATTCTCGGACAGTTAATGGAGCCATATAAGCGGCGAATTGCCGTTGCCGGCGCGCACGGAAAGACAACCACGACCTCGATGATAAGCTCGATATTAGAAAGCGCGAAAATCGACGCGACCGTTCTCATCGGCGGGGATATGAAAAGCATGGGAGGCAATGCGCGGCTTGGGGGTGGCGATTCCATCCTCACCGAGGCATGCGAAGCGTACGAATCCTTTCTGCATCTGAACCCGTCCATCGCGGTCGTCACAAATATCGACGCCGAACACCTCGATCACTACGACACCGTAGAAAATGTGGAACGGGCATTTGGGCAGTTTCTGAATCGAGTCGATGCGGATGGGTGCGTGATCGCGAACTGGGACGATTTAAGGACGCGCAGGGTATGTGAAAACATCGATCGCAGGATAGTGCGCTATGGGCTTGGCGGCGACGCGGACTGGCTAGCGACCGATATCGATATATCAACTCCTGACCCGTCCTATACGCTCGTTCACAACGGCAGTCCTCTGGGACTTGTTAGAATCAGCGTTCCCGGCCTGCATAATATATCCAACTCCCTTGCAGCGGCGGCGGTGGCCTTTGAGATGGGCATAGGATTCGAAGCGATCGCCAATGGGCTGAGCAGTTTCTGCGGAACCGGACGGCGGTTTGAGATACTATATTCGGACGGCGCGCTAGTGGTCGACGACTATGCACATCATCCATCCGAGATCAAGGCGACTTTGTCTACCGCGCGCGCGGCCTACAACAGGCGCATCATCGCGGTCTTTCAACCTCATCTTTTCTCGCGCACAAAGACTTTTCAAAAGGAGATTGCAGAATCTCTGGCCCTGGCAGATGAGGTGATCGTCACGCCGATATATGCGGCGCGCGAACAGCCGATTGAGGGCGTCAGCGCTGAGGCGATAGTCGATCTGATGAAACTTGGCGGCTTTCAGAGCGTGCGATATGCCACGGACAAAAATATTCTTGCCGATGAGTTGGCTAAGTCGGTCGGTTGCGATGAAATGGTTATCATACTGGGCGCGGGAGATATCAGGCAGGTCAGCGAACGACTGGCCGCCTTATTGGCGGAAAACAGATCGACGCAGATATGGCAAAAAGCCGTCAAAAACGAGCCGATGTCAAAGCACACCACGCTTGGAGTAGGCGGAGTCGCGGATTATTATATAGAAGTGGAAAATGAGAACAAGCTGGCCCGGTTGATGCGACATATTTCGGCAAAGGGCTTGCCCTGGATGATTCTTGGCGATGGAGCTAATCTGCTGGTTGCCGACGAGGGCATACGCGGGGTGGTAATTCGCATGCGCGGCGCGCTCGAACGGATCGAATTGGATGGCGAAACGATCATCGCAGGAGCGGGAGGCAGCATATCCAAAGTCGCGGATTTCGCCGCACAGCATTCACTTACCGGCCTGGAAGGAGTCGGCACAGTGCCCGGCAGCGTTGGCGGAGCCATAGTGATGAATGCGGGCACGCATCGAGGCTATATAGACGCCGTTACCCGACAGGTCAACGTGGTCACTGAGGCCGGAGATATACGCACGCTGTCGAAGGAGGAGTGCGGGTTTACCTATCGCAACAGCCGCTTCCAAAACGACAGGTCGCTTATCATCACCTCGGCCACGTTTAAGCTTTCACCGGGAGACGGCGGCGCAATCCGGGAGCATTTGGACAGCGTGCGACGACATCGGGCCGAGACTCAGCCGCGAGGCAAGAGCGCCGGTTGTTTCTTCAAAAATCCGCCTGATATGAGCGCGGGAAAGCTCATAGAATCCGCAGGAGGCAAAGGGCTGCGCGAGGGCGGGGCCGAGGTCTCGCCTGTACATGCCAACTTTATTATGAACACCGGGACCGCTTCCGCGTCGGATCTGCGCAATCTGGCCGAGCGGGTGCGGAAAATGGTGCAAAAACATCACGGAATAGAACTGGAATATGAGGTTAGACTGGTAGGGGAATGGCAAAAAAGCGAGTAGCTGTCTTGATGGGCGGCATATCATCTGAAAGAGATATTTCACTTTCTACGGGAAAGCAGATACTGGAGTCACTTGACCCGGACAAATACGATGCGTTCGGGGTCGATGCGGCGCTGTTGACGGGCAGCAGTCGAAAGTTATTGAAGGGCGCCGACATGGAAATCGAAACCGTAGCGCAGGCGAGAAACACGCTGGCCAGGGGACGAGTTTTGGCTCAGGTGAACAGCATTATCGGCTCCAGGACGACTGCGCGGGCGGATGTGGCGTTCATTGCCTTGCACGGAAAATACGGCGAGGACGGATCTGTTCAGGGCGCGCTCGAGCTGTTGGGCATTCCATACACCGGCTCGGGAGTGCTGGCGAGCGCGTTGGCTATGGATAAGTCGATGACAAAGAAAGTGCTGGCCGCAGACGGAATTGCGGTGCCGGATTCCGTCGATTTTACGGTCAAAAAAGGCCAGTGGGATCGCGTCGGCGTCTCGAAAGCGGTAGCCGACATGGGATATCCCGTGATGGTCAAGCCCAGTCGTCAGGGTTCGACGCTCGGCATGGCGAAGATAAAATCGCCCGATGAACTAAACTCCGCGATAGAAACTGCCGCCGTATATGACGAACAGATCGTCGTAGAGCAGTTTGTAGAGGGAGTCGAATTGACGGTAGGCGTACTGGGCAACGATGAGCCGTTTGCGCTGCCGGTAACCGAAATTGTCCCTAAAAATGAATACTACGACTACGAGTCAAAATATGCGCCGGGAGGCTCTGAGCATATCATTCCTGCCCGAATAAGCGAAGACGACCTGGCCATTGCACAGGATATGGCTCTGCGATCGTTCAGGTCTTTGGGTTGCAGAGGCATGGCGAGGGTTGATCTTATCGCTTCGACGAAGGGAATGTGCGTGCTGGAAGTGAATACAATACCGGGAATGACGCCCACCAGTCTTCTTCCTGAGGCGGCAAGGGCGATGGGAATATCGTTTGACAGGCTGCTCGATTTGCTCATTGAGTTGGCCTGCGAGGAGGGGGAGTAGAGTTGTCAAGGCCAGTAAAACCCGAACCCAACGTACGTCGAACCCGCATAAAACGCAGGGTTCCGCGAAACCGCCGCAGACCCAACTATCTGCTGCTGTTCAGCCTGTTTCTGATAGCCTCAGCTACATTCGGCTCGGCGACCTGGCTGCTCACAAGTCCCCGCATGAATGTGACTTCGGTGGAGATAAAAGGGCTGGAGTTGACCAACCCCGGCGTGGCTGAAAAACTTGCGTCCAAAGCCGTCGGACGCAATATCATCCTGCTTAGAAAAAAAACCATCCTGAGCCAGTTCGCACAAATCAGCGAGGTAAAAACGGTCAAAATGGGCCGAAAATATCCAAATAAGCTATGGCTGCATGTTACGGAAAGACGGCCTTGCGCGGTCATTGCCAGTGGCGGTTGCTGCTATCTAGTGCAACGGGACGGATTCGTTTTTCATAAGACCAGCGTTGCGCCAAACGATATTCCGTTGATAAAAATTGCAAATGCGGTCCAACCTGCGCCGGGCAAGTGCGCTGAATCCCAGGCAATCAAGGCGGCTCTGCACATTGTGGCTCTTGCACGCAAATATGACACCGAACTGCACAAGATTACCATTGACCGGACTGGTGATATATGCTTAAATATGAGCAGCGATTTCTGTGTTAAGCTGGGCCAGCCGGACGACATTGCACTAAAAATGTCATTGTTGCGACATGCATTGCTTGAGAGGCCGTCGATTGTTCGCGAAGGCGCCTATATCGACTTGAGTTGCCCCTCTGCTCCTGTGTGGAAACCGAAGGCGGCCTGAGCTGACCGTATCTTTTAGCGGCGGAACAATAGAATGTCTACCCTGGCTCCACCAGTTCGTGGCAAAGCATGGCTTTGGCAAATCACCGCTCTGTGTATCGTCCTCGGTATGCTGCTGGCGCTGTCGTTAAAGACTCAGCGGCAGGCGATAGAGAGCAACGAACCCG
>LSQX01105859.1_pt1 | contig 11853 bp, 9 predicted proteins | sample 654561 | NCBI WGS metagenome assembly LSQX01 (sample SAMN04489861, study PRJNA283612) | anaerobic digester metagenome | isolation source: 4 biogas reactors fed with cattle manure at either 37C or 55C with and... | place: Denmark: Kongens Lyngby | collected 2014 | reverse complement strand
ATGATTCGGTGCGGTTGCTCAACGCGGTGTTTGAAAGGATTGATTATACAAAGCTGTACGCCGCGTACTCACGATATGGGAGAATAGAGACATCACCGAAAAATCTGTTTAAAGTCGTAATCTATGGAAGAATGAATAACATCTTCACAACACGGAAGCTTGAACAGGCGTGCCGAAGGGACGTGAATTTCATGTACCTGTTGGAACGGGAGCCGGCGCCCGATCATGCAACAATTGCCCGTTTCATAAGCGAGCGCTTATCGGGTGTTATCGATGACCTGTTTAGTCAGTTCGTACAGCTGTTAGCGGAAAAAGGCGAGCTGTCACTGGAGAGCGTGTTTATTGATGGGACAAAGCTGGAGGCCAATGCGAACAGATATAGCTTCGTGTGGAAGAAGAGTACTCAAAAAAACGAAGCAAAGATGCAGGATAAAATGAAGGCTGAACTGCCGAAACTGGCGGCGGAGTTTGGCATTCGATTTTACGTTGGTGAGAAGATCCGGGCAAAGGATCTAAAAAAGCTTAGAAAACGGCTGAAAACACAACAGGCAAAGCAAGGGATTGTATTTGTCCAAGGAAAGGGGCAAAGAAAAACGCCGTTGCAGAGGGCGATTGAGACTGTAGATGAGTATCTCAAGCGCCAGAAGCAGTATGATGATTACAATCACAGCTTTGGGGAGAGGAATAGCTTCTCAAAAACTGACAGAGATGCGACATTCATGAGAATGAAAGAAGACCACATGAAAAACGGTCAGCTGAAGCCGGGTTACAATGTGACTGCGGCTGTGGATTCGGAATACATAGTAGCGGCAATGCTATCGTCGAATCGAAGCGACAGTCAGACATTTATCCCCATGCTCGAAAAGCTGAAATGGTTGGGTTACACAAAGCCTGTGGCAGACGCCGGATTTGAGAGTGAGGAGAATTACACTTACTGCGAAGAAAACGGCCAACTAGCCTTTATCAAGCCATCAAATCATGAAAAGGCAAAAACCCGAAAATACAAGACGGACATTGGCAAACGTGAGAATATGCCGTACGATGCCAAAAGCGACAGCTACATCTGTCATGCGGGACACCAAATTCAGGCGTCCTATGAAAAAAAGACGAAGTCGAAAGCTGGATATCCAATCGTGACGACAGTATATTCTTGTACCGCATGCAAAGGTTGTCCACATAAGGAAAAGTGTATCAAGGGTATCAGTAAGACGCCGTTGGAAGAACGCAGCAAAAACCTTTATGTGTCCAAAAAGTTCCTTCGACAGCGCGAAGAGATGGAAGCTCGCATCAGCAGTGAAGAAGGTATCCTGCTCAGGAAAAACCGTTCTATCCAGGTGGAAGGTGCTTTCGGTGTGCTTAAGCAGGATATGGGGTTTCGAAGATTTCTCATGCGAGGCGGCACCAAAGTCTACACTGAGCTTCTTTTACTTTGCTTAGCATACAACGTTAACAAGCTCCACAGCAAAATACAAAACGGCCGTTGCGGAACGTATTTACATATTCCTAAATCTGCGTAAACAGAATATGTAAAGTTTTCCACAGGGAAGGTGCTTCCCTAGCTTTGCTATCCACAAAAACACCGTCTAATGATGTGTTTTTGTGGATTTTTGGTATTTGAAAGCTGTTTTTTTACAAAAAGAGGCGTATCGCTTCACGTTTTTACAAAAACGTTTTGCGACACGCCCTTTACGCACTAGATTCGGAGCTTATCCACTGCTTCTTTGTCGGGTGTTACATACGCAGTAAAATATGGGTCATAAATAACTACACCTGGCTTAGAGCCCGGTGGCTTTTTTACGTAACGCACCCTTGTGTAGTCTACAGGCACATTTTGTCCGCCGTGTGCCTGGGAATAGACGGCTGCAATCATCGCCGCTTCGGTATAAGTCTGATCATCCGGTTCCTTGCCCTCTGTACGTAAAATTACATGGGAACCCGGTATCTTCTGGACATGGAACCATATGTCGTTCTTATGTGCATATTTAAGTGTAAGTCTGTCATTTTGCAGGTTGTTTCTCCCGCAGAGGACTGTAAAGCCACCCGAGGTCCTAAACTCCTGCGGCGGACGTTGCTCAGTCTGACCTGACTTTTTGCTTCTCCGCTTGTCGGTGCTCCTGAGGTAACCAGTATGCTTCAGTTCCTCCCTCAGCTCCTCTATATCATCGGTCGACTCTACTCTCCTCAACATATCCAGAACACTTTCAAGATATTGGATCTCGTTTTCGCCTGCCTGAATCTGTTCAGCGAGCACCCTTTCGGCTGTCTTCATTCGGTTATAGTCCTTATAGTACTTTGCGGCATTCTGCTGAACCGAAAGTCTCGGATCGAGGGGAATGTCAATAAGACCTCCCTCCAAGTCGTAGAAGTTCACAACGCGTGCTGTACGCGCCCCTCTCGGTACGGAGTTTAGGTTAGCCATTAATAGGTCTCCGTATTTGCGAAGTTTCTCACGGTCCTTTGCCTCAAGCAGCTCCTTTTTCTGGTTCTCTACCTTTCGCCTAACCCTATCGAGTACCGGAGATACTACTCTCCCTAGCGCCTGGACCTGTTGTTTAACACGTGCGGACGCTGCTCTTTTCTCAAAAAAAGTCTCAACCAGCAATGAGAAGCTTTCGTACTCCCTATTCGTGTACCTGCTGTCATATTGCGTTATAGGCATATAGCTAATATCATATGGCATTTCACCATCAAGCAGCATGTATGGCGTCGTATCGCCGCTCTTTATTAGTATAAACAAATCGCAAAGCGCAGAAGCAAAACGCTCCTTCTTCATTTCATCCATCTGATAAAACGTTGGAGAGACATCACCAGTCGATCTGAATGCTATTTCTCTGGCTATGAGCGGTGGTATTCCGAAGAATGTCTCAAGTATCCACTTATCAGCTCTCATTCCAGGAGGAGAGGATTCAACGTAAGATGAAATTTGTTCTATAGATGTTTCTAACGGATTTGCTTTTTCCTGCGTTGGTGGATAACGATAGAACATACCTGGGAGAATCTGGCGTCTGTCGGTTATATCGGTATCGATTCGTCTGAGGCTGTCTACAATGCGGCCCTCATCATCGAGTAATATTAGGTTTGACATCCTTCCAATAAGCTCAAACACAATCTTTCTTTGCAGGACCGACCCCAGCTCGTCCACTGTATCTACTGTGAACTCGAGTATTCGCTCCATCGGGGGTTGATATATATCACGGATTATGCCCCCTGAGAACAGTTTCCTCATTAGCATACAGAACATCGGAGGTGTCTGCGGATTATCTCTTTGCATTCTCCCTGTGTGGACACGTGCATTGGTAGGGTTAGCAGAGAAAAGAAGGCGGAGGTTCTCCCCCCTCCCTCTGATATTAAGGATTATCTCATCCCTTTCGGGCTGGTATATTTTATCTATCCTACCGCCAACAAGCGTCTGTTCAAGCTCTCGCCTAAGTCCCGATAATACTACTGCATCTAGTGGCATCGCTACACTCCCACATAGCGCATGGGGTCAGCCAGACGCTCGGATTTTTTGACCTCCACCGAGGTGAAGCGCTTACTGAGATGATCAACAATAGCTGGACACAGAACATCCTCAGTTGCGAAATGTCCAGCATCAAGGATGTTGATGCCCCTCCACTTCGCCTCGAGTATCTGTCCATGCTTTACATCAGATGTCACAAATGTATCGCATCCGGCTGCTGCCACCAGAGCTATGTACACTCCGCAGGAGCCGCCTCCAACTGCTACTCTTTTGACAGGTTTGCCGCTTGAGTAATATTTGACTCCGTTGCCTCCGAGGGCTTTTGCAACATACGGAGCAAACTGCTCAACCTGCATTGACACAGACATATTTCCAATCCTACAGACACCCCTGTCTCCCAAGGGCGAAAGTGAGGTATCCGCAACTGTCTCCACATCCTTTAGTCCAATACGCGCTGCCAAGAGATCATTTACTCCGCCCTGAGAAATATCTGCATTTGTATGCATGCAGATGGCAGAAATTCCGCATTCAGCGAGCTTTAGTACCCGTTCCCCTGTAAAGTCGTTATCAGTCACGCTCAGTAGTCCTGAATATATTACTGGGTGATGAGATACTATGAGCTCAGCACCCCATTCGACGCTTTCTTCGATCACTTCGGGAGTAATATCGAGTGCAACCATTATCCTGGTTACCTCCCTGTCACCCCTTCCAACCAGAAAGCCGGGGTTGTCCGACTCAATTTTATTCTCCAACGGAAAAAGCTCATTTAGATAACTAAAAACCTTATCAACCGTCACCAATTATAGTTCACCTTCCAACTTCATCAATTCACCGATTTCTAGTATAGCTGACTTCATAATACGTCTCGTTTCAGCATTCGCACCCTTGATTTCTCTCTGCAACCGCATAATTTCACGATGTAGGTAGTCTGAGTAAGGTTCGTCCTTTATTGTATATTTCCCGATTCGTGTATCCAAATACGTGAAATCCTCTGCAGTGCCCCCACAAACGATATCGATAATCGTATATATCTTATCCTTCTCCCGAACGAGATGTTCACCAGTAACACTGTACTTTTCGGAATAGACATATTCTCTAAGGCTATCTATAGATGTCATAGGTTGCAGCAATAGTCGGACTTTTCTATCAATGATCCATGGTGCGCTTTCACAAATGCTTTTGATAGTCTCTCCGCCCATCCCCGCGATAATGACTGTGGTAAGGCCATCTGGAATCTCTCCACTGAGACCGTCGCAGAGTCGGAGCTCTATATTATTATCAACACCGAACTTCTGTGCTGTGGCTCTTGCACCTTCGATCGGTCCTCTGTTTATATCGGACGCCACGGCATAATCAACGCTGCCACTAAGGACCAGTCGGACAGGTAAGAATCCATGGTCAGTTCCAACATCCCATATAACAGGCTCTCCCTCTGCCAAATCATATATTTTTCTGAGGCGTGGAGATAATTTCGGCATGCGTCTTTTTTTGCCGGAGCTGTCACTGGCACTTCTATCTCCTGTCCAGTCCATTACAACCTCCTTCAAGGCCGATAATCAATCTGTGCTCAGATGAAAAACAGGCCGGGGCGAGGGATATTTCCCAAGCCGCGGCCGTTTTTTTCGGATAGATTAGTTTTCGTAAACCGAGGCCTCACTCAGATTATTTATACGCTCTAAAACCTCATCGGCATCGACGCCGTGAACCTGGCAAGCCTCCTCCAGAGTTTCACCGACTGAAGCAGGACAACCGAGACAGTGCATGCCAATCTCCATTAGTATCCTTGCAGCAGCAGGCTGTATACGTAGAACATCTCCGATAATAGTATCCTTTGTTATTGCAGGCATAATTGACCTCCTTTGCTGATGCTTGTATTCGTATTGGCTTCAAAAAGCCAGTAAAGCATTTTAATCAGACTTACTCACAAATAATTATATCTCATAAGGGCATCTAATACAACATTTATTTTTCCCAAGTTTCTATAATAAGCCCTTCTTATGCACTCAACACCGAGTGTTGCGGCACTTTTCTACAAAGAAAACCGGAGCATCTGGGATGCCCCGGTAGATTTCATTTCAGAAATCAGTTGTTTTCTCTAATCTTTGCGAAGCAATCGCTGCAATAGACTGGTCTATCTGTCTTGGGCTCGAAGGGTACACGAGCTTCATTTCCGCAATCAGCGCAAACAGCTGTGAAATACTCTCTCGGACCTCTGGCGGCTGCCTTTCGTGCGTCGCGGCATGATTTACAACGCTGGGGTTCATTCTGGAATCCGCGCTCTGCGTAGAACTCCTGCTCTCCTGCGGTAAAAACGAACTCCTCTCCGCACTCCTTGCATACTAATGTTTTGTCTTCGTACATGGTCTAACCTCACTTTGACTTTAGTCTTTGCCCCTGGACGGACTCGCACCGACACCTCATTTTTTGCGCTCTGGGAATTAAGCTACATAGGGCACGTAAACCGATGCGACTTGGTGCAGCACTTGGTACAGCGGCACAAAGTCAATTACACATTCTAGAATGGCATCGGATGTAATTCTGGGGTACTGCAGGTTTATCTGCTGTGCTTTAAGTGGCGGTCAACTTTGCGTCGTACACGCCATATGGCATTGTCAACCGATTTTGGGCTTCTGCCTGTCTTTAACGCTATTTCTTTTACAGTAAGCCCCTCCAAATACAGATCAAGAATGTTAGATTCTAGATTGCTCAGCAGCCCTTTCAGTTCGTGAAAAAGTTCCTCGTAACTTTCCTTGCTCAAGATGAGATCTTCGGGATTATTGTCGGTAGGTCGCAAGACTAAGTCTGAGGCGTGATAGCCGTCTTCGGAGAGGGAATCTATTGATAGGTAAGAATTTAACGGCTTATGCTTCTGTCTATTAGCCGCTTTTAGGCCGGAATAAATACGGTTTCTAATACAGCTCTCTGCAAAGCTCTTAAAGAGGACATTCCTATTGGGAGAAAACTCCCTTGCGGCGTTGAGAAGACCCATTAGTCCTTCTTGGATTATGTCTTCAAAAGAACCGCCTACAAGATAGTACGGTCGGGCGCACGCGCGCACCAGTCCAAAATAACGTGATATTAAAACCTCTTCGGCTTCGTGTACACCTTCCGACAACAAGGAGCAGAGCTCTTCATCGGAAAGTGTCGTAAGTTCGCTATATTTCAATACAAACACCTGATTCAATTATACACAAACCTTTTGTAAAGTCAAGCAAGTAAGCGAAAAATGACAGGATATTTTTTACTGTTTGGCCTATTACGACGGTGTTTCGAAGGCGATTATCGTTAAAATGACACATTTGCAGGCCTCAGCTCTATTCATAGAACCAATTGGGTCAAATATATTCCCGGTTTTTCCTGAAATTATTCCATTTTTTTGAAAGTGGTATACTGCAGTCCTACACTCATCTCTTATGTAATCTGTGTCAATAAACTTTACCTCATCCACTCTTTCAATAAGTTTTTTCCCTAGATACACTTCAACTCTTGACAAAATCAGCACAGCATCCTGCCTTGAGAGCGGCTTGTCGGGCATAAACTTGCTTTCACTTACACCTTTAATGATCCCGGTGATAAAGGCAGCTTCAACGTATGGCTTTGACCAGTGATTCTCCACGTCCTCAAACGCAGGGTATTTAATCTCTGCGGTTCTAAGCTCCGAGTCTGAGCTTCTCTCCAATTCGGATAAGTTAAATGCATTTACGACCATTTTTGTAAACTCGGCACGTGTTATCGGCTCAGCAGGCATAAAGCACCCGTTTTCGTACCCGACACAGATGCCACGTTTTGTGCATTCAATAATGTACTCTTCCGCCCAGTGACCCTCAATGTCCGTTAATTCAGGCAGCTTGATTGCGGACCCACAGAGCACCGGTAAGAGCATTAGAATTATTAGTACTGTAAGACTTCTCTTTGCTGTCATACCTTCCTCCTGTTAATGGACATTCCATCCTTGGAGTCGTTGGCACTCAGAGCTTTATAACTAAATTTTAACACAGAACCTTCAATATGCAAGTATAAATAGGAATAAGTTTATGTTTATTTATGTCATACATCGTATCGAACTCGTTGTTTTTTTATCTATATCGTGTTAGAATGACTTCATTAAAGAATTTGATTCGACAGGGCCAAAATCTGCGAAAGGGCGGGAATGATTATGTCCAATAATAATAACGATCTTCGTTTTCGAAGCTCCATTAGGGGGTTTCACCGAGAAGATGTGCTGTCATATCTAGAACAAAAAGCCAGAGAACATGTAGAAGAGCGCAGTGAGCTAGTCGGCAAGCTGGAATCTTCACAGCAGGAGCTTTCTGAGCTTAAAGCCAAGCTCGCACAAGCAGAAAGCGAGTTGCAAAACAAGAGTGCGGAAGCAGAGGCCAGAGCTTCCGAACTTGAACAACTGCGAGCCGAACTGGACAGGCTTCACAGCACCAATGCGGACCTTGCCGAGAAATGTACTTCTTTGAACCTGGAGCTAGATGATTTGCGGGCCGAGCGCGACACACTCTCAGAAGAGATGGAGAGTCTGAAAGCCCAGAAGGACGAAATCGAGGCTACAAAGATACGCGTAGCGGAGATAGAGCTCGATGCCTATACTCGCGCAAAGAAGATTGAAAACGACGCCATTGAAAATGCAAACCTTGCCCGCAAAACACTTACCGATTTGATTGCCGACGCTAAGCGCAGCTTCGATAGTGTGAAACTCAGCGCTAACAAGACCTTGCAGCGAATGGTTGATGAAATGGAAGGGTTGAAGGATGCCCTACAGCAAATACCTGAGGGATTTGAGTTGATTTCAAATAATATCGAATCACTGGGATTCAAAAGCGAGAAGAAAGCAGATGTTTCTGATGCTGAGCCTGTGAGCGCTGAAGATATCGCGGATAACTCAGAGATCGTTGGAGATCTATCAGCTGCAAACTCCGATGAAGTATTAGGAGAGGAGAGTTTTTCTCCTATCGATGTTGATGATAATGATGATATTGATAAGGAGAAGAACGGGGATTCTGACCAAAAAGGTAGAAGAGAGCGGCCGGTATTGGAGAAACTGTTGTTTTTTCGCGGAAAAGAAGATGACAGTGAGAAAGTGTTCCTGGAATCTGATTCTGGAAAATCGGCAGTTGATGAGAACAGCAATGAAGAGAGCAGCAAAGACCGCGAAGGCTACACTTACAGCTTTAGTCCGGATGATTGAGGTCGAGAGAAAAATCAAGCACAACAGTGATGCGGTTCATTAAACTATAAACTATTATGCTCCCACTTAAACTACAGATGGTAGATGTTTACCCATTTCATCTGTCTGCTTAAGTGAGAGCATTTTGCATTTCATCATCCTATGACAGGAGCTCTATCAAATCTTCCTTCGTCATTGTTATTAGCGATGTTCCGGAGCCTTGCTCACTAATAATTGCATCCGCAAGCTCCTTCTTTGACTGCTGTAGTTTGAGTATCTTCTCCTCAATGCTTTCTTTGACAGCCAGCTTGTAGACCTGTACATTCCTTTTCTGTCCAATACGGTGTGCCCGGTCGGTTGCCTGATCTTGAGCTGCGACGTTCCACCACGGATCGTAGTGCACCACCACGTCAGCTCCTATTAGGTTAAGTCCGGTTCCTCCCGCCTTGAGCGATATCAGGAAAACCTGTGTTTTATCGTTATTGAATCTCTCAACAAGGTGAGCACGCTTTTCCTTCGGTGTATCACCTTTCATAACATAGTAGCTTATACCCTCTTGCCTCAACCTGTCCTCAATCTTTGAGAGCATTGATGTAAACTGCGAGAAGAGGAGCATTTTGTGTCCACCCTCCGCAGACTCCCTTACAAGCTCCATGCAAGTCTCCAGCTTGGCACTTGGCCCGTCGTAATCTGCATAACAGAGAGAGGGGTCGCAACATATTTGCCTCAATCTTGTAAGCATAGCTAGGATGTGGAAACGATGACGAGCGATATCCTCCTCGCCCTGCTCCAGGATCTGGTTCTTAAGCTTCAGCGCATTTGCTACATATAGTTTTCTCTGCTCGCCCTCCATCGATGTCTGAACAAGTGTCTCTGTTTTTGGCGGCAGCTCTGAAAGAACCTCGCTCTTCAATCTGCGCAATATAAAGGGGTCGGTCATCCGCTTTAACAGCTCGACTGCATATGCATCACCATTTTTAACGATAGGAGTCTCAAACCGCCTTTTGAACTTCTGATAGCTATATAGATATCCCGGCATTAAGTAATCAAATGTGCTCCACAATTCACTTAGCCTATTTTCAATCGGGGTGCCGGTAAGCGCCAGCCGGTAATCACTCTTGATTGCCTTTACAGACTTTGCGTTTTGAGTGCTGTGGTTCTTAATATATTGAGCCTCATCGATAACCTGGTAGAGAAACTCATGCCCCTCATAGTGCTCGATATCGCGCTTTAGCATATCATAGGATGTTATCACAATGTCGTTGCATTCAAGATTTTCAATCATCTTTTTGCGGGTCGCATTGTCGCCAATGATGGTTCCGACTTTAAGAGAGGGCGCAAAACGCCTAATCTCGCTCTCCCAGTTCAAAACTAGAGATGCTGGCGTTACCACCAAAGAGGGCTTCTCGGCCCCCTCATTCTTTGCGGAAAGGAACAGGGCAATAACCTGGAGAGTCTTTCCAAGTCCCATATCATCTGCCAATATGCCGCCCAAATTGTATCTTGTAAGTGTCTTCAGCCACCGGTAACCTGTCTTCTGGTAGTTTCTCAAAATGCCGGAAAGTTCATCGGGAACAACAAGGTCACTGTCCTTTACGCCGCGGATATTCCGAACGAGATCCTTAAAATACTTGTCGCGGTTTGCGCGGATCTCCTCATTCTCACTGAGAATTCTGTCGAGATAGAGCGCTCTGTATCTCGGTACTTTTATGTTGCCAGTCTGCAGCTGCTTGTCAGTGAGCTCAAGCCCGTCGGCAATCTGAGCCAAAACGTTTAGTGAGTTATCTTCCAGCCGTAGATACCTTCCGTCGCTCAGCCGGTAATAGCTCCGCTTTTCTCTGTAAGCACTAAGTACATCCTGCAATTCATCGAGAGGAAACTCACCCGGATCGATGTCGAGCTCAAGAAGATCGGACTCAAGTCGCACTCCCATTGTGATTTTGGGCGCATTTGCTATTCCATATCCCTGTAACCTGTCGCTTACATGGACGGTGGCAACCTCCATCAGAGCAGGGATACCCTCGAATATGAACTGATACATCTGTTCATCGTCCGCTTCCAGGAGCAGTACCTTCCTGTTCGTGTCATAGAGGTGAAAATACTTACTTATAATAACTCGCACAACTGTCTCATTCCGAAGATCCCGCCTTGCAATATTCGGGGTCTTTCCAGCAAAGTGCAGTGCATAGTAATCAATCTCTTCATCGCCATATCGATATATCATTCTTGCGGTGATGGTATTGTGCTCGGGTGCGTCGATATATATATCAGTTTCAAGAGGCAAAGGCATATATTCTTGAAGTGTATCAAGATTACCGGAAAAGCGAAAACAGCTCCTTATTGTAGGGAATACATTGGAGCAAAATACAGATAGGTCGCGATCGGCAATTCGCATCTTGTATGAGCATCTCTCAAGGGCCTTAAGAAAGTCCCTGGCGCGCTCGGACATATCCTCATCACAGATATGAATGTACCTACCACGCTGAACGTAGATATGCTTCTCACCCGAAATGATGCCAAACCGTTCTGTCTTGAAGATCAGAGCTCCTTCACCGCTGTTTTCAACGCTCACATCAAGAACAGGGTTTTCGGCTACAACAGTAAAGGATCCCTCAGCTCCAGATTCGAATACTGCAGAAATATCCTCATTAACATAGAGAGACATAATACGATCCAGAGCATAGGGTGAAAGCCTCAGATGCCTTTTATTTATCCTCGCTTCGAACCGACCGGCACTACCGAGTGATCGCATTAACTGACGCGCCTCATCGCTTTTCTCAACAATGATCTGCATAAGCTTTTTCGAGTTGCTGTCAAAGCTCTCCATGCTATGAATAAACTCTAGCCGCTTGCCATATGACACCTTATTTAGCGACTTTACGTTCTCAACGAGCTCAAAGATATCCCGAACGATATAGTGACGGTTTATTCCGATTTTCAATTCTATAAATGCCCCGTCCTCGTATCTGTTCTGTCTGATGGTCGGGGTCAATGTAACCTTCTCGGTATCCGAAAAGCTCTGACCAATTATGTCTGCATTTTCTCTCTGGGCATACTTGTTCATCATTATGCGTGCAACACCGTCTGTTGCAGCTTTTTTTACCGTCTTGCCTCCTGGCGCCGTAACGGATTTTTCCTTTTTATCCGTTCTATCGGTGTCGCTTCGCGAATCTCTGCTTTGCCCGTCAGGTTCAGCACTCTGCCGGCCAGAACGGTCCGG
>LSQX01359856.1_pt2 | contig 11854 bp, 6 predicted proteins | sample 654561 | NCBI WGS metagenome assembly LSQX01 (sample SAMN04489861, study PRJNA283612) | anaerobic digester metagenome | isolation source: 4 biogas reactors fed with cattle manure at either 37C or 55C with and... | place: Denmark: Kongens Lyngby | collected 2014 | reverse complement strand
TAGATGTCCTGCCCTAGCAAAAGCATAGCTGACTGTATTTGTCCCTGCAGGATGAATAGCAAAAATCAAGGCTGGTAGAAAATAAAGAATCTTTGGGGGAGGTGAAAGATATAGAGAGGTAAGTTTTTTCAGAAAGAAATAAATTAATAGGACGATGAAAAAATGCAAGAAAAAATCAAAAACATGCCAGGAAATATATTTAAGCCCAGACAAAGAGTAATTGATTGTATATGATAGATAAGTCAGCGGCCTTGAGGGATCGTTTCTGTCCCAATCAGGAGAGGGTAAATCGTGACCTATTTTATCTGGTCTTTTCTTATATTGAAATAAGAGTTTTGAGGGAGAAATGCCTTCTTTGATATCGTCGTTTAAAACAATTTTATATATATCGTCCAATACAAAGGGGGCTTTAGCCGCCTTGAAGTAGACTATGGAAATCCCTGCAAGCAGAACCAGTAAGTGAATTAAGATTCTAGGCTTCGGTTTTTTATACTTTTTTATTTGAATTTCTTTAATCATCTGGCTAACTTTAGTTTATAATGAATTCTAATCATTAAATAGTTATAATAAAAAAATGAAAAAAATACTTTTTACACACTTATTATTCTTAGTCTTTTTCTGTATTTCTCCTTCTTCATATTTAAGGGCCGGACAGATAAGATCTTATAGTATTCCTAGCCTAGGAAATTTTGATGCCATGTCGGATGAAATTTTAGTCAAGTTTAAGGAAAATACACCTCTTTCTGAACAAGAACTACTTCACTCCAGACTGGGAGGCCAGGTCATAAGCAGGAACCATCGCTTAAATTTTGTAAAGGTCCAGTTGACAGGGGGTAGTATGGAAAGTTTGCTCCGAGCCTACCGAAATGACCCCATAGTTGAAATTGCAGAACCAAACTACATTATCCGGCCCCATCATCCTTATGAGCTTCCTAGAGAATATCTTTCTCTGGAAGAGCTAGAAGTTCAGCAGAGAGGTCTACTTGCTATAAATGCCCACGAGGCCTGGGATGTGGAGGTTGGGACTGGTAGCGCCACCATAGCAATAATAGATAGCGGAGTAGATTTTTCTCATATAGAGCTTGCTGAAAATATATGGGAAAATCCCCAGCCCCACATTCCCTATGAGGGGATTGACGGCTATACCATTCAATACGATACATACGGTTGGAATTTTGTTTTAGATAGCAATGATCCTAAGCCTGACCCCTCTCATCCAGCGGAAGACCATGGTACTCATGTGGCAGGGATTGTGGCTGCCGTAGAAAATGGTGAGGCTATAGTCGGCGTATCCTGGGGAAATAAGATTCTGCCCCTCAAGGCTCTTGCCTGGTGGGATTCCGATGATCCACTCCTACCTTCAGGGGTGGTAGGCTCTTATGTAGATATTCTTAACGCCATTACCTATGCAGTAGACAAGGGAGCAAATGTAATCAATCTGAGTCTGGGAGCAGAGTGGCCTAAACCTGAAACTGGAATTGAGTCAATTTGGAATTCTGCTATAGACTATTGCGAAAACAATGGAGTATTGGTGGTAGGCTCGGCCGGAAATGATGGTAAAGCCCCAGTAATGTTTCCTGCTGGCCTTGATAGGGTTTTAGCAGTGGGGGCCTGCACTATGAATATAGATAAGGCCTCCTTTTCAAATTACGGCGTGGGCCTGGATATGGTGGCACCTGGTGAAAACATTTTATCAGCTCTCTCCAATGATGAATTAGGCAGAAGGACCGGAACTTCAATGGCTGCCCCCTTTGTCTCTGGTGCTGCATCATTGGTAGTTTCTTACTTTAAAAGAATGGGTATCTCCTGGACTTCAGAAGAGCTTCGCAGATACCTTACCAAAACCTCTTACAATCCCAATAGCTACGACTGGGAGGAAAGACTGGGATATGGCATTCTTGATGCAGGAGCTCTGATGAGGTATATTTCTCGGCCTCAGTCCCTTGCACCTGCTTCTGGCTCCAGTTTTTCTACTACAAGCGTAAATTTTTCATTTGATAAAATGAAAGATGCTTCAAACTATGAGTTTTTTATATCAACGACAGTATCATCCGATTCAGCTATTTATACAGATACCCTTTACACAGAAAAAACAGATCTTCAGCTTTCCGAAGGAATTTATTACTGGAAACTAAGAGCCCATTATCCCAATGGTCTTTATTCCCATTGGACGGATGCCCACCAGTTGAAAATTGACACCAGTCCTCCCACGGAAGTATCAATTGCTTCTATAGATTCAGTTTATTCCGATAGAATCACCCTCTTAGCACAGGCCACAGATAAAGTAGCCGGACTTGGTGCCAAGCCCTTTAAATTTGGAGTTAGCCGACAAAAAGATTTATCTGATGAAATTTTAACAGACTGGGTCGTCTCTCCCTATATTCTTGATGGTCTTGAAAAAGACACGACTTATTATCTCAGACTTTCTGCACGAGATGGTGCTGGCAATATATCTGCTTGGAGCTCTACCTGTTCGGTCACCACTTTAGATATTGATGTCTTTATTGATGAAGCCTATAGCTTTACCTATGAGGACGGCCTTTATTCATCTACAGTTAGAGTATCTTCCTCAGCATTTACTCTTGCTAGCTATGGAATTATATCGCCCCCCACGCCCTCACAGACTACTATTATAGATTCTGCTAATTCAAAGTTTTCTCCAGGGATCCGGACTGATTTAATATCTCCCCGTGATTATTCAATTAAATACTTCGATGACAGTCCTGCAGATTTTTCATCTCTTTCTAAAGGAGATATTCTCCTTTCCTTTACCTATCCCTCCAGTCTTTCAAGGGCAGAGGAAAATATGCTCCGGCCAGTAAGACTTAATGAAGCTACTGGCACTTGGGAGATTATGGAAACCTTTACTATAAATAGGGAAGAAAAAAGAATAGAAACTTCCTTATCCTCCCTATCTATATATAGCCTCTTCATGCTTCCTTATTCTGATTTTGCAGATTTTTATATCTATCCCAATCCCTTTATTATGGGGGACAGTCAGTTTGGTGAGGCCGCCGGAGGAGGTGGCTTGGTCTTTGCCAACATTCCTGATGAAGTAGAGATAAAAATATTTAATTCTGCCGGTGAACTTATAGAAAAATTTCAGCATAAGGGAGGGGTTGCAAAAAGATGGACTGGAGTTAGGGATTTGTCTTCAGGGGTTTATATAGGACTTCTCAAGACTCCTGATGGTAAAACTATTTCAGGGAAATTTTCGGTAGTTCGATGAAGAATAAGATAATCACTTTTATAATTTTCATTTTGCTTTCTTTTTCTACTGCTTATGGCGGCGGAGGAACTTATATTTTTCCCATGCTCAGGATTCCCGCCGGCGCCTCGGCCTCTGCCATAGGTAATGCTGGGACAGCAGTATCAGGGGCTCCCATTGCCTTATCTTTTAATCCCGCCGGTCTCAGTGGAGCAAACAATTATCAACTGGCCACCACCCAGTCTCTCTGGATAGAGTCCATGCATTACTCCAACTATATGCTGGCCGGGCCTTTTCTCTCTGGCTATCTCGGACTTGGATTTACAAGGTTATCTGCCGGTTCCATTAAAAGATTTGACTTTGAGGGGCTTCCAGTAAAAGGTTATTACAACCCCACAGATTTTGCTATTAGTGCAGGCTACGCTTATGACTTTGGTCCTCTTTCACTGGGCTTGGCAGTAAAATATCTTTCATCGGAAATTGCCGGCCACAGAGCTGAAGCCTTTGCTACAGATTCCGGGCTTCTCTTAAAGACCCCTTTAATAGATTTAGGTTTTTCAGTTCAGAATTTAGGTAGCGGAGCCAGCTATCGTAAAGAAATAGAAAACCTGCCTCTTGTCTACAGGGGAGGTATTTCTAAAAAAATTACATTTAATAAAATTTCTTATCTTCTTGCCTTTGATGCAGAGTTTCCCGATAATCTGGCGGAGAAATATGGTGGGGGATTGAGGGGAGAATTTGCGCTCGGTCAAGCGGTGATCTCACTTATGGGGGGCCTACAGTCGGATACTTCTGGCAAGGGATCTCTTTCTGCACTTACCTGGGGTTTTGGTCTGAGGGATGCAAATATCGGCTTTGATTATTCCGCCTCTTTCTTTGGTGACTTAGGCCTGGCCCACAAGATTAGCGTAGATTACAGGTTTTCGTCTCGCTCCGGCAGTAGTCTTTCAAAGAGGGGTGGGATTTAAGTATAATGATAGACAAAATGACTAAAACAAAAATAATATGCACAATTGGACCTGCTTCATTTCCAGAAGATGTTTTAAGAGGAATGATTTCTTCGGGTATGGATACTGCCCGTCTTAACTTCTCTCACGGAAAACGCGAAGAATTTAGACAACTTATTTCTCTGATACGGTCAATAAACAAGGAGAAAAATTCAAAAGTTTTAGTTCTGGGAGACCTTCAAGGTCATAGAATAAGGATTGGAAGACTAATTTCAGATATAGAACTCAACCCTGGAGACAATCTGGAGATTACTCAAGAAGAAATACTGGGCTGCCCAGATAAAATATCCTTTGATTACCCCGGAACTCTTGAAGTCATCAAAGACGGCTACGATGTATTTATAGATGACGGTAATATTTGCCTAAAGGTTGTAGACCGTACCACTGATTCTATCCTAACAGAAGTTTTAGTTGGTGGGATTTTAAAATCAAGTAAGGGTGTAAACATACCAGAAGCCAGCTTAGATTTCGGCAAGATAAACGCAAAAGATGTAAATGACTTAAAGTTCTGCCTAGACCAGGGAATTGAATTAATTGCCCAGTCCTTTGTCAGAAGTGCCGATGATCTCCTCCAAGTAAGAGAAATACTAAAAGATTCTCCAGCCAAACTAATAGGCAAGATAGAGTGCCGGGAGGGGATAGAAAACATTGATGAGATAATAAATGAAGCCGATGGTATAATGGTAGCCCGTGGTGATATGGGTATTTCCCTTCCTATATATGAGATACCGCTCTTACAGAAAATGATAATTGAAAAATGTAATAAGGCCTCTAAATTTGTTATCACCGCCACCCAGATGCTTGAAAGCATGACAGAAAACTCCCGGCCCACCAGGGCAGAGGTAAGCGATGTAGCTAACGCAATTCTTGATGGTTCAGACTATGTAATGCTGTCTGGTGAAACATCAATAGGTCGCTACCCCGTTGAAACTGTGGATATGATGAAAAAAATCATTCAGACAACTGAAAGAGGTTTGGTTTGACAAAAAATTTTACTATTGTTAGAATTATTCTTAAGCTAAGATGATGAAAAATATTATAAATAGTCATACTGATACTTCCACGACTGCTCGCACATTAAAAAGAGTGTTTTTCTATACACTCACCGCCTTTCTTATTTCCACTACCAACGCTATTGCCGAAGAGTGGACTTATGATTTCGGCACAGAACAAGACTCCCATACAAGTGGAGCGAGTACTGAGTTTCTTCCTGCGCCTTCATTCGGTGGTGGGACAGCGCTAGTTCATGTAGGATCCGCTGGCGGAGGAGTTTTCTTAAATAATCCCGGAACTTGTGGACTTGGGACGGGCTCTGAATTGCGGCTTCAGGCGCCGACATCTACTGCTCAAAATAGATTTAATATATTCGGCTACACGCCCGGTGAAGTCGCCCGGCTTTCATTTAATATGAGAGTGGGTGATGTTTCAGGTGGTTCCTCTGCGACTAAGGGCAATGCTCATATTGTTATTGGAGATGATTTTTCTTCCGGTAATGCAACTTTTGCTGATGTTTTTACGGGTCTTAGGTGGGTATTTAATAACGACGGCACGGCCACGCTCACTCGCCGAGATGATTCTACTAATTGGAAGGCTACTGGAGTTCCTAAGTTTAATCAGGGACAAAATTATCTTATAGAAATATTTGCTAACAATTCACCAAGTCAGCAGGTCTATGCTGCCTATGGCGACGATTATTCGCTTGCTTCTGGCATCTGGGACCTTTGGGTAGATGGTACCAGATACGATGGTTTTGTAAAAGGATTACTAGATACTGGAACTCCAATGGATTCTTTTTCTTTTTACATGACAGGAAGTACCGACCTCGATGCTAATCTTTTTCTTGATGATATATTCTATTCAAATGTTTTAGACCCAGGCCAGCCATTTATAACGCCCTCATCTATTAGATATAATCTCGATTCTCCAGATAATTTATCCACTGTTATCACTTGGAATGATGCCAAAATTCTTCAAGAAGTTGCCCATGGGCCCACTGCTCTGACAGAAAATGTCGAATATAAAATAGAAGGAGACAATCTGATTATATATGATTCTTTTATTAAAGAGCATCTTAAAAATGATGAGGAAATATTAAGTTTAGATTTAGTTTTTCATGATGGATCTGGTAATCCTCTGCTAGTGCCATTTATAATCATAGCCCACCGTCCTCTCCAAGGCGGAGAAAACTGGGTGAAGAACTGGAATTTTGAAGACTGGGATGAAGATGATAATCCTAAACTCTGGGGCGGAACCACGTTGGCCAGATGCGTTAGGTCTGAGAGTGGACAGGGCATGGTAGGGAATTATGCCCTTAAATGGAATCTAGAAAGTAATAATAACAGAGTTCAGCAACTAGATATGGAGGTAGAAAAGGTGCCTCTCTACCTTGATGTTTTTGTTAAAGGAACAGGGATTGTTAGGCTTGGTTTTAAAAATCCTCATACTGTAAATGGTTATCGTGAAATGGAAGAAGAAGACGCAGTACATGTAAATACCAGTAGCTGGCAAAAAGTAAGTTTCACCCATACTCCCACAAATGCTGGACCTGGTGGCGGGCCTGATATAAGAGCTAAGTACATTTCGGATGGTGATGTGCTTTATGTGGGTGCCGTCTGGTTTTCTAATGAGCCCTCTCCCAAGGGCTGGCCATTTGCGGGCTTAGATCCAGAATCGCTTATCTTTGATCCCAGTCAGCCGGCTGATGTAGAAACCACAATAATCTGGAATGGATCTGGCCAAATAACCTCTATCAAGAAGGGCTCAGAAACGCTTACGTTTGGTCAGGATTATACTACTACAGCTGGCGGGAAACTGATAATTTTAGGGACTTATCTTTCAAGTGCACTTCCCGCAGCTCCAGCAGAAATAGAACTTACAGTGGAATTTGATGTGGGTGATCCAGTAACGCTTACAATTAAAACTGGTAATCCCCCTGAAATAAGTCAAACTGATTTTTCCTACAATGTTGATAGGGCTGATGATATAATGACTACAATTACTTGGAATGATGCCGAAGAGGTAACCTCAATAGATTTAAGTGGTAGTCCTATTGGTGATTCAAATTACACGATAGGCAATAAAGTGGACGGTTCTTCTTCTTTGACAATCAAGAATTCTTACCTTAAAGGTCTTTTGAAAAATGCTGGTGATTTCTATGTATTGACAGTGAATTTTGATAATGGTGGCCAACCACCGATAGATTTAACAATTACTGCGGTAGAGGCTGGCCTGAACCTTGTTACAAACGAATTTTTCTCTAGTTGGCTGGGTGGCCATCCCGAAGACTGGAATGTGGATGTGACAATTGAAGAAAGCTCAGATGGTCTTTATGGTCCATCTTCGGCCAAACTTAAAGCTACAGCCAAGACAGATAAAACCCTTACTCAGTATGGAAAGAGCATGGTAGCTAACAAAACCTATTATGTTGAAGCCTGGGTTAAGGGTAAGGGTATGCTTAATCTAGGATTCAGACAGGCTCACTCTGATAACGCTTATAGGAAAATGGGTCCAACGAAAATTGATACCGATGAGTGGACGAAGATAGAATTTACTCATACTGCGACAGGTACTGGGAATGATGGCGGCGCTTGGATAGCTGTCAGATACGATGATGACCAAGGTATACCAAAAGATTCTGAGCTTCTTATTGGTGCAGTTTGGTTCTCAGATGTAAAGCCACCATCTGATTGGCCTTGCTTGATTCAGCCGGTTAAGGATCTTAAGGCATTGCCACATGATGATATTCAGGCAATAAATCTTTCTTGGTCTCATCCCTACATGCGTGATGGATTGGGTCACTATATAATCAAATATGACACCTATTCGGTAGATGATTCAACTCCCCCAGTCTGGTGGAATTCTATTTCTGACGGCGCTCGCGATGAATATACTGGAACTCTAACTACGAAAAACAATAGCATTACTGTAGATGGACTTTATCCTAATAGGACGTACTATTTTGCTATTCAGGGCGTGGACAAAAATGGGAATAAGTCTCTCATAGACGATTTGTCTAGGAAAAAGGGTCATCAGGCTCTATCAGCTCCTATGAATTTTCCTCCAATTGTGCCTACTGGATTTAAGGCAAGAAGAACTGACGGCTTAAGCAAGATTACTTTGTCTTGGGATAAAGCGAAAGAGCCGGATGTTAAGACATATTGGATTAGGCGGTCGTCTGGTAATAGTTCTAATCTAAAGTTTGAAGATGCGGAGCCTTTGGCAACTGTCGAGGGACTATCCTATGTTGATGAAGTAGATGATGGTCAGCTCTATTACAAATACTGGCTGCAAGCAATGGATGATTTCAATGAGCTTAGCGAATTTTCTGGTGGAGTCCTGTCTCCTCCAGACGCTGAAGCTCCGGTCATAAGTCATATTGACTTAGATTCTTCAGCCTTAAATAGAGGAACTATATATATAGAGTTTACTGTGACTGATAACTTTAGGGTTGGTGCTGCTACTGTTTATATAGAGAGTCTGCCAGAAGAAAAATCAGATATCTTAAGCTTTGAGCCCTTGACGGATATTAAAAAATACGACTTTCAATTTGAAGTGGATTCTAACCTGATAGGAAGCAGTGGTTTCAGGTATAGGATTGAAGCCAGTGATGGATCCAATCAGACCCTTTATCCTGCTGCGGGTTGGATAGAGGTGGAACGTCAGACTGATGCGGCACCAGAGCAAAGTTTTTCTACTCCCTCTAATCCAGAAATAGTATTTGGTTCTGAGGCGGAAGAAGTACTTATTACCGATGTAAAAGGAAATGAAGTCTTTAAGAAGAACCGGGGAGATTCTAGCTTTATAGTATGGAATCCTGCAGAGAGTGGAAGTATTAAGATAGAGTCTGGACTTTATATTTACCGAGTTAAGGTAAATGGGGGCTATAAATACGGAAGTGTAGTGATAGTTAAATGATGAAAAGATTCTATAAAATATTTCTATTTTCCATTGCTTTCTTTTTAGGTTTGTCTTCATTTAGTCTTGCAGGTTTTCAGGATTACGGTTGGGGTGCCCGTGGAGCTGGTAAGGCAGGGGCATTTATGGCCTCGGTAAATGATGCGTCGGCTATGATGTGGAACCCAGCTGGTTTGTCAGATATTTTTATGAAGGAGGCAGTCTTATCTTATCATAAGCCCTATGCAGGCTTAGACGGGTTAAGTCTTAATATGGGATTTCTGGCCTTTGCCTATCCTTTGGATGATATTGCTAATTTTGGTTTTGCTGCTGCTACTTTCGATGGAGATGGCAAGTATAGTGAAACTACCATCCAATTAACTGCAGCGAAAGATTTTACTGAAATGCTTAATTTCTATCCTATGTCTCTTTCTGGAGGGGTTAGTCTAAGGTATTTAGCAAATAAGTATAAATGGGATGATGCCCTGAGAGATTTAGGTGATCCCATTACTTCTAAGGATGGTAAGAGCGCCGTTACCGCAGATATCGGTTTAATTTTTCAGCCAGTTTATGGTCTTCCCATAGGGCTTACTCTAAAGAACCTTCTTCCGGCTGACGTGGGTCTAGCAGGAAAGGATATAGTCCCGCTGGAGGCCAAGCTGGGCGTTGCCAAGAAACTGGTCTTTGTAGGGGCCTTTGATTCTTTAACTCCCGAACTGGTACTCGGATACAGGAATCACGAACATGATGGTGGTTTTTCCTGGGCAGTAGGTGTAGAAGGTTGGCTTATGAATAATTCCCTTGGTGTAAGAGGGGGAATAAATGGTAATGAACTGGCTCTGGGTGCCAGCATTGAAAAATTCTTTGGAAGCCATGTATTCAGACTTGATTATGCTGCCGTAATCTCTTTTACATTTGGTGATAATATGGGGAGTCACCGTTTTACTACCAGTTACCGTTTCTGATAAACTAATAAAACTATGGCAAAAAAACTTATATTATTAGCCGGTCTTTTATGCTCATCAACTCTTATGCTCTCGGCTCAGAGCATTTCAGTCACCGATATTGATAAAAAAGGTGATATGGTAAGTGTGCTCATAAATGGGGTTATAGAGATTAATGAGATAGAATTACAGGATGGAAAACTTGTCCTTCCTGCCTATATCCCTGATTCTGGCGAGCGTCAGCCCGTAGTAAGATTTAGAACAAAAGAAGCCTATGATGTGGTGGAAGAAGCGGTTAGGACCAATCGTCCCAGCCGGGAACCTAGCAAGCGAATCAACTACCAGATTACCAAACTATCTCCCTTTGATAGAGAGGGCTCATCTCTAAAGGCCTTTGCAGAAGTTACCTTTAATGGTGTACTTGATGTTGATGTGAAAGTTATGGAATCTCAGAGGGATAAAGATCTTTGGATATCCTGGCCTGCAAGAGCTCCCGATAAAACCATAGGTGAGCGTTCCTGGGTAGATCAGGTTAAGTTGATTAACCGTAGGGTGAAAGACATTGTAGAGACTGACCTTAAAGAATCCTACCAGGAAATCTTAAAAGCTGGTCCATCGGTTCCTGATGTTAAGGTAAATGTAAGAGAAGGAGTGATAGATACTCCCTTAACTGTCACAAATGTTGAGGTTGAAAAGAAATCTGCTGGTGCGGATCTTTTGGCAGTAGCTAGTGTGGATTTAAACTATGCAGTAAGGATAAATGATATAAGAGTTTATGAAAGAAGAGGTCAGACTTTTCTAGAGTTTCCTGTAAGTGTATCTGATACAGGTAGGGAATATGATCAGATGAGGATATTCTCTCGGCCTTTAAGAAACGAGATAAGAAATGCAATAGATACCGGACAGCCCTCTCAGGAAAAGTATGCAGAGGTGGGTTTTGAAATTTCTAAATTTGATAAGTTTGATAGAGAGAGCTCCCTAAAGTATTTCTGTGCGGTTACACTAAACCAGGCGCTTGAGATAGAATGTGTAATAATAGACGGTGCCAAGTATGATGCTTTCGTCAGCTGGCCTTCAGAGAAGGTAGATGGCGGATATAATGACCAGATTATTCCTATAAACCGGAATTTGAGGGAGGCAATGGAGGCTGCCCTACTTAAAAAGTATCGTCAGCAACCCTGATAGATTAAGAAGGCAATGAAGGATTTTTGATATGAGGTTTTTGTTTTCTGGAACTGCAAGTATTCTTGCTTTTCTTTTTTTTATATATTCACCGGCCTTTGCTATTACGGAGAATATAAATGTGTTTTTTAATACTCCCGAAGAGGGGGTATCTACTTCAATAATATCCAACCCCGAAGTGGGCTTAGACGATTCACTTGTAAATCTTATTAATTCCGCAACTCCATCAGATACCATTTATGCTGCTTTCTATGAAATTTCAGATAACTCTATTATGGGGGCCTTAAATACTGCCGCTCAAGCTGGGACAAATGTTTATTTTATAAAAGACAATTCAACCAGCGATACGGACTATAATACTCTTGACTCCTCCATAAACAAGAAAAAGGGCGGGAGCATAATGCATAACAAATTTTTGGTTATCAAAGACAAGGCCATATGGATGGGCTCAGCCAACCCGACAAGAGGGGGATTTATCACTGGAAACAATAATGCACTGGTTATTAAATCAGCGGAACTTGCCCGTATTTATGAGGACGAGTTCAATCATATGTGGAGTGGAAATTTTGGAAGTAATAAAACTCTAGATCAGAATGGCACAAAAGTGACTGTGGATGGAG
>LSQX01318853.1_pt1 | contig 11854 bp, 14 predicted proteins | sample 654561 | NCBI WGS metagenome assembly LSQX01 (sample SAMN04489861, study PRJNA283612) | anaerobic digester metagenome | isolation source: 4 biogas reactors fed with cattle manure at either 37C or 55C with and... | place: Denmark: Kongens Lyngby | collected 2014 | reverse complement strand
GCCGCCATCGAAGAAGGCAGGGTCATTTATGACAACATCCGCAAGTTTATTAGGTACCTTTTGGGATGTAATGTCGGCGAAGTTCTGACCATGCTGCTGGCCGCCATTGCCGGTCTGCCTTTGCCCTTGGTGCCTATTCAGATCTTGTGGATGAACTTAGTCACCGATGGCTTGCCAGCCATTGCCCTCAGTGTGGACCCAGGCGATCCGGATACCATGGAGCGGAGCCCAAGGCCCCCGGAGGAAGGAGTCTTTGCCCGAGGTCTGCATCTTAGGATCGCCTTACAAGGCCTGCTCATTGGGCTCAGCACCTTAACGGTGTTTGCCTTAGAGTTGTTTTTGGGGAGCGGCATGCTGAAAGCTGCTCAGACCATGGCCTTTACTACCTTGGTGATGTCACAGCTGCTCTACGTCTTCCAATGCCGTTCGGAACAGCACCGGGTCTGGGAGCTGGGGGTTTTCTCTAATCCTTGGCTTGCGGGAGCTGTGGCTATGTCTGCCTTGATGCAGCTGGGAGTCTTGTATATATCCATTCTGCAGCCGGTTTTCAACACGGTACCCTTAACCATTGGTCAGTGGGCAGTTGTGCTCTTTTTTTCGGGAGTCTGTGCGGTAGCCGGTGACATAGTTATAGCGGTTCATGGGAAGCTAAAGGCGCGGCTTGCCGTCGTTAGGGTATGAGCAGGACTTGCGGCAGCCGACAAGAAACTACGTATAAAGGCCACCGATGGCCTTTTCATCTCTGAATTTTCACGTGTAGAAATGGGGCTGGAAGATGGCTGTTTGCAGTATGACAGGTTACGGTTATGGACAAGCGGGAGATCAGGTTGTGGTCACAGTGGAGATGCGGTCAGTTAACCAGCGCTACAGTGATTTTTCTATCCGCCTTCCCCGGGAGTACAGCTTTCTTGAGGAACCAATCCGTCGGATTGCAGCCAGTAAAGTACGGCGGGGCAGAGTGGAAATCTCAGTGACTATAGAGGATTTTCGGGAAAAGGCAAGAACGGTAAAGATTGATTGGGGATTGCTCCAGGGTTTTGACCGGGCGGTATCGGAAGTAGCAGAGCGCCTCGAGCTAGAGCCCACCAACCGGGTGGATTTTTTGCTTTCTCTCCCTGGGGTGCTGGAACCGGTGGCAGTGGATGAAGATGATGCAGGACTCCTTCAATCCTTGGTGGAGGCTGCAGCCCAGGAGGCAGCGGATGCCCTCGTAGAAATGCGGAAAGCCGAAGGGGCGAGGTTAGCTGCAGCTTTACTTGAACACCTTGCATTCCTGGAGAGGGGGTTGGAGGAGGTCAAAGTACTGGCAGAATCGCTGCCCCAGGAGGCTCTGGCCCGTTTACAGACCCGGATTGCAGAGCTGGTGGGGGATATGTCCATAGATCCCAATCGCCTAGCGGCCGAGGCAGCTATCATTGCCGACCGAGCCAATATTGACGAAGAAATCGTACGCTTGGCCAGTCATTTGGCGGAATTCCGCTCTACCCTGGAGGGGGACGAGCCCATGGGCCGGAAACTAGATTTCTTGATCCAGGAGATGAATCGGGAAGTCAATACCATCGGCTCGAAATCCAGTAATGTGGCCATATCCCGATGGGTGGTCGAGGCAAAAACTGTAATCGAGAAGCTGAGGGAGCAAGTGCAGAATGTGGAGTGAGTGGTGAAGGGGGTAAAAGTGTGTCGCTATCCAAGCTTACGGCTGAGAAAAAACTGCAGGCCCTGGAAAAAGCCCAAAAGGTGAGAAGACAGCGGGCCGAAATCCGGGAAAAGCTGAAGGCAGGGAAAATGACTCTGGAGGATGTCTTGAGTCAAGTTGATGATGATGTGGTGGGCCGCATGCGGGTCTCATATCTCTTGCAATCCCTGCCCCAAATTGGTAAAGTAACTAGTAGACGCATCATGGAGGAGATCGGCATCCACGAGAATCGGCGTGTTCGGGGTCTCGGTCAGCGACAGATCGAGGCTTTATTGAAGAAATTGGGGTAGGGCAGTTGGGGGGACCATGTTTTGACTATTAAGCTTGCGAACATAGGATTTGGTAATATTGTTGCTGCTAACCGGATTGTTGCCATAGTCAGCCCGGAGTCAGCGCCGATCAAGCGGATTATCCAAGAAGCTCGGGAAAATGGCATGTTGGTGGATGCTACATATGGCAGGCGGACCCGTGCAGTGATTATTACCGACAGTGATCATGTTATTCTTTCAGCTGTGCAGCCTGAGACTGTTGCTCATCGCTTGACCAGTAGGGATAGAGAGATCTCAGGCGAATCCCTGGAATAGAGAGACTGTGGAGGGCTTGCGGTGCAGCGGGGTTTTCTCTTGATCCTTTCCGGTCCTTCGGGAGCCGGTAAAAATACAGTTCTAGATGCAGTGCTGAAGCGCTGCCCCGATGTGGTATACTCTGTATCGGCGACGACCCGTCCCCGTCGGCCAATGGAAGTGGAAGGCCGGGATTATTTTTTCCTGACCAGGGAAGAATTTGAAAGCCGCATCGCCGCCGGCGAGTTCTTGGAGTGGGCCGAGTTTTGCGGAAATTACTATGGCACACCTTTGACCTTTGTCCATGAGTCGCTGGCACGGGGTGAAGTTGTGGTCATGGACATTGACATTCAAGGGGCACGTCAGGTCAGGGAGAAGATGCCTGAGGCCATACTGGTATTCTTGTTGCCCCCTACCATGGCGGAGTTGGAGAAGCGGCTGCGGGGCCGTTCCTCCGACAGCAATGCCGCCATAGAGCGCAGGCTGGAGACTGCTTTAGAAGAGCTCAAAGCAGGGGTGGAGTATGACTATGTTATCTTGAACGATGAAGTGGAGCGGGCAGCGGCTAAGTTGGAGGCGATTATTACCGCCGAGCGGTGTCGGGTGGGCCGCAGCGAATATTTTCAGCTGGTCAAGGATATAGTGGGGGAACAGGGAGTGATGAGGCAAGATGATGAATCAGCCGCCCATTGAGCAGTTGCTGGATAGAGTCGATAGTCGATACACGTTGGTGGTGGCCACTGCCAAACGGGCACGTCAAGTGCTGGACGGGAGTCCCCAGCTGGTTGAGGCGGATTCCACTAAACCTGTGACCATCGCCCTCTGGGAGATTGGGGAAGGGAAAATCGTTCCCTTCCGGGAGAAACGGAAAAACCAGTAGACTACGGCCCCAGCCGCAAGGCTAGGGGCTTCTTCGTAGTTTGGTACTTGTTGTTTTTCTTTAAGGATGAATGGAGGAAGCTCTGGGGGAGGCTTTGTTTGTGAAGAAGTATGCGGAGGTAGTCGTCGATATTCAAAGCCAGGCGGTGGATAGACCTTTCCACTATCTAATCCCGCCGATATTAGAACCCCTCCTCCAGCCCGGCCATAGGGTAATTGTCCCCTTTGGTTCCCGGAAGCTTGTGGGTTATGTCATGGGGATTGTCCATGACAGTCCTGTGGATGAGGTCAAACCTATTTTGAAGATCCTAGATGCGGAACCACTGCTTACCCGGGAAATGGTTGACCTGGCCCTGTGGCTTGCCCAACACACCTATTCTCGCCTGGTTGATGTATTGCGCTGTCTCTTGCCCCCGGGTATACACATCAAGTCGGAAAAGTATGTGGCGATTGTGCAAGAGACCGCTGCCCAGGTCTTGGAGGAGCTGAAGCAGAGAGCTCCTAAACAGGAAGCAGTCCTCTCATACCTACTGGAGGCCGGCGGTGAAGCTCTGTGGGACGAGGTCTTGGATGCTGTGGAGTGCCAAGGCGCGGTCATTAGCGCCTTAGTTGAAAAAGGCTTTGTAACCATAAAGCATCGGTGGACTAGCCCAGCGGTGAAGAAGAAGCGGGTACAGCTTTGCCGGCTAAACGTGTCCAAGAAGGAAGCTGAGGAATGGGTTGCGGCTAACCGGAGAAGGGCACCGAAACAGGCGGAGGTAATCAACTGCCTCTTGGAGACGAATGGGCCCGCGGTGGCCTCAGTCTTAGCTGCTAAGGCAGGGACTACCCTGGGTGTCGTGAGGACTTTGGAAGAAAAAGGTCTAATTAAGCGTTACTGGCAGGAGGTTTATCGAGACCCATATGGAGAAAAAGTTGCGGCAAGTAAGCCGCTCCCACCCAGTCCTGCCCAAAGCAGAGCCCTAGATGAGATCAAAAAAGCACTAGACAAGGCGGCCGGAGATGTGTTTCTCCTGAGGGGAGTCACCGGCAGCGGCAAGACAGAGGTTTACCTTCAGGCTATTGATAGGGCTTTGGAACTGGGGAGACAGGCTATCGTTCTGGTGCCGGAGATCTCCCTTACTCCCCAGACAGTAAACCGGTTTAAGGCCAGATTTGGCGACAGGGTGGCGGTGCTGCACAGCGCTCTGGGAGCTGGGGAGCGCTTTGATGAATGGCGCCGAATCCGCAGCGGAGATGCCGATATAGTAGTGGGTGCCCGCTCTGCGGTGTTTGCTCCCTTTACCCGACTGGGACTCATCGTCATCGATGAAGAACATGAGCAGAGTTATAGACAAGAGGATATGCCGAGGTATCACGCCAGAGATGTGGCTTTGTGGCGGGCAAACCGCCATGGAGCGGTGGTCATCTTAGGGAGTGCTACCCCGTCAGTTGAGTCCACTTACCTTGCAGAAACCGGAGTATATCGACAACTGCTTCTGCCGGAAAGGATAGAGACCCGTCCTCTACCACCGGTGGAGATCGTAGACATGCGAACTGAACTAAAGCAGGGCAATAGGACTATCCTAAGCAAGAGGCTCCGGGAGGCCATTAGGCAGAGGATTTGCAAGGAAGAGCAGATAATCATCCTCCTTAACCGGAGGGGATATGCTACCTGCGTCTTGTGCCGGGAATGCGGACATGTCTTGCAGTGCAAGAACTGCCGGGTTACCCTTACATACCACGAGTCTGACAGAACTGTCAGGTGTCACTATTGCGGATGGCAAATACCTTTGCCGAGCCTATGCCCTGAGTGCCGCAGTCAGCTGTTGCGACGTTTTGGTGTGGGGACACAGCGGGTGGAGGAAGTCTTGCTTAGGGAGTTTCCCGGGGTGAGGGTGCTGAGGATGGATATGGATACTACCAGGCGCAAAGGTGCCCACAGGGCAATTCTCAGCGCCTTCGAACGGGGTGAAGCCCACATTCTCCTCGGGACTCAAATGATTGCCAAGGGCTTGGATTTCCCCAATGTCACCTTGGTGGGGGTAATCACTGCTGATACAGCCCTAAATATTCCTGACTTTCGGGCAGGAGAGCGAACTTTTCAACTACTCACTCAGGTAGCCGGTCGGGCTGGACGGGGAGATAAAGGCGGAGAAGTGATCATTCAGACCTATACCCCGGAGCACTACAGCATCCAAGCGGCCGCTAACCATAATTACACAGCGTTCTACCGGGAGGAACTTGCCTTTCGGCGGGAGCTGGGTTATCCTCCGTACAAATTCTTGGCTAGGCTCCTGATCTCAGGACCGGTGGAAAGAGAAGTCGTTGAGACTGCCCATAGGGTTTTCGAAGCTTTGCAGCTCCAGCTTGGAGCCTTGGGGATAAGACCAGAGGATGCTGAGGTTTTCGGCCCATCACCGGCTCCCCTCTCTCTGGTGCGAAACCGGTATCGCTGGCACATAATCGCCAAAGGGAAAGAGGCAGCGGTGCGCCAATGCCTTGATGCTTTTACAGCCGGTTCGGCTACTTACCCTTGTAGTGTAAGTGTTGACGCTGCTCCTTGCGCTTTGTTATGATGGTTTAAGAGCTTAGCCATCGAGCTCGGCGGTGTAACTAGTAATTTATCAGAGAGGACGGGACCCATGGCGGTTTTGGAAATAGTAAAAGAAGGCCATCCGGTCTTGCGCAAGAAGGCCGAGCCAGTGGCCCAAGTCACGAAGCGGATCCGTAAACTTGTCAAGGATATGTTGGAGACCATGTACGAAGCTAGTGGAGTGGGACTGGCAGCCCCCCAAGTTGGAATTAGCCAGCGGATTATTGTTGTCGACGTGGGGGAGGGGCCAGTGGTTCTCATTAATCCCGAGATTACCCAAGCTGCGGGTACGGAAATCGACTCTGAAGGCTGTCTCAGCATTCCTGGAAAATGGGGATATGTAGAACGGGCCCGAGAGGTGGTAGTGACGGGATTAAACGAGTCGGGCCGCAGTGTCCGTGTTCAGGCTGAAGGTCTCTTTGCCAGGGCCTTGCAGCATGAAATCGATCATCTCGATGGGGTGCTGTTTATCGATAGAGCCCTAGAGATCAAGGATGAGGACCAGGGGGAAGACCAAGACGAGGAGCAGGACGGGCCTCGCCAGGAGACCCGGTAATGCCGGGAGGTGACTTGATGCGGATTGTATTCATGGGAACACCGCAGTTTGCGGTACCCAGCCTAAGAAGTCTGGTGGACGGGGGTTGGGAGATAAAAGCGGTGGTCACTCAGCCCGACCGACCCCGGGGACGGGGACATCGGGTGAGTTTTTCTCCCATAAAAGAGGCGGCTTTAGAAGCAGGGCTTATGGTATTGCAGCCCGACAAGGTCTCTGAGGAAAGCTTTATTGAGTTTCTAAGGGAGCTTGAACCCGATGCCATAGTGGTAGTAGCCTTTGGCCAGCTGATTCCCCCGGCCATCCTTGAGCTTCCCCGTTACGGGTGCATTAATGTTCATGCATCGCTGCTGCCTCGCTACCGAGGTGCTTCACCGATTCAGCAGGCGATTATCGATGGCTGTACCGTGACAGGAGTGACCACCATGCTTTTGGATGAAGGCTGGGATACAGGGGATATCCTGCTCCAAAAACAGGTGGCGATTGAGCCTCATGACACAGCGGGAACCCTGGAAATCAAGCTGGCTGAGGAAGGCGCAAAACTCCTATGTGAAACCCTCCGCCGGTTAGCTATAGGCGATCTTGAGCCCACGCCCCAAGATGAGAGCCAAGCTACGTATGCATACAGGCTCAAGAAGGCTGTGGGAGAAATCTCCTGGTGGGCAGGCGCCCGGCAAGTTGTGAATTTGATCAGGGGAGTCAACCCTTGGCCCGGGGCATACACTTACCATCGCGGACAGATGCTCAAGGTATGGGAAGCCGCCGCTTTAGACCGAGAAGGAGATGGAGCCGAGCCGGGAACGATTTTAGGCGTGGGCGAAGACGGAATCATTGTCGCTTGTGGAGCTGGTTCAGTGTCGTTGCAGATAGTGCAACCTCCCAACCGCCCACGCATGGGAGGCCTGGATTATGCCAATGGCTACCGCGTGGAACCGGGGGAAATATTGGGAGGCGCACCTAGTGATGCCTGAGCCGAAAAAGCGGGTTTTTGTTGGACTGATCAGTCTAAGTCTCCTCATATTGGCTGTGTTAGTAGGAACTGGCTGGTATCTGGTTCAGAGGGGATCAAGGGTAGCTTGGTGGTTGCTCTTGATGGTCCTATCTGCTGCCATCGGGTTTTTGATCTACGGCGGAGTGGGCATACTTGGATTACTGGTGTCCCTCATCACCGGGCGCACACTGCCTGTTTTGAGTAGAGCCCAGGATACAGTGGCCTTTGCTCTGCTGCCGGTAGCACTGCGGGTGGGGGCCCTCTTGGGTGTAGACAAGGATCGGATTAGAGCGTCTTTTATCGAGGTAAATAATCAGCTGTTTCGGCAAAAGGAGAAGCGAGTCCACCCCCAGGAGCTGCTGATACTGGCCCCCATATGCCTGCAGAACGCAGCTTGTCCTAGGAAAGTGACCAATGATATTCGCCAATGCCGGCGCTGCGGCCGCTGTTCTGTAGGAGGACTGCTGGAGCTGGCAGACAAATATGGAGTCAATCTGGCCGTTGCCACAGGGGGTACAAAGGCTCGCCAGCTCATTCGGGATCTCCGCCCCCAGGTAGTAATTGCCATTGCCTGCGAAAGGGACCTGGTAAGCGGCCTGCAGGATGCCCGTCAGATCACAGTCGGAGCCATAGCTAACCAGCGCCCCCAGGGTCCGTGCTTGAATACACAAGTAGATTTGGGCAGGGTGGAAGAGGCATTGCAGGCTTCGCTGCTGGAGTAGGCGGCTAGGGCAATCGATTAGCCATCGGGATAAGCAGCATCGAAAATAACATGGAAAGGGCGGAGCTTCTCCCAAGCGGGACTTTGGATCTAGAAATATCCTGGACAGTGAGCTAAATTTTAGTGTATAGTGATATTAGAGAGGAATGGGAGCCCCGGCCTGATCACAGGTGTAAAGGAGGGTGTTTTGTTGTTCTTTCCTTTTTACTATGATCCCACCTATATTCTGCTGATTCCGGCATTGATCTTGGCGATCTATGCCCAGGGAAAGGTTCAGGGAACTTTCCAGCGCTACCTGCGGGAGTATTCCCGGGTGGGGATGACCGGTGCCCAAGTGGCAAGGGCGTTGCTGGATGCCAACGGTCTGTATGATGTACAGGTGGAGATGACCAGGGGCATGCTGTCTGACCACTATGATCCCCGTACTAAGAAAATGCGGCTATCCCCACAGGTTTACAACAGCACCTCTGTGGCTGCCTTGGGTGTGGCTGCCCATGAGACGGGGCATGCCGTCCAGCACGCACAAGCATATATCCCACTTAATATCCGCAATAACCTCTATCCTGTAGCTGCCATCGGCTCTCAGATGGCGTTTCCGCTGTTCTTTATCGGTTTCCTGACATGGTCCCAAACCTTGATGAGCGTAGCCATTTGGCTGTTTATTGGAGCATTGGCATTCCAGGTGGTAACGCTACCGGTAGAGTACAATGCAAGCAGGAGAGCCTTGGCTATGCTGGAAAGCGGTGGGTTCCTGACTCAAGGGGAGATTCCCAAGGCTAGAGAGGTTTTGAATGCTGCCGCCCTGACCTATGTAGCCGCTGCAGCCATGGCTGCCTTACAGCTCTTGAGGCTGCTGGTTTTAAGGGGAGCCCGTGACGATTAGATGATATGGGAGTAGTTGGCAAGTCCAAGTTCTAACTGCCCAGGCCGGATGGTGCCTGGGCTTTTTTGGAGGAGATTGTGTGGCGAAAAAGGGCCTGACTACGGCTAGACAGATAGCGCTGCAAGTTCTTTGTACAGTAGAGACTGAGGATGCCTATGTTCATATTGCTCTTAATCAATATCTCAAAGGTTCCGGTCTGGACAAGAGGGATCGAGCCTTAGCCACTGAATTGGTGTACGGCACTTTGCGCCGCCGCCTCACATTAGACTGGGTTTTGGAGCAATACTCCCGACACCCTCTGGAAAAGATGCCGGCGACACTGCGAAACAACCTGCGGATGGCAGTCTATCAAATTCTCTTTCTTGATAGCATTCCGGCAGCTGCCGCTTGCAATGAGGCGGTGGAACTGGCCAAAGGTTTCGGTCACCGGGGTACTGCCGGGCTCGTCAACGGCATACTGCGTTCCCTTTTGAGGGAGCCGGAAAAGGGGAACTATGTCCAAGCTGCCGAGAGGATGGATTTGGCAGAGCGGGTCAGTCTGCTCCATTCCCATCCATTGTGGTTAGTTAAGCGTTGGCTTGCGGAATTGGGGCCTGAGGAAACCCAAGCTCTGTGCAGTGCCAACAACCTCTCTCCACCTACCTTTGTGAGGGCCAATACCGTGAAAATCCAGCCGAGGGAGCTGGTTGAGGCCCTTAGCCGGGAAGGTGTAGCTGCAACCCCTGGAAAGCTGGCACCGGAAGCTGTGGAGATATCAGGGTTTTCTAGTATTACCGCCTTGCAAGCCTATCAGGCTGGGTATTTTGCTGTTCAGGACGAAGCCTCAATGTTGGCTGCCCATGCCTTGACTCCCCGGTCAGACGAACTGATCTATGACCTATGTGCAGGTTTAGGGGGTAAGACGCTGCATATCGGTGCTCTCATGGAGAATCAGGGCCAGGTCCTGGCCTTTGACATCCATCCCCACAAACTAGCGATGTTGAAGAGAACCGCAAAGCGACTGGGTATTACCAACGTCACCGCCATCCGAGCTGATTCTACAGACCTAAAGTCCGAGTACTTTGGCAAAGCTCAAGGGGTACTTCTAGATGCGCCCTGTTCGGGCTGGGGAGTCATCAGGCGAAAGCCGGATATCCGGTGGAGAATACAACCGGAGAGGGAATCAGAACTTATTAAGCTGCAGCGGCAGCTTCTGGTTTCGGCTTATCGCTGTCTGGCTGATGGCGGCAGATTAGTCTACAGCACTTGTACGATAAATCGCCGGGAAAACGAAGAAAACGTAGCTTGGCTTATGAGGGAGTACCCCGATCTTGAGTATGTTGATGTAAAGAAGATCCTTCCCAATGGACCTGAGAAGTTCCAGAGCGAGCCGGGGAACACACTGCAGCTTTTCCCCCATCGCCACGGTACTGATGGTTTCTTTTTGGCTGTGCTGAGGAAGACTAAAATCTGAGAACAGATGGGGAATGGACAAGACCCAGAAAAAAGTGGAACAGCGGCAGACGAACAACCAACTTCTGCCGCTGCCGGCGGTCGGCCGCCTGGCCAGCTCAAGCAGCGGACCGGTTGAGCGAGGTGACCGGCCTATAATACGTAACCTCGCCGGGATGCGACCGGATCATCCCATCCGCTGACTTCGAACTGGCCTATTAGTATTATGGCTTGCATCCTGGCAGAGTATTCAGGTTTACTAATCTCCACCTGAGATCCTTTGCAAGGAACTACCAATTCTTTCCTTCTAGTACTTAATGTTGCGCAGGAATATTTTAACAGATGTAGAAAAAGGTGACCAGAATTACAGTTTACAGAGAGGGAACCTGCATTTTTGGTAAATTGAGTCTTAGGGGGGCACGAAGGATGCTCAGGATTCTTATTGCGGACAACAATGTCGGTCTTTGTGAGACTCTGAACGCTTTCTTGGAACGGCAGGAAGGAATGCAGGTGGTGGGTATTGCCCATGATGGTGAAGAGACTCTCCAGCTGATAGAAGAGCGGGAGCCGGATGTAGTACTGCTGGATATAACCATGCCTCACCTCGATGGCTTGGGGGTAATGGAGCGGCTTTCTCAGCTGAACCTGGCTAAGAAACCGAAGATTATCGTGCTGACGGCCTTCGGCCGGGAGGACATCATTAGGCGCTTTACCGACCTCGGTGCGGATTACTTTGTTGTCAAGCCCTTTGATCTTAATGTGCTGGCCGATCGGATTCGTCAGTTTGCCGGCGAGGTCTCCGATGAATCTATACTGGGGGAAGCGGAAGCAGAAGTAACACCCCAGTCTTCCCGTACAGCTTTGCGGTCGGCTATTAACTGTGAAGCCCAGGTTACGGAGTTGCTACATAAGATCGGAATCCCGGCCCACTTCAAGGGGTACAACTACCTGCGGGATGCGGTGATGGTGGTGATGGAGGAAGATGGTGTCTTTGGAGGTTCGTTGACTAAGGAGCTGTACCCGAGGTTGGCGGAGAAGTACAATACAACTCCTGGAGGGGTAGAGGCAGCAATTCGCAATGCAGTAATCACCGCTTGGGAACACGGTAACCGGGCCTACCTTGAGGAATTGACAGGGAGAACCAGCAAAGGCCGCTTCCCTACCAACTCCTTGATTATCGCCAAGCTGGCGGATCAACTCAAGTACAAAAGTCGGCTTTCCAGCTAACTGGAGCTCTTGGCAGAGTAAGACAAAGGTAAACCAACTTGCGAATGCCGGGTACCACCCACAGGCAGACACGGTGATCCGACAGATACCGATGGTCACAAAGATGATTGGCAGATGACTAAAAACCCACGGCACATTCTACGAGCCGTGGGTTTTATGGTCGGGGTACTCGGATTCGAACCGAGGGCCTCTTCGTCCCGAACGAAGCGCGCTACCGGACTGCGTTATACCCCACTGATTTGACAACTCCCCTTATAAAAAATCAAACTTGTCGTATAAATTAAATTTTCAAAGAATTACAAAAATCGCTGCAAATTTAAAATTTTCTACTCAAC
>LSQX01300010.1_pt2 | contig 11854 bp, 12 predicted proteins | sample 654561 | NCBI WGS metagenome assembly LSQX01 (sample SAMN04489861, study PRJNA283612) | anaerobic digester metagenome | isolation source: 4 biogas reactors fed with cattle manure at either 37C or 55C with and... | place: Denmark: Kongens Lyngby | collected 2014 | reverse complement strand
TCTTGATAGTGATAAGCTTAACTATTTAATAAATTCTGTGGGAATTACCCTTTAGGTTATTTGTTAGATTATTAAGTATCATAATTCAGTATTGTTTATTATGACGGCACGAGAGCGGTGCCGTTTTTTAGTACAAAACATGTATAATGTTTTTATAAATATAATGATTTTATAAAAAACTATAAATAAGGGAGAAGACTGTTATGCATGATGTCTCAAGTGAACATATACACAACCTTTTCGGCAAAGCACCGAGATTGTCTGAGGTAGAGATGACTGAACTGGTTTTACCGAATGACACAAATCTTCTTGGCAACCTGCTTGGAGGAAAATTAATGCACTGGATCGATATTGCCGGGGCTATGGCGGCATCACGGCACTCGAACAAAACTGTAGCAACTGTTGCTTTGGATAGCCTTGATTTCAGACATCCTTCCCGTGTGGGCGAATTGGTCATTCTGAAGGCCAAGCTAACTTGGACGGGAAAAACATCAATGGAAGTTTCGGTAAACGTTTATTCCGAGAATATTAAATCAGGCAAAACCATTTTGACAAATCAGGCATATATAACTTTTGTTGCATTGGACAATGAAGGAAAGCCTTCACCTGTACCGTCTTTGATACCTGAAACAGAAGAGGAAAAAAAATGCTTTGTTGAAGCAGAGATAAGAAGGGGCGAGAGGCTAAAGAGAAAGAATACAGTTCAAGCATAAGTTAATGGCATAAGCTAATAGCCTGTCCGATAATAGTATAAGTTAACAGTAAAAATCAATAGTATAAGTTAACAGTATAAGTTAACAAGTACATACGGTAAGTACGTCAAAAAGGGGCTTGCGGAGCCCCTTTTTTGGATTATCTGATAAATCTTTTGGCACCTATATAGCGTTGCTGGTAATAACTTTTGCTCAAATTTGATATTGTAACCTTGGCAGCACCGGAACTTGCATGTATAAACTGGTCATTGCCCAAATAAATTCCGACATGTGATGCGCCAGCTTTATACGTTGAGAAGAATACAAGGTCACCACGTTTTAAGTTTGCTTTTGATACCCAATTGCCTTCTGTATATTGTGCACTAGCCGTTCTCTGTATTATTATGTTATTTTTAAGCATAACATAATGAGTGAAGCCCGAACAATCAAATCCGGATGGGGATACTCCACCCCACACGTACGGAACACCAAGGTACCTTCTGGCATCCTTAATAACACTGTCAACTTTTATTTCTCTGGATGTTTTAGGTCCCACAATTCCATCTACAGCCAGATGGTTATCTGTCTGATAATTAACCACCGACTGGTATGTCAAGTTGCCAAAGTAACCTGTGGAGTTGTAGTGGAAGTATCCCAGATCTTTAAGGTCTTCCTGCATCTGCTTCACATAACCGTTTCTCATGCCATATTTCAGCATAGCACCTTCTGTTTGATAATCTGCAAAAACGTTATTTGTGAAAAGTAAAACAGACATAAATGCCATAGTAAATGCTGCAAGTGTTTTTTTCTTCACACAAAAAACCCCCTCTCTAAGCGTTTCTCCCCCATTCCTTTGTTTTGTTTATATTTAAAGGATTAGGCTGCATTATTTTGTGTATCGCGTAACTTGGCGACAGTCAAAAATTATAAGGGACAAAGAAAACTTAATCAACCTGTAATATATGGGATGGAAAGTCTGGTGCATGCTGGCAAATAAATTACCCGTTTTTGGTCATAAGTAATGCAGATTTTAAATATTATAGGTTAAGGATAATTACTGTAATGGGGGATAAGGAATAATAATCCTTGGAATAATATAAATGCCTAAAAAGTCTTTTGTAGGTAGTGCGATAATTCTGATGATTGCAGGATTTGTAGTTAAAATTCTAGGCTTTGTCTACAGAGTATATCTTTCAAACCTTATAGGTGCAGAGGGTATGGGGCTCTTTCAATTGATTTCTCCTGTATACTCGTTAGTAATTCTGACACTTACTTCAGGGGTATCCATAGCTGTTTCAAAAATGGTAGCGGGAGAAATGGCAAAAAATCATATCGTAAATCTAAGGAGAATAACATCTTGTGCGCTTGCGGTTGTAATGGCCTCCGGGCTGGTTGTATCGGTATTAATTCTGGTATTTCTAGATCCCATAGTAAATGTTATATTGAAGGATTCCAGAACATACTATTCAATGCTCTTTCTGATACCAACAATTCCTGCTATAGCAGCGGCTTCAGCCTTGAAGGGATACTTCTATGGGATTCAGGACGTGATACCTACGGCTTATTCACAGATTGTGGAACAGGTAGTGAGAATAGGACTTGTAATGGCCATGGCAGGCTATTTTCTAAACGTAGGTCTTGAATATGCCTGTGCACTTGCTACAGTGGGGATGGCGGTGGGGGAAATTTCAAATCTTGCGGTTTTGCTTGTCATATATAAGCTTCGGAAGAAAAAAGCTTTTATGACAAAGTCGAGACAGGGATTTATGAGAAAAAGGTATATTCTTAAAGATATAATGAAGGTAGCAATTCCTGTATCGTTTAATCGTTTTATAACCTCAATAATGGCAGCTGTCGAGATGATACTTATTCCGCGGATGCTCCTGTCGGGAGGGATGAATTATCAGACCAGCATAGAGGAATATGGGAAATTGACAGGAATGGCGATGCCTTTGGTTTTTTTCCCTTCGTTGGTAACGGTGTCGCTGGCTACTACGCTGGTTCCGGCAATTTCTGAAGCACTATCGCTTAAGAATTTTAAAACAGTTAATTACAGGATTTCGAAGTCCATTCAGCTTACGTTTATTCTTGGTTTTATATTTACTTCAATATTTTTAGTTTTTCCAGACGAGATTGGAAATATCATATATAGAAAGGAGAATATAGGGAAAATACTTTATCTTTTATCTTTCACAAGTATATTCATATATCTACAGCAGACATTGCTAGGGATACTTAACGGACTTGGAAAGCAAGGAATATCGCTGAGAAATTCAATCATAGGATACGTTATCAGAATAGGGTTTGTCGTGTATTGTATCCCTGCATATGGTGTTCCGGGGTATGTGATAGGAATAATTATAAGTTCGGCATTTGTTAGTGTCCTGAATATAGCAACGGTTGTAAAGACAACAGGCATGATGCTTGATTTTAGGAACTGGGTTATCAAACCCGGATTGGTTGGAGTGGTAATGGTTGTTATAGGAAAAAATATATATGCTTTTTTTGGTATATTTGATGCAGGTCATAGGATGACGGTTATACTTGCATTGTTCGGTAATATAATAATAGCATTTATGCTTATGTTTGTTGTAGGTGTTCTTAATAAGGATGAACTTGTAAAACTGGTGCCCCGCAGCAGAATGCGTGTATAGAAGCGGAGCACAAACAGAGGAAGTGCATTTTTAACATTATGAAAGAATTAAAATATGTAATGTTAAAAAGCACTAGTGCCCCGTAGCAGAATGCGTGTATAAATTATTTTGTCCTATTGAAGCTGAAAGTTGCAGTTGTTATAATATTAACAGGTGTAGCGCTTTGCCAAAAGGCTTTGTTAAGTTATGGCACACAAAACCTAAATTTACACAACAAAAGGAGAAAAAAAGGATGCCTCAGCAATATGACCTGCCATTGGAAGAACTTAAAAAGTACAAACCTCAGTTTACAAAGCAGAATGATTTTGATGATTTCTGGGCGAAAAGTCTGGAGAGGCTTTCCACTGTAAAGATGGAATATGAACTTACCCCTTATGATTATCCGGTGCGAGGAATAAAAGTTTACAGAATTTCCCATAAGGGGTTTGAAAATGCCAATATTGATGGATGGCTTGCTGTACCCGATGGTACAGGTCCATTTCCGGGGCTTGTGATATTTCACGGCTACAACTGGGCTATGGAAGGACATTTGCACGACGTGGTAAATTGGGCACTTAAAGGATACGCTTCATTACAGGTACTTGTAAGAGGACAGCATGGGAATAGTGAAGATAATGTGGTTTCTTCTTCAGGATTTCATGCGGGCTGGATGACCAAAGGGATAATGTCTCCGGAGGAATACTATTACAGGGCAGTTTATTTGGATGCAGTGCGTGCCGTTGAGGTTCTCGCTTCAATGTCCCAGGTGGATGAAACACGGATTGGAGTAACAGGAAACAGCCAGGGTGGCGGAATTGCTCTTGCATCTGCTGCATTATCAAACATACCGGCAGTTGCTATTGTTGATTATCCCTATCTTTCTAATTTTGAAAGAGCAATAGACATTGTACCTCAAGGGCCATACCTTGAAATAAACGAGTTTTTCAGAAGAAACGGTGCTCCTGAAATTGAGGAACAGGCAAAAAGGACTCTTTCATATTTTGATGTTATGAATCTTGCACCTCATATTAAATGCCATACGTGGATATCTATAGGACTTGTGGATGAAATAACTCCTCCGTCAACTGTTTTTGCAACATATAATCATTTGGAATGCCCTAAGCAAATATCTGTACATCGTTACTTTGGGCATGAGTACATACCGCGTACTGTTGAGCCTAAGCTTAAGTTGCTTATGGATATTTTGCAGAAATAGCATTCGGTTTTGGACTTAACGGCCTTTGAACAGCAATGCTGTGTTTTAAACTTTTCAAAACGCAACATTGCTGCTCGATGACCGATTTTGTTAAAGTTGGGTGTGCCCAATTTACAGCGTGGCGTCCCGTAACAGTTTTATGCCTTTGGGTTTTGCAGGATACCTATAAAAAGAGGAAGATTCGTTTCGTTATCAATGATTGCATATATAAATGGACGATCAAATTTCAAATAGAAACCTGGAGAAGATTTAGTAGCATTTTTAAATAAAGAAACAGAAACTGCTTTTGTACCATGTTCACTAACATCAAGGTACACCTTGTGAAGCATATCTTTTATGTATAAACCTTCGGCAGTGTCTGACATATTTGAAAAATCGGCATCTTGAAAGGCTTTAACCAATCCCATTTTCTTTAGCGAATCATTCATGGAGAGCTCAAACTCAGTCTCGAATTTGGGGAGTGATAAAGCAACTGAATCTTTTATTCTGCTGCTTAACAATTCTAAAAAGCTTTCTCCTGTGAGGTCTTCCATATATTTTTCGGCAGAAATACCCTCTTGCGGCAATATGCCAACAAAGCTGAATTTACCACCTTTATATGGTTTAATAAACCCCTGGGCATTTTCGTCAAAAATATATAAGGATTCCTTGGAATGCATAAAAGCAGTTTCTACATCCCCATTTAAAGCATGAAAGATATCTTTCTTTATATCCTTCTTTTTATAGTCTTTCAGCCATTTTCCTTCAAAATATAGGGCATTGACTAAAAACATCTGTGTATTCTGAGGAATTTCGTTAATAATTTTATCAACTGATCCGTTGGTTTTCTTCTTGACCCAATTATTTATGTCATTTACAGTTGAAGAATCTTCAAAGTTTGCTTTGTAGGCTGATGCACCATAGTAATTGGCGTTTTTCTGCAAAAAGTCAGCTTTTATATTTAACGTATCTGTTGAATTATACCAGATAGAATTAGCGACTTTTACCTCTACCTCTTTGTGATTTATTATTCGATCGGTCAACTGCTTATAGAAGATGTTCAAATCATTTATATCCGCACCCATTCCCAATACATCTTCAAATTCCTCGAGAGTCTCACCGTTTGAGCCGTTTGCAGTCATTCCCAATGCAAGGTACATTGATAAGGGAGATATCAATGTATTTTTGTTGGATACATATGCTTCTTTTAATAACCTGACAGAGAAATCAGCTACAGGTGTTATTAGTTCATCTTTCTTTTGTCTATCGAGACCTTCGACATGCTGAGGTTCAATTCCACTCATCAAGTCCTGTGCATTTGTAACAACGCTTCCCCAAATACCATTAATCACAAGAAAAACTGCAACTAAAACAACAAGCCCTGAGGAAAAGGTTGCACAAGGCCATAATATTTTTCGAACAGTTCTCCTTTGCTCAATTTTTGCCTTAATGCTATTCTTTGCATTATCGGACAAATCCATTTTGTATAAATTTGAGTCAATAATATTTTTGAAATTCTCCAGATTTTTCATAGCGTAGCCTCCTCTAAATCAAGTTTTAGCATCTCTTTTGCCCGCTTAAGCCTTACAGAAATTGTATTTTCTTTCTGCTTTAGTACTTCTGCTATTTTTTTTACTGTCATATCCTCACAATAGTGCAAAAGAATTACTTGTTTTACTTCACGCAACCCAAGAAATTACATTTATGCAACAATTATTTAATTTTAATTATAGCATAAAAAGTAAGAAAAATAAGTATATTTGTATTAATGCGATAATAGAAAAATTATGGGTTGGTACGAATTGTTTTTTGTGATTAATATATATTAATTTTGTGTGACAAAAATATTAATATAATGTAAAATTTTTGTTACAAAGCTGTACNNGCTGTACTATGTGGAAATTATAGTATATAATACTTGTATGTTGTTAAATGTTTACAATGTTTTTATTTACGGTGGTTTTGGGAGTATAGTTTAGGAGGGATAGTCGAAATGAATGAAAACTCACAGCAGCTAAAGAAGGAAATCGTGGAAAAGAACATGATTTTAGATTCCTTTAGCCAAAACTATGACTCTGACAGAGAACATGCACAGAATGTTAAAGCTGAACTTGACGGCTTACTTTATCAGTATTACAAAATGCTGAAGTATAAAGAAAAATAGCTGTTAACTCTGTAGTTTAAAAGTCTTGTACGTTAGAGAATATAGACAAAAGATAACATATAAAAACCGGATAGTCCTTTATAGGCTATCCGGTTTTTACAATATAGGGACATTGTATGGATACAACCTTAACATAAATGGAGTCTATGTGTAAATAAGACCACTAGTATTTGAAAAGGGCAAGTGATATAATAAGAAACTGATAATAAAAGCTTTGGTTCGGGAGTGATAAGGGTTGGAACAATATGCCGCTGCTGTGGATAAATTCAATACCTTCGATAAGCTGAAAGGATTTGTAAAGCTGGTACGGCCAAAGCAGCTTACGAAGAATTTTTCTGTATTTGCAGCACTGATTTTTGCAAAGCATGTATTTGAGGGTGCTTATTTTATTAAGGTGTTTGCGGCTTTTATCTGCTTTTGCCTGATTTCATCTTGTGTATATATTTTAAATGATATTGTTGATGTCAATAAAGACAGGCTTCACCCTAAAAAGAAGAACAGACCTATAGCATCCGGGCTTATTGGAAAGAATCAAGCCATAGCTTTATTGGCTGTACTGCTTCCTGCGGTATTGTTTGCCGGGTTTTTTCTTGATGCGTATTTTGGTCTGGTAATATCAACATACTTTGCACATAATATACTGTATTCCTTCAAGATTAAGCATATTGTCATACTTGATGTAATGGCTATAGCTCTGGGCTTTATACTAAGGGTGGTAGGGGGAGCACTGGTAATAAGGGTATATATCTCACCTTGGATACTGCTGTGTACTCTTCTTCTTTCGTTATTTCTGGGTTTTTCGAAGAGGAGAAATGAGCTTGTTGTTTTAGCGGGCAGTGCAGACAGCCACAGAAAGATACTCGAAGAGTACTCTCTGGAATTTATTGACAACATGCTGTCAATTGTTACCGCCTCCACAGTAATGGCATATTCCCTGTATACATTTATGTCCGGGGACAATTATAACATGATGCTTACGATACCTTTTGTTTTATATGGCATTTTTAGGTATCAGTATATAATCTACAAAAAGAATGAAGGCGGAAGCCCGGAAGAAACTGTTTTGTCGGACATGCCGCTTATTGTGAACATCCTTTTATGGCTGGTGACAAGCATAATAATAATGTATATATGAGATATAAAACCTTTATCGCATTGAGTTTTATCGCGTTCAATATAGTTAAGGCAAATTGACATAAGGGAGTTAAGGCAACATATGAAAAGTACTGCAAAAACTGTAGGGGTTGTATTCGTGATTATGATCATGTCAAGGCTTTTATCCCTTGCAAGTATGATCACGTATGCAACATATTTTGGAAGAGAAAATATTGAAATAAACATATATTCCTATGCAATACAGTTTCCGAATATAGTTTTTGCCATATTCGGAACAGCATTAGTCACTGTAGTCATACCCATCTTTGCAGGTTATGTTGATACAGGAAAGAAGGACAAGGCCTTTAAATTTGCCGACAACATAATAAGCCTTTCGGTAGTGTTTACTATCGTACTTACAGTGGTCGGACTGGTTTTAGCGCCGCTTTTTCCGCGTATTACAGAATTTCGGACGGATGGATATGATTTTGCGGTGCTAGCTTTAAGGATCATGTTTCCTATCATGATATTTTATGCATTAAACTATATACTACAGGGGATTTTGCAGTCTATGGGCAAGTTTAACATGCCTGCTTTTGTAAGCGTTCCTAGCAGTCTCATCGTATTGGGTTACGTTTTTTTTCTGGCTCCGAAGTACGGTGTTAAAGGGCTTTTGATTGCCACATTTATAGGGCTTTCAACTCAGGCGCTTATTCTTATCCCCCCTGTGTTTAAGACAGAGTATCGTTTCAGACCGTCTTTTGACTACAAAAATCAGGATATAATAAAGGCAGTAAAACTTATGATACCCATAATGGTTGGGACTTCAGCCTATCAGCTAAACATGTTTGTTAACGTTACACTGACTGCGAATATGGAGAATATGGTGACGATATTTTCAATAGTGCAGAATTTAGTTTCCTATTCGGTGCTTGCTTTTGTCTACTCGGTGACCGCAGTTGTATTTCCCAAATTCACCATGCTTGCTGCCAGAGGAGACATGGAAGGTTTTAAAAGCAGCCTTACCAGTGTGCTTACGTCAATTGCATATTTTTTAATGCCTGCAACCGCAGGGTTTATAATTGTGAGAAAAGAACTTATAAACCTGCTGGTAGGCTGGGGGAAAATAACTCCTGAAGATGTGACTTTGGCAGGCGTTATAATGGCGCTGTATGCTTTGGGTATTGTGGGAGTGGGTGTAAAGGAAGTTGTAGACAGGGCTTTCTATTCGCTGAAGGATACAAAGAAACCAGCTGTTACAGGAGTAATAATTATGATTGTGAATATTGCTGTAAGCCTTATTCTTATCAATATCATAGGACCGTATGGGATACCTGTGGGCAACTCTGTATCCATGCTTTCCGGTGCAACCATACTTTTTGTGTTGCTCAGAAGAAAGATAGGAGGTTTCGGAGGTTCAAAACTTGCAACATCAATACTGAAGATAGCCGCTGCAAGTCTTATAATGGCAGCAGTTACCGTTCCTGTCATGCTTGTGTTGAACAGGTATTCCTTTGGGACGGATTTGACGGACAGGCTTGTAAAGCTTTTTGTTCCTGCAGGGTCAGGAGTTCTTGTGTATTTTGCGGCAACTTACATGCTAGGGCTTAATGAACCGGTAGAGGTTTTGAGCAAGGTAAAAGTAAAATTCGGTTTGCGATAATATATGTGAATGTATTTGTGATAGTATCTTTTTGTGTAATAGATTATTGTAACAGATTTGAGCAATTGATTTATTGAGATTTATATAGACAGGTCACAGGAGGTTTTATGAGAAAGATAGGATATTATTTATGTCTGCTCTTATATTATTTTATAGCCCGCCACCTTCCGGGCTCCGATATGCCGTATAGTCTGGGGTCAAAACAGATAAGAAGGTTTTTGTGCAGACAGATATTCAAGAAATCGGGGAAGAATATTAATATTGAGCACGGAGCCTTTTTTGCATCAGGTAGAGACATAGAAATAGGTGATAATTCCGGTCTGGGGCTCAATTGCAGAGTCACAGGTCCACTTAAAATTGGAAATGATGTGATGATGGGTCCGGATGTAATGATATTCACCCAGAACCACAGGAACGACAGGCTTGACATACCTATGAGACTTCAGACAGATCCAAAGAAGCCTGTAGTAATTGAGGATGATGTATGGATTGCGGCGCGGGTAACAATACTTCCCGGTGTTACAGTTCACAAGGGCTCCATTTTAGGCGCTGGAGCTGTAGTTACAAAGGATGTACCTGAATATGCAATAGCAGGAGGGAATCCTGCCCGGGTTATCAGGTACAGAAAGAGCGATGGGACGGAGATGAAAACATGATTAAAGTGCTATACTTATTGAATCATGCTGGCAAGGCCGGAACCGAAAGATACGTGCAGACACTTATTGAAAAACTGAACAACAGGGAGATAAAAGCATATTTTGCATATAATGAGGATGGGCTTTTGGTTGAGAGGCTTAAAAATATCGGTGTTGAAACTTATCGGATTGAGATGAAGAATCCTTTTGATTTAAAAGCGGTGTCAGCACTTTCAGGGCTTTGCAAAAAGCTTGATATTGATATTGTTCATACCCAGTTTTTGAGGGAAAACTATATTGCCATGCTGTCGAGGCTAATAAATCCTAAAGTCAGGGTTATTTATACAAACCACTTTATTATGAAAAACAACGCGGTAACAAGACTGACAAACAGGCTTATAACACTTCTTGAATCCCGTATAATAGCGGTGTGCAATAAAGGCAGGGACATGATGATTTCAAACGGTATAAACGCAAAGAAAATAAAGGTAATATTTAACGGTATTGATCCTGATTATTGGGGTGAACCTGTGCAGTCCACACTAAGGCAGGAACTGGGTGTAGGGGAAGATGTTTTTATTTTTCTTTGTGCATCAAGGTTTGCTCACGACAAGGGGCACAGGTTTCTTATAAATGCAGTAAACCAACTGAAAAAGATTACAGATATGAAGTTCAAATGTGTTCTTGCCAATGACGGGCCTTTGATGGAGGAATGCAAAAAACAGGTTCAGGAGCTGGGACTTGACGATGACGTTATATTTACCGGCTTCAGAAGTGATATAAAAAACCTTATCTATGCAAGCAATCTTTATATCAATTCATCGGAACATGAAGCACTGAGCTTTGCTATTATTGAAGTTCTCGCATGCGGACTTCCGGTTATAGCCACCGATATGGCAGGAAACGGTGATATTATAAATGATGAAACAAACTGTGGTATACTGGTAAAATATAATGACGACAAGGGTCTTGCACAGTCAATAAAGAGAGTTATGCAGGATAAAAACCTTCAGAAGACTCTTTCGAAAAATGCGTTAAAAACTGTAAAAGAAAAATTTAATCTTGATAAGGTTGCAAAGGAAACATATAATTTATACAAGGAATGTGTGGACAAATCGCGAAAATGATTTTACATTGACAAATTTAGTTTTTGCGATATTGTATTAAGGATGAGTGAAATATATTTTAACGTAAAATACTTTTGAGTGGAGTGTTTAAAACAATGATAATTGATAGCAAGGGCAAGTTGTTCGGCAAGGTAAGTGTTATAGACATACTGATTGTGTTGGTTATTGCAGCAGGTGTTGCAGGTGTGGGGTATAAGTTTTCCCAGTCAAAAACAGGTCCTGTTTTTTCAGCGGGAGATAAAATAATAATGACTTTTTATGGCGAAGAGGCTGCGGATTATGCAATTCAGGCCATAAAAAAAGGTGATCCTGCTAGAGACCAGGAAAGGGGCACGTTTTTTGGAAATATTATAGAAGATGTAAGGATTGATGAGAGTCAAAGGTATGGAGAAACACCGACTGGTGAAAAAGTTGTGGTTTCAAAGGAAGGATATCCATCATTTTATGTAACTGTCGAAGCAGCAGGTACAATGGGAGCTTATGGTGATATAATAATCGGGGGTTCAGAGTATCAGATAGGAAGAACTGTCTTTTTAAAGGCAGGGGGCGTTTATGTTCCCACAAGGATATACAGTTTTGAAATTAAAAAGCAGTAAGAGAGTTTTTTAAAAATAACTCAACTTTTCCACAGTATTTATGGGCTCTTTGCC
>LSQX01050427.1_pt1 | contig 11854 bp, 9 predicted proteins | sample 654561 | NCBI WGS metagenome assembly LSQX01 (sample SAMN04489861, study PRJNA283612) | anaerobic digester metagenome | isolation source: 4 biogas reactors fed with cattle manure at either 37C or 55C with and... | place: Denmark: Kongens Lyngby | collected 2014 | reverse complement strand
TCTTTAGAAGGCAGTTACGGTTATTGAGTAGCAATGGAATATTTTAGGGCCGACTGTCTTGAGGAAGTTTTTTGTCGGTATCCTCATGCCCAATGACAACTCCTCGAATACAAATCTCTGACCAGCAAGAAATGGAGTAATTCCGTTCGGTTTACTGTTCCTACAGGCAGCTGATTCAACTTCATATTTGAAACTTAGTCGAGAATTGAACGTGGCCAGCGGCTTGGCAGATAGATTTCTCCTGAAATATCATTTTGGGCAAGGGAAAATTAAAGTCTAAAAAACAGGTGGCGAGATAGCAAATACAATGACCGTCATCGACTCTATCGGGTTCATCCAACGATGTTTCGTATGAGCAGGAATCCGGATGCTATCCCCTTCTTCCAAAGTATAAATGACATCATCAAAGAGGACGGTAGCCTCACCCGAAATTACACAAGCTACTTCTTCTCCTGAGTGGTCAAAGAGTTTGTCTGAAGTCGCTCGACTGGGTGACAGGTAGAGCATACAAAATTCAATTTTGTCCCCCGGTACCAAAAGCTCATAACGAATACCTTCATCTTCTAAGATGCTCATAACCTTGCGATCCGACTTCTTGACAACAGGAGATACCTCCAGGGAATCTCCATTAAGATCATCATTGAGGAAAAATCGATAGAGAGGGACATCCAGTGCCTGGGCAATCGACTTTAGCGTTGTGATTGAGGGATTGGCCTGAGATTTCTCAATTTGTGTAACCATTGAGCTACTGATATCGGCAAGTTCTGCCAAAGTTCGGCTTGACATGCCCCGTTCCTTTTTATATTTTCTGACTTTTTCCCCAATACCGATATCTTTCATCGACAACTCTGCCTTCCTCTCTACAAATTAGAAATAGCTCTCTATCTAGATTATTATAGCAACTTTGAGCGTCTGAATCAGCTCGCCCTAATAAGTCAGCTACCTTCTAAGAAGTTGCTGAGTTTCTAGAAAATGTATCCGACATATAGGGCATATATAAGTCTTCCTCAAGTTAGGTTACCTCGCCACTGTCGACCAGTCCAGGATCACCTTGCCGGCTTTTTTGCTGAGCATTGCCTCAAAACCGAATTCAAAGTCTCGAAAATCCATTCGATGAGTAATAAGGGGCGACAGATCGAGCCCGGTTTGGACAATGGCCATCATCTTGTACCAAGTTTCATACATTTCTCTTCCATAAACTCCATGCATTTCGATGCCTTTTAGTATGAAATGGTTAAAATCGAAACGAGTATCAGACTTTTGGAAGCCAAGAAGTGCCATTTTTCCACCCACCCTGATTGTCCGAAGCATTCCATTCAGCGCTTGGCTCGATCCCGACATTTCTAAGCCGACATCAAAACCTTCCGTCATGCCTAACTCACGGACCTTGTCTTCAAGGCTCTCTTTTGCTACATTGACTATCACCAAGTCCGGAGTAAGGTTGAGGGCTAGATCAAGTCGAAAATCATCTATGTCACTGATTACGACATGGCGCGCACCGGCAAATCGGGCGACAGCAGCTGACATGACACCGATTGGACCCGCTCCAGAAATAAGCACGTCTTCTCCAACCAAATCGAACTTGAGTGCAGTATGGACGGCATTCCCAAAAGGATCAAAAATGGCTGCAATTTCATCCGATATGCCTTCCATCAAACGGACGACATTCTCGGCAGGCAAGGCTAGATACTCCGCATAAGCCCCTGGGAGTTGGACGCCAATTCCTAATGTATATGGACAGAGATGACGTGCACCCGCCTTGCAGTTACGGCATTTCCCGCAAACGACATGACCTTCACCGGTCACCCGGTCACCTATCTGGATTCCCTGGACCATACCGCCCAGGGCGACAACCTCACCCGCATACTCATGGCCCACAACTAAGGGAGGCTTGATATGCTCCTTCGCCCAGTCGTCCCACTGGTAAATATGGACATCGGTCCCGCAGATAGCGGTCTTGTTAACTCGGATCAAAACTTCAGAAGGTCCAATTTTTGGCACAGGTACTCGAACCAGACTGAGCCCAGGACCTGCCTTTTCTTTTACGATTGCATACATTGTCTCCTGCATGGTTAGCCTCCAACCCGAAATACAGTTTCTTCTCGGTAGTCAACTTGAACGCGGTAATAGCCACTCAGTTCGCGATCGAGTTCTGGATCGCCCGTATCTACCCGTAAAAAACTTCCTGAAAAGGTAGCCAATTTGGCCCGAGTCGCAACGATCACAATATTTTCCTTACCAACCTGCCGAATCACTTCAGGGCTTATCTGTTGATTGCCCCGGCCAAAAAGATAGGCTTGGCCTCCAATGGGCGTAACCACGATTTTAGCTTTTGTCTGAAATCCCAAACTCTCTAGAATCCTTTTCTCTGTCACATCGGCGGCAATTAGTTGTTTGTTAATGACCAGATCTATACCCAAAAGCGTGTAGGGTATTCCGATCGCCTCCATAATCGAAACGGTCGTACTTCCCGGACCGATAATATAGAGCACATCCGCTTCCATCTTGTCAGCAATGGCCATTCCAATGCCCTCAACTTCGTGTAGGCTTTTAGGACTTGATACCTTTCCCCCCTGAGTTCGCCCTCGACTTTGCGGGATCTTCATATACCCATATAGTTGAGCGGACAGACGGTTTTCACGGAAAGCTTCCTCGTCGATATCCATGACTTCACAACTCACAGTTGTTCGTGCTTTCCCCTCAAGATACTCCTTAGCCAACAATCCCGCGTTCCTCGGGTCTGCAGCGAATACACCTGAGTGCATCTTGACCCCGGCAGGAATTCCAACGACGGTTACCGTTTCACCGATGGCGTCCATGACATCCCTGGCTGTGCCATCACCTCCCGCGAAGAGGATGAGGTCCGCTCCCATGTGCTTCATGGTGAGAGCTGCTGAAACAGTATCTTGTGATGAAGTCAAGCCAGTATTGTCTTCTGACTTCTCATCATTTCCTAGGATGACAAGGGGACTGAACCCCACTGCACGAGCTGTCTCTTCACCCATAGCACCCGAAGGCGTGATAAGTGAAAAGCAATTCTTAATAGCCAGTAGTGGTTCGAGTGCCTGAGAAGTCCTGAGGCTTGACCGCGGTACCGCACCCCTGGCCAATGCCTCTTGGACGATCTCATGACCGTCCGTTCCCTTTAGCCCCACACTTCCTCCCAGTCCAGAAACTGGATTGATAATCAAACCCACCTTGTCCATGCACTAAATTCCCTTTGGCAGTTTGTAATCTGGATTACGTCTAAGGAAGGCGCGCCAGGTCGTTGCCAGTTGTTCAATCTCCGTGAGTGGACCGGGCAAGACTTTGTGCACCGCACATCGATGAGGGGCTGTCTTCACAATATCTGACTCCCTGTAGGCTTCCGCGGAGACATAGCCAATAACTTCTGCAAAGCGATCAAGGTCATCAACTGTGACACTCTCGCTCGGTTCAGGCGTAATAGGATTGGGATCGATCATGGGCTCGTGGCCTTCAAAGTAACTGCAAAGACCATAGTCGACGATTCGATTGTTCACATCGGTTGTCGTTACCCCTGTATCCTGAAAAAGTTTTTCAACAGTAAAGCGGGCTTCTTGCAACTTACCTCGATCAGGGTTTACGATATCGACACCGGGGACTTCCAACATCTTCTTGATCAAATAATTGTTGTTCAAAACTGCCATGCCCGAAGCCTCTCTAAGGCCTCTAGCTCCCATGGCCTTGATCCAGGCGTAAGCTCGGATAACTGATCCTAAGTTACCTAGAAAACTTGCCACCTTCCCGATACTGTCAGGACGGTCATAGTCTAGGTAATAGTCTCCCCCGTTAAAGGAAACGACAGGTTTAGGCAAAAAAGGTGCTAAGAATTCTTTAACGCCTATAGCTCCAGAACCGGGGCCAACGGAACCATGGGGGGTGGAGAACGTTTTATGCAAATTGAAGTGCATCAAATCAGCCCCCACATCCCTGGCGCGCACACGCCCCATCAGACCGTTGAAGTTCGCCTGGTCAAGGACGACCAAGCCGCCTGCTTCGTGAACTAAGTCGCAGTAGACCTTAATCTGTTGGTCAAAGACGCCCGTATCATAGGGAATGGTAACCATCATACCCGCTGTTCGAGGCGAAATGGCTGCCTTCATCTGCTCGACACCAATCTCTCCTGTCACGGGATCCGGATAGAGTGTGATGATCTTGTAACCCAAAGAAGCTGGGCAGCCCGCATTGGCTGGATGCGAGACAGCAGAGGTGATGATCTCATCGCGGAAATCTTCCCCCCGCGAATGGTGATAGGCCTTAACGATAGCGGCGTTAGCAAAAACGCCATGAGCCCCTCCCCTGGGTTGGAAAGAGAATTCATCCATACCCGACACTTCGTTCAACCAGCAGCGAAGCTCAAACATGAGTTTAAGAATACCCTGAATCGTAGAATCATCTTGAAGAGGATGGAGGTCGTAGACCTCCGGCATGGAAGCGACCTTGTCGTTAATTTTTGGGCTGTACTTCATAGTACAGGTGCCCAATCCCAGTGTATTGCCTGAATCGTAACTGAAGTTATTTTGGGACAGACGCAGATAATGGCGCACCACCTCCGGCTCCGACAGTTCCGGAAGCCATGGTTTTTCATCTCTATGCATGGAACGAGGAATCAAGCTTTCTACATCTTGGCCAATCGCTTCGATTATCGCCTTATCGGTCGTAGGAGCCAAGTCATTGACAATTCCAGGCCTGCCCAGGCCGTAGACCAGCGGTTCATGCCAACGGACAGCCTGATAGCCTGTCTCTATGTTTTCATATGCTTTGTTATAATTCATGACAAAATCTCCTTTAAGGCACTTTCAAGTTCGTCCAGATCAACCTTTGAGTGAACCTCAGTTACACAGTAGAGGGCAGACTCTCCCAGATGGGGGAATTCTTTAGACAAATCCTTGCCGCCGAAAATATCATATTGCAAAAGTGCTTTGTTGATTTCTGCAACTGTTTTGCCTGTTGCGTTGAAATCGACAACGATTTCTTTGAAAGGCGCTGCCATCACCCGGTCCGTCCTTACACCGGGAAGCTGATTTAGCAAACGCTTCGTATAATGGATGTTGTAAATGATGGTGCGGCCCACCTGTTCTAAGCCATAGCTGCCCATTAGAGCCAAATAAACGCCCGCCGTAATGCCCCAAAGTCCTGCCGAAGTCCCCGTAAAATTTTGAGCTTCCTCCCGGGTCACATAGAACATGCGATCGTAGAGAGCATGCCAAGAATAGGCGAGTTCACCCGGGACAACAGTCCGGGTCACTGAATAAAGCCAGCAGGGCATTACCTCGATCAGTTCTCTCCGGTCCTGACAGGCGATGAAACCCACTTGACCTCCTCCAAACTGCTGATGCATGCCCAGTACTTGCGCGTCGAGGACGGCGATATCTGCTCCATACTGACCGGGAGGCTTCAAGAGACCCAATGAAATGGGATCAACACCGACGACTAGAAGTGCGCCGACCTCATGTACAAGTTCTGCAATGGTTTCGACCTCTGTTTCAATGCTTCCAAGGTAGCTTGGATTATCAAAGTAAAAACAGGCCACTTCATCTGATAGCTTGGCTTTCAGATCGTCTATATCGATCAGCCCACTCACTTCATCACAGGATACCGTCTCAAGATGCATCATGGAACAGTAGAGCTTCGCTGTCGACTTGCGTTCGTTCCCTATCAACTCGGGAATAAGGATTTTTCGTCGACCTGTACTGTGATAGGCCATCAGCATGGCATCGCCCATAGCACTGGCACCGTCATAAACAGGTGCACCGACGACATCCATGTCTAACAATTCGCCTAGCATGCTGGCGGTTTCAAACAAACCCTGTTGCCTTCCCAAGTCGACGTATTCTGTTCCTGAGTATGCAGTCAAGAATTCAAGCCGGTTATTGACGACATCGCAGACGACCGGAATGTAGTGATTGAAGCAGCCAGCACCCAAATAGGAGACACAATCGGCCGTGCTCCGGTTCTTTCGAAACATCCTAGTGATGTAGCGCTCTACATCCGCCTCCGAAGCAGGATCTTGTGGTATATCCAGAGTGCCTATAAAGCGCAGCTCCTCTGGCACCTCTCGAAAAAGCTCGTCAAGGCCCGAGACTCCTACAAAATCCAGCATCCTCTGCTTCGTCTCAGGTGCTGAATTTGGAATATAACGGTGAATAAATTCTTTTTTCATATTGATTCCTCTCCAAATCTTCATCGTTCTTTGTCATTCTGGATTTGCGATGCCACACCAATCAAGTATCGTCAGAGCGTAGAGTTTGCTCGCATCCATTACTTCATCGATCAGGACATACTCGTCTGCAGCATGGGCAAGTCGTAAATCCCCAGGGCCCATAATGACGGTTGGAATACCCGCTTCATTTAAGAAAGAGCTATCTGCCACAGCAGCAAAACCGTAGACAGGTGCTGGTCGGCCGGTTGCTAGAGGGTAGATCGCCTCGATTGACTGGCACAATGCAGCATCTGTATCCACGTTGTATGACGGCCAGCAAATCATCCATTCAATCTGGGGTGGATGATCCTTAAGCCAAGTGTCCAGTGCACAAAGTTTTTCGATGTAGTCACAGATTTCTTTTTTAACTGTTTCAGGATTCTCTTGGGGAGAAAACCAAGCCGTGTAGACCAACTTGGCTTCTTCCGGGATGGCCCAAGGGGTCGGACCGGCCTCGATAGTACCCGGGTTAAGTGTGAAGTGTCCGGGACGGGTAAAAGTCTGGTGGGTTTTGCTAAGCCCCCAGTCCTGTTCCAGTCGCAAGAGGCCCTGGTATAGGTAAATAGCTTTATCCAACGCAGAAACCGCAAAGGCATTACCTGCTCCGCCCGCACGGACAATCTCATCCCTCATGCAGGTGTGACCAGCCTTACCACGAAGGCTGACGGAGAAGGTAAGTGCTCCGGGACCTGCTGGAGCCAACGCAAGCGGAAATGGTGGGCCCGAAGGTTCGACAACAATTCCGGCATCTGCCCGATAACCTCGTTTCAGGCAGGCACCCGTGCCCGCTTCAGTATCCATTTGTTCCTCGCCACAAACTGTCTCAACGAGGAGATCACCTTTAAGTGTGATACCACAATTGACCAAGGCTCGGACAGCAGCAATAGCGCTGACCAAGCCTGCCTTCATGTCGGTCGTTCCTCTCCCATAGATTTTTCCATCTAAGACATCGCCGGAGAATGGTTGAGCCATCGTCCACTGAGATAAATCTCCCACTCCTACAACATCCACATGTCCGTTAAAAAGGAGAGAACGACCGCCTCCTTTGCCCCTAAGACGGCCCACACAGTTTTCCCGGCCCTCCTTGGCCGAAAAAAGATCGATCTCCATCCCCAACGGACGCATGAATTCTCCGAATGCACGACTGACCTTAGTCTCGCCATCCCTTGCGGCTTCCCCTTTCCCCTCATCAAGGTCAGGGTTAATGCTGTTGATTCTCACCACTTCCTGAACTTGACGAATAATTAATTCTTTATCCTTATCAATGGTTGACAACACCTGTTCAATTATATTTTCGTGATTACCGAAGTTCATCAAACACTCCTTTCGCTGCTAACTGAGCTTGGATGTCAGTACTTTTCCGGGGTAACAGTCTTCCTGGAAGCTTCCCCGGTTAAACATTAGCTTCCCTTCTACATAGACCTCTACAATGCCACTGGGGGCCAGATCCCCTTGACGGTAGCTGGCCCTATCCTCAACAGCAGGGGTGAAGACGGTCATATCGGCCCAGTAACCCTCAGCTAAAAGCCCTCTTCCATCCAATCTGAAGCGGGAAGCAGGGAGGGCCGTCATCTTTCTGACTGCTTCTTCAAGGCTCAGGAGTCCTTTTGTCAGCGACCAATGCAAAACGCGGGGAAAGGTTCCAAAAACACGGGGATGCAACGCATCCTCTGGCACATAGATTGAATCGGAGGCCACGAAGGAGAATGGCAGTTTAAGAATCTTTTCAACATCCTCCATGCGCATGCTCATGTGCACGCAAGCCACATCACAACGCGTATCCACGAGCATATTCAGGAAAACATCAATCGGTGGTATATCCCTCCGTTTTGCTATTTCTTCAATGGACCTCCCTGCCTCTTCCTTCCAATCCTCGCTGGCAGCGGAAGCGATGATGACATTGCTCCAGCCAATGCCGGGTAGCACATTGTCCCAACAGGAGCTTCTCGATTGAACTTCCTGGACAATAGACTGCCTTGTTAAAGAATCTGACAAGCGTTCCACCGCTTTATCAGTTCCACCTTCCATGACCCAAGGGGGGAGTAAGGCTGTCATCGTCGTGGCTCCACCTGTATAGGGGTAAACATCACAGGTAATATCCTGCCCTTTGGAACGGGCCGCCTCGATCCGTTCAATGGCTGCCTCAAGCAAGTGCCATGAATCAGGTCCCATAGCCTTGAAATGAGAAATGTGTAGGGGAACGCTTGCTTGAGCTGAAATTCGGATCACTTCTTCAATAGCCCGGACTAATTGTATGCCCTCTCCGCGAACATGAGTCACATAAGGGCTTTGGCTCGGCACGAGTCCTGATACCATGCTCAATAAATCTTCCTGATCGGAGTAAAGGTCCGGCGCGTAAATCAAGCCCGAGGATAAACCGACAGCACCCGCCTCGATCGCTTCTTCGACCGTCCGACGAGCCAAGGCTCTTTCTTGAGACGTGAGCGTCCCGCCCTTCATTTTTCGAATCATGTAACGGATGGTGCCACTTCCGATCATAGCGGCGCAGTGCTGTCCAAGGGCCAATTCTCTCAGTTGGTCCATGTAACGAGAAAAGGTCAAATCCTCCCAGGGTGAGAGCTTTGGCCGGCCAATAATATTACTGATCATTTCCGTCCAGCCCTCCCCCGCAATATGAGGCGCTAGGCTGAACCCACAGTTACCAACAAGCTCACATGTGACCCCCTGTTGCAACTTTGCTTGGTTGACTGGTTTTTCAATTATTCGGTAGTCTCCATGGGTATGCGCGTCGACAATGCCGGGCATGATATAAGCACCCTTGGCATCCCGGACGGAAGTTGCATCAGCTGAATCGGAGAGATCAAAGGCCGCGATCCTGCCATCCTTAATGCCGATGTTGGACTGAAAAGGAGGACGCCCACTTCCGTCCAAAATATTTCCGTTATTGATTATCAAGTCAAACATGGGAAAACCACCTTCGATTTCGGGTGGGGCGAAACCAACAACTCACAGACCCCTAAGTCCAGAGTATGGTATCGCCCCTACCAAGGTCCTTTTGACCTTTGATCAGAATCTAGCTCCAATTTTTGACGCTAGCGATATCAAATTCTTCTGCTTGTTTTTTGATATCATTCTTGTCCCAATCATTGAAGGCATCAATTAACTCATCCGTTTTAATCAGATCCTTCAGGTCAACCTTATCGCCTTCGACCATGTCGTAGTGAGAAAGCCATTTCAGGCTCTGCTCCCAGCGGGGCAGTTCGGCTTCGCCGTAATTGCCAGTCTTGGGGGTGGAGCAAATAACCAGGGCTTCAATGGAAGGACGGGCTTCTTCCGGTTTCAAACCGAGTGTCGGCCATCTATGCACCGTGATAGCGGCTGCGGCAAGTGGGTTTACTTCACAGAAGTAAGTACCCTTAGCTAGAGCGCGCCCAAATCCTTTGATGAGTTCTTTGTTGGCCTCATAGTAATCAGGTTCGCACACAATCGCATTAGCTGAATTTTGCAAGATGTCTTCACCGTCCAGGTAGCGGAGGGGGATACCTTGGGCATCCCAGAGCTGCCACTCTTTTTGCCAGGTAAAGGCGGCATCGACCGTGCCAGCAGCCAGCATGACTGAACGCTCGTCCGGAGCTGATACATAATCGATAGTTGAGATATCAACATTCGCAGTCTCAAGAATGGGATCCGAGAAGAGGAACCAGCCAGCGTCCGTCGCAATGGCCTTGCCTTCCAAATCCTTCCAATCCTTGATATCGCTATCTTCAGGCACAGCAAAACCAAAGATATTAGTCGCATCATGCTGATAAATTGCATACATGTCAATGCCCGAAGTCAGTGCGGGGAAAATGACAGCAGGTGCGGGGATTGCCATTTCGACATCTCCTGCAACCATCATTTTGGCCACGTCTGTACCCGCCTGGGCAACCATTTCAACTTCTAGCCCTTCTTCTTCAAAGTAACCCAAATATTCTGCACAGAGCCATTGCGCGTAGCCGAGGACTTCCAAACTACTTGGTGCCCCTACTCTAATCTTGGTCAGCGGTTTGTCTTTTCCGCCGGGATCCTCACCACCTGTCTGCGTGGGAGTCACCTTATCTGGTTCTTTTGGTTTTTCAGCACATGCTGCTACTAGAGTCAGTGCCATCAATAGTGCCAACAAAATAATTGTGATTTTTCGTAGTCTCTTCATGTTTTTGTCCTCCAAAACCTATCGTCTGGTTGCTCGTATTATTCATCCTTTTAGTAAGTTTAGCTATAAGCCTTTTCTACCGTCGGTGACCTTTTCTGTGCCTGTTATCCAACTGGCTGACGATAACGATCCTAATCCTTCGATGGTGGCAGTCCTCCTTTCTGCCTGTCTAGGCAAGCAATTTGTTCTATTAACTTTCTATTTTGACAATTTTCTTTTCCAAAAAATTAATCAGATCATAGATCACGTAACCAAACAGCATCAAAAGATAGACGTAGGCAAACATTTCCTTCATTTTGTAAACATTGGATGATAGGCGAATGATGAAGCCAATCCCCCTGGTGTCTCCGATCATCTCTGCACCAATTACACCGGCCAGCCCGGTGATGGCACCCAGACGCAGGCCAGTAAAGATGCTTGGAAGGACTGATGGAATGACAATCAAGAGAAATTGTTGAAGTTTAGTCCCCTTCAGAGACTGCATCAATTCTATTCGCTCGTGAGGTATAGAGGCTGCTCCCGTCATAGTTTGAGTCATAGTCGAGCTAAAGCAGGAAAGAGCACAAACTATTGTGGCGACTGCCGCCGCATAGCCGAGCCAGATTTTTAGCAGGGGTACCAGCATCAGCATCGGCGTACAATATAGAACGGTGAGATAGGGAGAAATAGCCTTATTTACCAGCTTACTGATTGAAAATATCAAGGCGAGGAGAATGCCGATAATGGACCCGATGGGATAGCCGACAATGAAGGCCTTGAACGTCTTGAAGACATGGATCTTCATCTCACTAAAAGAAGTGAAAATATATTCGAAGGAATCGAGCGGAGACGGCAGTACGTAGGGCGCGATATTAAACGTCCTGACCGCCAGTTCAATGATTCCGAAAAGCAATATAAAGGTAAATAAAGGCGATAAAGTAAAAAAGATCTTTTTTATATGTTTCATGATATTGCCTGCTTTCATTACCTTATTTGATGGCGCTGAGCTCTACCTTGCCGATCTTGTCGGTTAGATACTGTACATATTCCATGTATTGGATGCTGGCCGTGACCTCCAATGTACGCGGGCGCGGGAGATCAATGGTAATTTCATCGATTATGCGGCCTGGCTGGGTGTCCATGACGTAAACACGATCAGAAACAAAAACAGCTTCCGCCACATTATGGGTTATAAAAATGACAGTTTGATTCAGCTGATCGACCATTCGCATGGTCTCCATGTCTAGCTGTTCCCTCAACATATTGTCAAGTGCACCATAAGGTTCATCCATAAGCAAAATAGGGGGTTGATAGGACATGGCCCGCAGGACGCCGACCCTCTGCAACATACCTCCTGAAAGTGCTTGCGGGTAGTGGTCGGCGTATTCGCTCATACCGGCCATCTCAAGCAGATCATCAACTACCGTTTTCCACTTGGCGCTTCTGTCCCCGAATACTTTTAGGGGAAAAAGCATATTCTGCCTTACAGTTAGCCAGGG
>LSQX01018748.1_pt1 | contig 11855 bp, 12 predicted proteins | sample 654561 | NCBI WGS metagenome assembly LSQX01 (sample SAMN04489861, study PRJNA283612) | anaerobic digester metagenome | isolation source: 4 biogas reactors fed with cattle manure at either 37C or 55C with and... | place: Denmark: Kongens Lyngby | collected 2014 | reverse complement strand
CTTGGATTATCGGCTATCGGAGCAGCCTTTACGATGGTTGCTGCTTTAGGTATTGGAATCGGACAAGGACTTATTGGAATGAAGGGTGTAGAAGGTGTAGCAAGACAACCCGAAGCTAAATCCGACATTTTACAGACCATGCTTGTTGGTCAGGCGGTTACTGAGACTACAGGAATTTTTGCCTTCATAATAAGTATCGTTCTTCTGTTTGCTAATCCTTTCATAGGAATGCTTTAGTAGATAAGCTGCCTTCGGGCAGAAAAGTGAGGTGTAGCAATTGGATATATATACAGGTTTAATTGAATTTAACTGGACACTGATCTTTATGTGGTTGACCATTCTTGTCCTTTATTTGGTTATGAAGCATTTCTTCTTTGAAAAGATTCATAATTTCATGCAGGAAAGGTCAAACAGGATTAAGAGGTCCTTTGATGAAGCCGAGGAACTTAACCTTAAGGCAGAAGAGACTTTGAGCACCTACAATAAGAAGATCGAGGATATAGAAGCAGAGGGAAGAGAAATTATTATAAAGGCTAAGCTTCAAGCTGATATACAGGCTAAGAATATAATTAGGGAGGCTAATGAAAGGGCTTCCGAAATTATCAAGCAAGCTGAAATGGATATTGAGAAGGAAAAATTACAAGCTATTAGTGAAATGAGATCACAGATCGCAAGCTTGGCAGTTTTAGCTGCAGAAAAGCTTTTGGAGCAGCAGCTTGAAACCTATGGCCAGGAGGAACTTATTGATCGGATTATAAAAGAGGCAGGTAGCTCGGCATGGCGGAATTAACAAATGAATTGGATTTAGGCAAGGCTCTGTTAAGAGTTGCTCAGGAGGCTAATAAGACAGACCAGATTTTGATGGAAGCTGAACAGATTGTAGAAACCTTTGATAGGGAAGGAGTTTTCTACAGGTTCTTCTGCTCTCCATCTGTTTCTAATGAGGAAAAGAAATCTGTCTTGCGTCAAATATATGAGGGTCACATTGAACCAGAGCTATTTAACTTTTTAATGACATTGATAGACAGAAACAGTGAAAACCTTTTTAAGGAGGTTGTGCGAAACTACCGTATTCTTTTAGATGAGAGCCAAGGGGTATCAACTGGTATAGTATACTCCGTAGTGCCTCTTTCAGAAGAAAGGTTAGAGGCACTTAAGAAGAGGCTGGAAGTACATCTTACTAAAAAGGTTAAGCTGTTAAATCGGATAGATAATACTTTAATTGGCGGTATACGCATATTTATCGATGGACAGCTCATCGATGCATCTATAAAAAAGCGTCTAGAGGATCTTACAGAAAAGCTTAAGACGGCTGATGATAAACCTCAAGATGAATCAACAGATTCGCTTACTAAGGCTATAGAAGAGGAGATAAGCGAATACAAAAACGAACTAGGCCTAACTTATTATGGCACAGTAACCCAGGTTGGTGACGGCATTGCCAGAGTATATGGACTAGATAACTGTATGGCTGGGGAACTTTTGGAGTTTCCGAATCAGATCTATGGATTGGCTTTAAACTTAGAACATGATTTCGTTGGTACAGTTATCCTAGGTCGTGATACTGAGATAAAAGAAGGGGACCTGGTTAAACCTACAGGTAAAGTAGTGCAGGTTCCGGTAGGAAATGCACTTATAGGTAGGGTTGTCAATGCCTTAGGCCAACCCATAGATGGGAAGGGTCCTATAAAGACTAATAAGACGAGACCGATAGAAAATGATGCTCCAAGCGTTTTAGATAGAAAGTCAGTCCACGAACCTTTGCAGACAGGTATAAAGGCTATTGACTCGATGATTCCAATTGGAAGGGGACAAAGGGAACTTATTATAGGTGACAGACAGACAGGTAAGACTGCAATAGCAATAGACACTATAATCAACCAAAAGGATGAGGATGTAATCTGCATCTATGTTGCTATAGGTCAGAAAAAATCTACCGTTGCTCAGCTGGTGGAGACTTTGGAAAACAAGGGTGCTATGAAGTATACGATAGTGGTTTCGGCTACTGCAAGTGATGTTGCGCCACTGCAATATATAGCGCCTTATGCTGGTTGTGCAATGGCTGAAGAGTTCATGTATCAAGGCAAGGACGTGCTTATCATTTACGACGATCTTTCTAAGCAAGCTGTGGCGTATAGAACCATGTCGCTGTTACTTTGAAGCCCCCCTGGAAGGGAGGCCTTCCCGGGAGACGTTTTCTACCTACACAGTAGACTATTAGAAAGGGCCGCTAAGCTTTCTGATGAACTGGGCGGTGGATCTATTACTGCATTGCCGATTATAGAGACTCAGGCAGGAGATGTATCTGCATACATTCCTACAAACGTAATCTCTATTACAGACGGGCAGATATTCCTTGAAACTGAGTTGTTCTTCTCAGGCCAAAGGCCTGCTGTCAACTCAGGTATCTCAGTATCCCGTGTAGGAGGAAATGCTCAGATTAAGGCTATGAAGAAGGTTTCAAGCAGAATACGTCTTGAGCTTGCCCAGTACAGGGAGCTTGAAGGATTCGCCCAATTCGGTTCTGATCTAGACCAGGATACTAAGAGGCGTCTTGATCATGGACGTATACTGATGGAAATCTTAAAGCAGGGTCAATATCAACCTGTTAAGGTAGAACATCAGGTAATGATCATCTACGCCGCTATAAACGGTCTTTTAGATGATGTGAAAGTTGAGAAGATTCGTGACTTCGAGATCAAGCTATATGAATTTATGGATACAAATTATCCCGAGATAGGAAGAAAGATTAAAACAACTGGGGATCTGGATGAAGAAACCGAGCTTGGCTTAAAGGATGCTATCCAGGAGTTCAAAGAGGAATACGGTTTTAGTCTAGCATAAGGGAGGTGCTGCTATGGCTGGCAACAATATGAGGGATATAAAGCGGAGAATAAAAAGTATTAGCAGTATGCAGCATATCACCAATGCTATGAAGCTGGTTTCCTCTGCCAAGCTAAGAAGGGCTAAGAGTATCTTTGAAAAGACTCAGGAAAACTTTCACTATGTTAGAGAGGCTATAGAGGAAGTCTTTCATAATGTAGAGGATGTACCCGCTCATTATCTTCGCGGCGGAAGGCAGATAAAGACTACAGCCTATATTGTAATAACTAGCGGGAGGGGGCTTGCAGGTAGTTTTAATAGTAATGTTATAAGGTTTACTGAAGAGGAGATAGCAAGATTCCCTGATGAGGACCAACCTAAGATTATTGCTATCGGCAGCAAGGGTAGAGACTATTTTGCCAAAAAGGGTTATCCAATTATAGCTGAATACTCTCTGCCTCCAGAGGATATTACATTTACAGAAACCCATGAGATAAGTCAGCCTATCATAGAGATGTATGACAGGGGAGAGATTGATGCAATTGTAATGATCTATAACACCTTTGTAAGCAGTTTGGAGCAGAGGGTTAATAGGGTGGTCCTGCTTCCCTCTGAGGTAATTAGCGAGCCTCATACTCATAGGTATAAGAAGTATGTGGAATATGAACCCTCTGTCGAAGAGGTATTTAATTATTTAGTACCAAAGTATGTTGAGATAATGATTTATAGCGCTGTAGTTGAATCGGCTACATGCGAGCATGCAGCTAGAAGGATGGCTATGGAAAATGCTACTGATAACGCTAAAGAGATGATTGAAGATTTGACATTGACATATAACAGGATGCGTCAATCTGCCATCACTAATGAAATTTCAGAGATAGTAAGAGGAGCTGAGGCTCTTAGGGAATAAGGAGGAGACATTGTGGGCGAGCATAAGGGAATTGTTCATCAGGTTATAGGCCCTGTAGTGGACATAAGATTCAGTCCGGATGAGATGCCGGAGCTATTAAACGCCATCACGATAAAACTTGGAGATAGGATAATAGTTGGAGAGGTCGCCCAGCATATTGGGGATGATGTGGCAAGATGTATTGCGCTTTCTTCTACCGATGGTTTGATGCGGGGTATGGAAGCGACTGATACAGGGGGACCTATCAGCGTGCCTGTGGGTAAAGAGGTACTAGGCAGGCTGTTTAATGTAGTAGGAGATACTATAGATAACAAGGGTCCCTGTATTACTGAAATGAAGATGCCTATTCATAGGGAGGCACCTAGCTTTGAAGAACAGGACACCAGATCTCAGATCTTTGAGACCGGTATTAAGGTAGTAGATCTTATCGCTCCTTACACCAGAGGGGGCAAGGTAGGCCTGTTTGGAGGTGCTGGAGTAGGAAAGACCGTTCTTATACAGGAGCTTATCAACAACATAGCTAAAGAGCACGGCGGTATCTCAGTATTTGCCGGAGTAGGGGAAAGAACCAGAGAAGGTAACGACCTCTACTACGAGATGATTGAATCCGGAGTAATAGATAAGACTGCAATGGTCTTTGGTCAGATGAATGAGCCCCCTGGAGCCAGGATGAGGGTAGCTCTCACAGGGCTCACGATGGCAGAATATTTCAGAGATTATGAACACCAGGATGTTCTACTTTTCATAGATAATATATTCAGATTTACCCAGGCAGGATCTGAAGTATCGGCACTTTTGGGTCGTGTACCAAGTGCAGTAGGCTACCAGCCCACACTGGCCACTGAGATGGGAGCTCTTCAGGAGAGAATCACATCTACAAAGAAGGGATCTATCACATCAGTTCAGGCTATATACGTACCTGCTGACGACCTTACAGACCCGGCACCTGCTACAACCTTTGCTCACCTAGATGCTACTACTGTACTTTCCCGTTCAATTGCAGAACTGGGAATTTACCCTGCTGTTGATCCTCTGGAATCAACATCCCGTATCATGGATCCTCTAATAATCGGTGAGGAGCATTATAACGTTGCAAGAGGTGTGCAGGAGGTACTACAGTAGTATAAGGATTTACAGGATATCATCGCTATCCTAGGTATGGATGAGCTAGATGAATCGGATAAGTTGATAGTTTCTAGAGCGAGGAAGGTACAGAGATTCCTATCTCAACCCTTCCACGTTGCAGAACAGTTTACGGGTGTTAAGGGTAAATACATTCCATTAAAAGAAACCATAAGAGGATTTAAGGAGATTATTGAAGGCAAGCACGATCATATTCCTGAGTCGATGTTCCTGTTTGCAGGCGGTATCGATGAAGTCGTAGAAAGGTTTGAAAAGAGCAATGGCTAAGAGCTTCAAGCTGGAGGTTATAACTCCTGAGCGCCTGTTTTATGAAGGAGAAGTAGAGATGGTAATCGTTCGTACCAAGTTGGGGTACGAAGGATTTATGGCCGATCATGCTTGGGCTGTTAAGCTTTTGGATACCGGAATACTTAGGATTAAAGAGGCAGGTGCTAAGGATTTCAAAATTGCATCCATAACCGGAGGCTTTATAGACGTAGCGGATATGGTGGTAGTTTTTACCGATGCTGCCGAGTGGCCCGAGGAAATCGATGTAGAAAGACAGAAAAGAAAGATTAAAGAAGCAGAAGAAAGAATAAAGCGGGCTAAACAGGGCACTTCGGAGCTTCAGCTTGCTCAAATATCTTTGAATAAGGCTTTAAACCGTATGAAAGTTAGAAGTTATTACGAGAATAGAAAATGACAAATAGGATAGACCTGTGTTACAATAGGTATTATTATAAACGGGGTATAAGGAGAGGCCGAAAATGAGAAAGAGGATTATCAGCTTAATACTTATCGCAGTTCTCCTTTTAGGTGTCTGTGCAGTTGCATATGGAATAGAGAGATATATTGTTCCCGATATGACATTTGGTGGGGATACTATTGAGCTTTCTTTAGAAGAAGCTATTGAGATAATGAAGACTGAAGGAAGCAGAGCCGAGACTGCTGAGCTTAACAAACTCTCAGATGATGCAATAGCAAAGGGATATGCCGAGAGTGCAAAAAGTATTTCTGACCTATTGGAAAAGCTGAGTTATATAGGAGGAATAGAGGCGAGCTCATACGCTGAGCAACTGGGTGCTACTGATGTTAATGAGAGGATTGTAAAACTTCGCCGTGACTTTGCTAGGGAGCAGCTTGATGCAAATCACCAGGCGGAGCTCAATCAGATAGAAGCAATTACAATAGAAAGCTATTATGGAGTTCTTCAGGCTGAAGAAAACTTAAGGGTTGCTAAAGAAAATCTTGCTAACCAGCAAGCCATTTACAAGAACACCATGAAGAAATATGAGAAGGGTACAGTAGCTAAGTTCGATACTTTATTCGCCGAAACCGAGCTTAAGAATGCTGAGAACAATGTAGCTTATGCAGAGACAATACTAAAAACTGCCAAGATGAATTTTAATATGCTTCTTGGGTTTGATCTCATGCAGGATGTAAAGCTCACAGATGATTTAGTTGCTTTGGATTTACCTGAGGGTACTTTAACAGAGTTTATAGAAGCTGCTTTAGATAATAGAAATGAAATCAAGGCTACGCTTTTTGCTAGGGATATTCAGGAAATTTTATTAAACAACTTAAAGTATAGATATCCCACAAACTCATCAACTTATTTGAAACAGCAGGTAGCCTTTGAAACTTCTAAAAAGACTGCTAACGATGCTCCGCTTCAGATAGAGATGGAGATTCGTATTAAATATATGGACCTGCAGGATAAAAAACGTGCTGTAGAGGCAGCTAAAGTAGCCTTGGCAAATGCTGAGGAAGGCTTTAGATTAGCTAGCATAACATATGATGCAGGTATGAACACCATAACCGACGTTCAGGATGCTCAGATCAGATGTTATCAAGCTGGACAGGCGGTAGCCAAAGCTATCACCGATTATGATTTAGCTATCTATGCATTTAAGCATGCGATAGGTGTCGGAACAACCAGAATTCCGCTATAGCTTTGGCCAGGGGGGAAGTAATGCGTACAGCCGCTAAGACTGCATTGTTTATGGCAGTGTTAACTTTATTAACAAAAATTATGGGTTTCCTTAGGGAAGTGTTCATGGCTGGTTTCTTTGGAACCAGCTTTATTAACGATGCCTATGTAATGGCAGTGGCAATACCTGGTATTATTTTTGCGGGGATCTTCACTTCCGTATCTGTTTCCTATATGCCTATATTTTCCGAAACAGTAGAGAAAAGAGGTATTAAGGAAGGTAACAAGTTTACAAGTGAAGCTATTACTATTGTAGCAGCTATAGCTATAATTATTTCTATACTAGGCATTGTTTTTTCTGATCAAGTAATCTCTATCTTTGCAGCCGGCTATGAGGGTGAGACGGCAGCTTTAACAAGCTTTTATTTAAAAATTACCTTTTCCCAGATTATATTTACGGGAGCCATAGGGTTATTAAAGGCATATTTGGAATACAAGGGTATATTCTTAGCTCCTATTGTAACCGGCTACTTACAAAGCGGATTTATACTTATAACAATTATCATTGGAGCCATATACAGCCACTATCTACTCCCGTGGGGTGTACTAATAGGATCTATCCTTCATATAGTTGCTTTGTGGTTTGTAGCATACAGGAAAGGTTTTAAGTATACTCCAAGTTTAGAGATTGGTGATTCTACCAAGAAGATAGTTGCCCTTGCCATTCCAGTTTTTATTGGGAGTACTGTAAATCAGGTAAACTCTTTTGTAGATAAGATGCTGGCATCGGGGCTTAGTGAGGGAAGTGTAGGTGCTCTTAATTATGCTAACCTACTGATACAGATGATCATAACAATAACGATTACGGTTATTGTAACCATAATATACCCTAGGCTTACCCAGTCCCTTGCCCGTGATGACTTTGACAGGTTCAATGATTTTGTTAGCAAGGGTATGAATATAATAGTCATTATTGCTCTCCCCTGCGCTTTAGGAGCCATGCTCTATAGTGAAGAGGTAATCAGCCTTATATATGAGCGCGGAGCCTTTGATGCAACATCTACTGATTTGACGGGTTCAGCATTTTTCTTCTATGCCATAGGCCTTACCTTTATAGCCCTCAATGCTTTCTTTGTGAAGATCTTTTATTCAATGCAGGATATGAGAACTCCTGTAATTTGTGGGGCTATAGGTGCAGCGATAAATATTGTTGCTAATCTTTTACTTATCGGTCCTATGGAACATAGGGGCTTGGCTCTNNGTATTGCAGCTTTTGTAAATCTAGCTTTATTAAACATAATGATGAGAAGAAGGCATGCTAAAGTAAGATTAGTTGAATCTAGGAAAAAGTTACTCGGTATTGTATTTTCAGCAATTATATCTGTAGCACTTTCTTATATTGCTTACTGTTTCTTAGCTGATATACCCATGATTGCTGCTTTGTTAATTGCTGTTATTGTTGCGGCGGTCATTTATTTAGTATTACTTAAGTTCTTCAAGGTCGAAGAACTTGAAATGTTGAAGAATTTAATAAATGTGAGAGGATAACCAAATGAGAGCGGAAGCAAGTTTAAGCCAGTGGAAAAGGCTTTACGATTTAACCATTAAGATAAAGGAGTTAGAGCCCTGGAAGCAACTATGGGACATTGATTTGATAACTATTTTCATGCCCGATATGGAGGAACCTTGCTATTTTAGTATTATGGGTAAGAGCGGGGAACATTTCGGAATAGGTACATATGTAGGCTATGATGGAATAAACAGTTTTTGTGAAATATTTGAATCTCAGGAAACAAAGGTCCCTATTGAATATGTAATGTCTGAGCTGAATAATCTGTCTTGTATATTCGGAAGCAGAGAAGAAGTTCCTAATAGGCAGCGGAAGATCATCAAGGATTTGGGACTTAAATTCAGGGGGAAGAATAATTGGATATTTTTTGAGTCTAATAAAAAAGGCTACATCCCCTATATTTTAGATGAAAAGGAAGTAGTGCTTCTTACAAAGCTTTATGAACAGCTCTTTCATGCTTCACAAACATTACTGGTAGATGGCTTTAAAGTTGATTTTGAAGAGGGGGAAACCTTTGTACGTGCTTACGATAGAAAGACCAACCAGTGGGTCAGCTTTTCAGCGCCTTTGTCTTTTCCAAGAAGTTCTTATTCTGACATCGTTGTCGAGGATGAGGTATTCCTTAAGAGGTTGGAAAAGAAAAAAGGCGTAAATACAAGGCTTGAAATTGATATGGTATATACCAATGCTTTTGTAGAGGATGAAGGCTTTGACCGACCTATAAATCCTAAACTTCTGCTTCTTGTAGATCATGATAGTGGAGTTATTATATACCACAAGTTACTTACTCCCTTTGATGAAGATTCTAAATATATATTTTCTGGAGTTATTAATTACATTAATGAAGTGGGAAGGCCTCCCGTGATTTATTATAGGAATGGGAATATAAAGACAGTTATAAATGATCTCTGTGAAAGAGTAGGCATCAGGGTGGAATATATGAGGGAATTGCCAAAAACAAGCAAGGTATTAGAGGATTTTTTAAATAGAGTAAGATAGCTGATGCAATCTTGACATTTTATGATATAATACGATAGATTTATTTATAAATCTACACAAATTCCTATCAATTAGAAATCGTCGCTAAGCGCGTTTCTAGTTCTAGGATGTCATACATACTATAGACGAAACCGGACAAGGAGTGTGCGGTATGGCGAAGCTTACCTTAAAACAGACAAATTGGTACGTAATCCAGGTCTTAACTGGGAATGAACTGGCTATATGTGATACTTTAAAAAAGATCTTAGATAAAGACTTATATGAGCATTGTTTTGTACCCATGTGTGAAATGCCGTATAAAAAGAAGGGTAAATACATAAATATCAAAAAACCCCTTTTCCCCGGATATTTGTTTATAGTGTCTGACTTTATTGATGATGTACATTCTACCTTATGGAAGGTAGCAAAGTTTAAAAGAATACTTAGAACTGATAATACTTTTGTACCTATGGAAGAAGAAGAGGTAGAAATCTTCAAAGGCTTAGTAGATGAAACTTTTAATATTAGTCTATCCATAGGTTTCATAGAAGGAGATAAAATAGAAGTAACTGATGGTCCTTTAAAAGGACAGGAGGGGCTTATTAAAAAAATAGATAGGCATAAGAGGATGGCAATAGTAGAGATGCCCTTTTTAGGAAAGGCTACAAGAGTTAGAATGCCCCTTGAGATAGTGGAGAAGAGATAAATAATATATAGAAAGAATATTACTAGATGACTAAAAGAATTTACCTCTCCTCTCCCCATATGAGTGAAGAGGGTTATGAAAAAAAATATATTGATGAAGCATTTGAAACCAATTGGATTGCTCCGCTTGGTCCTAATGTAGACGAATTTGAAAAAGAATTAGCCTTAAAAGTGGGAGCAAAACATGCAGCGGCTCTTTCTTCAGGCACTGCTGCAATTCATTTAGCTTTAAAAGCTGTGGGAGTAGGTAAGGATGATATAGTCTTTTGTCCTACTCTTACATTTTCAGCAACAGTAAATCCAATAATCTACCAGAATGCGATTCCTGTATTCATTGATAGTAATTATGAAACTTGGAATATAGATCCTAAGGCTTTAGAGCAAGCTTTTGAGAAGTATAAGAATAGGGTTAAGGCTGTTATAGTAGTACAGCTATATGGCCTTTCTGCTGATATGGATGAAATAATGGCTATTTGCAAAAGGTACAATGTGCCTGTCATAGAAGATGCAGCAGAAAGCCTTGGAAGCTTATATAAAGGGAAGCATACAGGGACAATAGGTGATTTTGGGATATATAGCTTTAACGGTAACAAGATCATCACTACGTCAGGTGGTGGAATGCTTGTAAGTGATGATGAAGAAAGAATAAAAAAAGTAAAATTCTGGGCTACTCAATCAAGGGACAAAGCAAGGCATTACCAGCATAGCGAACTAGGGTTTAATTACCGAATGAGCAATGTTCTTGCTGGAATTGGTAGAGGGCAGCTTAAAGTATTAGAAAAGAGAGGATGGGTATAAAAGTACTTATTCTACAGAACATGTTAAACACCCCCAGACTTACATGGGGGATCCAGGATTTAGCCAAGTCGAGAGCAATGCTTAAGTTGGTGAAAGAACTAGAAGATGCGAATTTTAGAGTTATTCTGCAACCCAGAGCAGGCTTAGATTATTTTAAACCAGACCTAGATGAGGCTAAGATGCAATTGGCAGATATCACTGCTTTAATGGATGATATTGAGCCCTATGATGAAATAAGCCCAGCTATTATTCATGTAGTTAGTTATTCAGAAGCTTCTCATTTAGCAACGCCAGATATTATTAACGAAAGTATAAAAATAACGAGATATTCATTACAGAAATATCGGGAAATGAGAAGCAATGGGGTAATAGAAGATATGGGAAGAAACAGTAATGTACAAATGCGGATGGATGAACTATTAGAATCTGCAAAAACAATTATTTCCGGAATCGAAGAGCATATAGATAATCCATATTCAGCAGAGGGCTTCTATAAAATATTTTCAGCAGGCTTTTTACCTGTACCCTATTTATGGGGAGAAGTGGATGAGTTTAAATATGCTAAAGCCTGGAAGACAAAAATGGTAAAGGGCAGCGTTAAAATTGTTAATGAAAATGGTGATCCTATAAAACCTAGCGAAGTAGTAGAATATGCAAGTAAAAATATAAGAGAAGTTGATTATGTTTTAAAACAAAGAATTTAGTAATTGCAACAAAGCATTTATTCTGCTTTGTTGCAATTTAAGATAAAGAAAGGAAGTGTAAAAACGGCAAATCTTTAGGACGCCATTTAGATCTATTTAATTTCCTGTAATAATTCAATAAATCTTTTATCTGATATAGTACATTTGGTTTTAATCGACTCATTTTTAATAAGTTCTAATAAAGTCCTTTGCTTTTCTTCTGATAAAGGTTTTAATCCAAGCTCGTTTATTTTTGTTTCTATAGATTTTAGGCCGCTTTTTTTACCTAGCAGTACACCCGCCTTATTGCCTATCAGAGAAGGATCTAATGAAAAC
>LSQX01156943.1_pt1 | contig 11856 bp, 13 predicted proteins | sample 654561 | NCBI WGS metagenome assembly LSQX01 (sample SAMN04489861, study PRJNA283612) | anaerobic digester metagenome | isolation source: 4 biogas reactors fed with cattle manure at either 37C or 55C with and... | place: Denmark: Kongens Lyngby | collected 2014 | reverse complement strand
TGCGAACGAGGAACGCTGGCTGATCACGTACGCGGACATGATCACGCTGCTGATGGCATTCTTCATCATGATGTATTCCATGTCCGTGGTTGACCTTCGCAAGTTCGAGGACCTGAGCGGGGCGATGAGCACCGCCTTCGGCGGGGGGACGCGTGGGGCATCGGCGGCGCAGGCGGAGGGCCCTGAGAGCCTGCTGCCGGGGGGCGACGGGGTCATGCGAAACCGAGCCGCGCTGGTGAATGACCTGCACAAGCAGATAGACCGTTCGCTGCCGGCCGGCCTGAAGAATCACGTTGTTATCACCCATGCCGGCGGGCAGGTCACGGTCTCGCTGGTGGCCGATGAGATCACGTTTCCGGCCGGGACTGCGCAGTTGACCGTGCCGGCGCGGACGATCCTCACCGCAATCGGGCAGACGCTGGAGCAGGCGGGCGTGGTGATGCGCGTTGAAGGCCACACATGCAACCAGCCCATCGCCACCGAGCGGTTCCCATCCAACTGGGAGCTATCGGCTGAGCGGGCATCGGTCGTCATGACCCACCTTATCAGACGCTGCGGCGTGGACCCGATCCGGATCTCCAGCGCGGCCTTCGCAGACACCCGGCCGATCGCCGACAACGACACCGGGGAGGGCCGGGTCCGGAACCGCAGAGTAGACATCGTCGTGCTGGCCGCTCCGGGTGACGGCTTCCCGGACCAAGCCGGCAGCGGTGTTGGCGAGGCTGATGCAATCGGTGAAGCCGCGCGACCGCGGACGATCCGCCTCTGCCCTCCCGTTGACCTGAGAAGCATGGACGCCGTCACAATAAGCGCACGAAGGGAAGATAGCAGATGCGAATGATGCACCCGCGCCGCGGTAGCAAACTGCTGACGCTGACGGTATTTGTCATGGCGCTGGTGATGCTGGGAGGCGGCGTATTCGCCTGGACCCATCTGCGCGGATCCGGTGGCCCGACAGCGGGCAATGCCGCTGAGAAGGCGGCGGGAGTCGCCGAGGCGACGGACACTTACTCCCTCGGAGCATTCCTGGTGAACCTGGGCAGCGCCGATGGCACGTTGCGCTATCTTCAGGCGGAGATCAGCATCGTCGCCAGCGGCGGCGCGAAAGCTGAGGCGACCTCGGCGGAGGGTGGGCACGGCGCAGATGGCGGCCAGGCGGAGGAAGAGCCGCAGTTGCCGGCAGCAACGCAGCGTTACGCGCGCGATGTTGCGATCGAGGTGCTCTCGGCGCAGAGCTTCGAGGGGCTGCGCGCGCAGGGCGACCGCAGCAAGCTCAAGGGCGTGCTGCAGGAGGAGCTTGACGCCGCCCTTGAAGATTACACGGTGAGCGAGGTCCTCTTCACCGCGTTCGTTATGCAGTGACCTTCATAGATTGGCGAACAGGGGGTAGTTCCCGTGCCGGAGACAGTATCACCAGCCGAAGACGTGGGTCCGGAGGCGCCCGACAGCGGGCAGACAGAAGAGCAGGTGCAGGATGGCGATCCGGCAGTGCACCGGCTGCATCCGGGAGAGCCTGCCGGATGGCAGAACCTTCAGCGGATGCTCGATGTGCCGCTGTCACTGACGGTGGTGCTCGGAAGCACGGAACTGCCGCTGTCGGAAGTGTTCGCGCTGGAGGCCGGGTCGGTCATCAGCATCGATCGCCTGCCGGGTGAGCCGATCGATCTGCTGATCAACGACCGGCTCTTCGCGCGCGGCGAGGTCGTGGTCATCAACGAGACCTTCGGCTACCGGATCACCGAACTGGTTGACGGCGGCAGTCCCGCCGGGGCCATGCGCGCAGATGGAGGCAGATTCTGATGAGGCTCAACCTTCGGATGTTGGTCGCACTGCTCGCGCTGCTCGCGCTGGGCTCGGTGGCGCTGGCGGCGGAACCGAGCTACGCCGCGGGGACGCCCGCGCCGGCCGATGAGGGCGGCTACCTGCCGGCCCGAGGCGGGCTGGCGGTCTTCGATGTAGTCGGCAAGCTGCTGGTGGCGGTGCTGGTCGCGTGGGGCGCGGTGCATCTGCTGCGCTGGTGGCACAACGAGCGACCGCACTCGGGGGCGGGGGACGGCTCGGGAGGACGGCGGCTGCGCCTCGATGAGGTGCTGTCGCTGGGTAACGACGGGCGGCTCTACCTCGTGGAGGTCGAGGGGCGACGGATGCTGCTTGCGGCGCGCGAGGGCTCACTCAGCCAGGTTGCGGAACTGGCGGAAGAGCGGCCGGAGGCGTCCGTCTACCGCTCTGTGCGGAGACGTGCCGACGGGGGCATGGACGAGTTGCGCGTGGCGCAGGCGCCTGTGTCCACGCGCGCCGTTCGTGCGGACCTCGTCGAGGAACCGGGAGACTGGGAGCAGCGGCGGGCGAAGTTGCTGCACGAGCTGCAGGAGCAGGGTTGAGCGATGCGCCGCTTCCTGCGCTGCTGGGGGCTGACGATCGCGCTGGCGGCCGCCGCCGGAGTCGCGCATGCTCAGCCACCGGCGATGCCAGCGCTTCCCGAGGCGCTCGCGGCCGAGGAGCCCGAGCAGGTAGTGATGACGCTGCGCATCCTGCTGGGCCTGGCGGTGCTCTCGCTGGCGCCAGCGCTGCTGATGACGCTCACCTCGTTCACGCGCATCGTGATCGTGCTGAGTTTCCTGCGCAGTGCCCTCGGGACCCAGCAGACGCCCCCCAACGCGGTGCTGGTGGGGCTGGCGCTGTTCCTCACGCTCTTCGTGATGCATCCGGTGATCGACCGGATCAGCAGCGAGGGAGTCGCGCCCTACCTCGAGGGTGAGATCGGCTACGACGTCGCCATCGAGCGCTCGGCGGGGCCGTTGCGAGAGTTCATGCTGGCGCAGACACGGGAGCGCGATCTTGCGTTGTTCTACGAGATCTCCGGCGCGCCGCGGCCGGCCTCCCCCGGCGAGGTGCCCTTTCACATCCTGATGCCCGGGTTCGTCATCAGCGAACTCAAGTCCGCGTTTCAGATCGGCTTTGTTCTCTTCATCCCGTTCCTTGTGATTGACCTGGTGGTGGCGGGTGCGCTGATGTCGATGGGGATGCTGATGGTTCCGCCGGTGATGATCTCGCTACCGGTGAAGATCCTGCTCTTCGTGATGGTGGACGGCTGGCACCTGGTGACGCGCTCGGTGGTGCTGAGCTTCACCTGAGGCCGGAGGGAGATTGCGCAATGCCAACCGACATCTACGTCGCGCTGGCGAGGGACATGTTCATCGCCACGCTCAAGCTCGGCGGCCCGCTGCTTGCGGTCGCGCTGGTGGTGGGGACGGTGGTGGGCATCCTGCAGGCGGTCACACAGGTGCAGGAGATGACGCTGACCTTCGTGCCGAAGATCGTGGCGATGGGGCTGACGGTGTTGGTGTGCGGCTCGTGGATGTTGCGCTCGCTGGCGGGCTTCACGGAAGAGCTTCTGCGTCGCATACCCGAGTACGTTCGCTGACGTCATTGCCCTCAGGAGGCTTCAGGATGGCGCAGGTGACACTTCATCAGCGGGAGGACGCCGCGGGCCCGGTGTGGCCGGAGGTATACGCCGATGCGGCGGTGGGCGCTGGCTGTGAGGTGATCTCACAGTTGAGCGGAATCGCACGGGTGGCGGTGGGGCGGCTTGGTGGGCAGATCGCGCCGTGGCTGGACGAGAGCCTGCTGATGACGCACGGGCTCATCACGCTGCTGGAGATGACCGGCGGAGCGGGCATCAGCCGCTCAGAGGCGGCCGAGGAGGACGCTCTGCGGCGCGTGGTTGATGGCCTGCGCGGCTGGATTCGCAGCGGCTCGTGGTATCAGAGCGCGTGGCTGTGCAGGGTCGGGCCGTTGTGCGCTGCCGTGTCGGCTGGCGGCGGAGATGATGCCGCAGTGGCACGGGACCTCGGTCTGCAGCGGGCCGGGCTGGTGGAACGCTTCGTGGAGGCCGGACTGGTCTTTGCGGTCAGCCCGGAGTTGCTGCTGCCGCGACGGGATGCTTCTCTTGCGATCCCCCTGGCACGGAGCGTGGACGCGCTCCCGCCCAGGCAGCGACGGGTGCTGACGTTGTACTTCCGCGATGGCCTGAGCTTTCCGGAGATGGCGGAGTTGCTCGGCATCGCTCCTGCGCGCGCGCAGGAACTCTACGGCCGGGCGGCGGTGGCGATCTGCGGAAGTCTGCTGGCGGGGCAGTCGCACGGTGAAGCGGCGGAGGTGCGGCGGTGAACGCCGAGGGCATCTTCCAGCGGGCGCTGCGGCAGACCGACGCGATGATGGCGCTGGGCATCATCGCGCTGGTGGCGATGATGCTGATCCCGCTGCCCGCGCCCCTGCTGGACCTGCTGCTCACGTTCAACTTCGGCCTCGCGCTGTGCATCCTGTTGATGTCCATGTACGTGCGCGAGCCGCTGCAGTTCTCCGTCTTCCCGTCGGTGCTGCTGGTCGCCACGCTGCTGCGCCTGGCGCTCAACATCTCCTCGACGCGGCTGATCCTGCTGCACGGGCATGCCGGCAAGGTGATCGAGGCATTCGGCAGCTTCGTCGTGGGCGGCGATCTCGTCGTCGGGCTGATCCTCTTTTTGATCCTCGTGATCATTCAGTTCGTGGTCATCACCAGCGGCTCCCAGCGCGTTGCGGAGGTGGCCGCGCGCTTCACGCTTGATGAGATGCCCGGCAAGCAGATGGCGATCGATGCCGACCTCTCCAGCGGGCTTATCACCGAGGACGAGGCCCGCGGCCGGCGGCGCACTATCGAGCGCGAGGCCGACTTCTACGGCGCGATGGACGGCGCCACGAAGTTCGTCCGCGGCGACGCCATCGCCGCCATCATCATCGTCGTCATCAACATCATCGCCGGTGTGATCATCGGCATGACGCGGCTTGGACTTGAGCCCGGAGAGGCGCTACGTCGTTTCGCCCTGCTCACGGTGGGCGATGGGCTGGTCAGTCAGATCCCCGCGCTGCTGATCTCCACCGCGACCGGCCTCGTCGTGACGCGCTCGGCCTCCGATCAGGACCTCGGGAGCGACGTGGTCGGACAGGTGCTGGCGCAGCCGAGAGCCGTCGGAATCGTGGCGGTCATGCTCGTGCTCTTCGGCATGGTGCCGGGGCTCCCGACGCTGAGCTTCTTCGCGGTTGGCGGTGCGACGGGGCTGCTTGCGTGGTTCGTGGGCCGCCAGCACGCGCGGGAGGCGGAAGTCGCGGAGGATGTCTCCGCGGCGGAACAGGAGCCCGAGCAGGTTGTTGTCGTCCCCGCTCCGGACCGGCTGTCGGTAGAAGTCGGCTACGGGCTGCTCGACCTGGTGGAGAATGACGGCCGCGGTGGTCTGCTCTCGCGCATCGGCGCGATCCGCGAGCAGATCGCCTCCGAGCTGGGGCTGCTGGTGCCGCCGGTGCGAATTCGCGACAACATGGCGCTGCGGCCGAGCGCGTACGCGATCAGACTGCGCGGCGCCACGATCGCCGAGGGCACCCTCGAGCGCAACCGGATGATGGCCATCGCAACACGCGAGGGCCTCGACGAACTGCCCGGACCGGCGGTGATCGAGCCCGCGTTCGGTCTACCCGCGTGGTGGATAGATCACCAGCAGCGCACACTCGCCGAGGCGCGTGGCTACACCGTCGTGGAGCCGGACGTAGTGCTGGCGACGCATCTGAGCGAGCTGATCAAGGCGCACGCGCCGGAGCTGCTGGCCCGGCAGGACGTGCAGACTATGCTCGACGACCTGCGGCAGACGAATCCGGCGGCAGTGAACGAGCTGGTGCCGGAGATGGCCTCGGTCGGGCAGCTTCACCAGGTCTTGCAGGCGCTGCTCGAGGAGGGCGTACCGATCGGCGACATGTCCACCATCGTGGAGGCGCTGGCGGACGGCCTGCGGCTCGCTCCCGACCTGATGATGGCGACGGAGCATGTCCGAGCGGCGCTGGGGCGCATCATCTGCGAGCAGCACCGGGATGAGACCGCATTGCCCGCCTGGATCCTTGACCCGGAGCTTGAGGCGCAGATCGCTGAGGCGGTGGTTGAGACGCACGCTGGTGCGGCGTGTCTGCTCGACCCGGTGCTGCTGCAGGTCCTGCTCGAGTCGGTGCGGCAGGCGACTGAGGCGGCCGCGTCGCGTGGCGGGCAGCCGGTGCTGCTGGCCTCCCCGCCCGTGCGGCGGCACCTGCGAGCGCTGATCCGGCGCAGCTTCCCGGACGTGGCGGTGCTCTCGCACGCCGAGATCGTCCCGGAGATCAGCGTCCAGGCACTGGGCGCGATCGGAGCCGAGGCGGTGGTGGCATGACGGCTGCGGTAGTGCCGGTGCTCGCGCAGTGGCTGGAGGGCGCGCTGCCGTCGGCGCTGCGGATCGTCGGACTGGTGGTGCTGGCGCCGGGACTGAGCTACCAGCAGGCGCCGCCGCAGGTGCGTGTCGCGCTGGCGGTGGGGCTGGCGATCATCATTGCGCCGATGGCCTCTCCCCCACCCGGCGCGCCCGCCGAGCCGCTGGCGTTCATCGGGCTGTGCATCAGCGAACTGGCGCTCGGGCTGGCGATGGGCTTCGTCGCAGCGGCCCTGCTGGAGGCGCTGCGCTTCGGCGGGGAGGTGCTTGATCTGCAGATCGGCCTCCGCGCAGGGCAGTTGTTCGACCCGACCAGTGGCGCGCAGTCGGGCATCCTCAGCACCGCCTACGCGATGCTCGGGCTGCTGCTGTTCGTGACAATTGACGGCCATCACTGGCTGCTGCGCGGCCTGGCGGCCAGCTTCGGCATCATCCCTGCCGGCGGCATGGAGCCGGGGGTGCAGCTAGGCGCGCTGGCGGCCGACCTCGGCACCAGCGTGCTGTTGCTCGGGCTGCAGGTGGCCGGGCCGGTGATGGCGGCGCTGCTGCTGGCTGATCTTGCGTTCGGCCTCGTGGCGCGCGCAGTGCCGCAGATCAACGTCTTCCTGGTGGGCATCCCGGGAAAGATCGCGCTCGCATTCGCGCTGGCGGCGGTGAGTCTGCCGTCGGTGGTGATCGGTCTCGAGCGCATCTGCCGGCTGATGGCTCAGTATCTTGACGCGACGATCCGGACGTTCGGGGGCTGACGATGGCGTCGGAGGAGCGTACCGAACAGGCGTCGCCGCGGCGGCGCAGAGAGGCACGGGAGAAGGGGCAGGTCGCCACCAGCGTGGACCTCTCACGCGCGCTGGGGCTGCTGGCGATCTACCTGGCATGGCGCTTTGCCGGTGCTGGGATGCTCGCGCGGATGCTCGGCGCCACTGAGGAGTGGCTGGCGCTGCCCGACCCGGAGCAGGTGGACCGAGCCTTCGCGCTGGCGCTGTTCGCGCAGACGCTGCCGGTGCTCACGGCGGTGCTGGCGCCGGTGATGCTGGCGGCGATGATCGGCTCCACCATCGCCGCCTGTGCGCAGACGCAGGGGCTTGTTTCGCTGGCCGCGGTCAAGCCCGACTGGTCGCGACTGAACCCGGCCAACGGCATCAAGCGCCTCATCGGCCTGCGGGGGCTGGTGGCGGCGGGGAAGAGCATACTCAAGGTGCTCGCGGTCTCGCTGGTTGCCGCGTGGGTGCTTCACTCGCACCTCGACGAAGTGCTGCTGATGAGCGTCATGCAGCTTCGGCCAATGATGGCCGTGCTGGTGAGCATCGCGGGCGAGTTGATCGTCAAGTGCATGGGCCTGCTGCTTGTGATTGGGGCCGCGGACTACGCCTACGAGTGGTGGGATCAGGAGAAGCGCCTGCGGATGACGAGGACCGAGCTCAAGCGCGAACTGCGCGACCAGGACGGCGACCCGCACATCCGCTCCGCGCGAGATCGTTTGCGTCGCGCTCTGCTGACGCAGGGCATCCTCGCGGAGATGCCGCAGGCGGACGTGGTGATCACCAACCCGACGCACTTTGCGGTCGCGCTGCGCTACGAGCCGGACAAAGCGCCGGCACCGAGGGTAGTTGCCCGGGGGCAGAGAGCGGTGGCGCGGGAGATCATTCGGCTGGCGCGGACGTGGGGCGTTCCGGTGGTTGAAAACCCGCCGGTGGCACGCAGCCTCTTCGCCTCCTGCAAGCTTGGAGACCTGGTGCCGGAGGCGCTCTTTGCGGTGGTCGCGGAGATCTTCGCCGCAGTCTATCGACGCCAGCGCAGCAGGGGGCGGCGTCTGTGACAGAGTTTCATAGTTGATGCAATTGTGCACTGGCGGGAGGTTCATCTGACAGGCAGGGGGAACTCAGGATGCCGAGACCGTGGCTGAGAACGCGTCACCATCCGTCCCACGCCCGGGTCCGGACCGAAATGCATGCGATTGCGGGGGGTTGTTGTGCTTAGCTCAGCATCAGGCGCATCAGAATCGTCACACGACCGGGACAAGCTGATCGCCGACAACGTTGATCTTGTGCGCTACGAGGTAGACCGCGTCTGCACGGGGCTGCCCGATCAGGTGGACCGGGAGGATCTCGTCAGCGCCGGGATGATCGGCCTGATCAGAGCGGTGGACCGCTACGACACCGGCCGCGGCGCCAGCTTCCGCACCTACGCCACCACCCTCATGCGCGGCGCCATCCTCGACGAACTGCGGAGGATGGACCCCGCACCGCGCGGGATGCGCGGGCGGTACAAGCAGCTTGAGGCCGCAATGATCGAACTGCGCCAGCGCCTCGGGCGGCAGCCCGAAGAGGCGGAGATCGTCGAGGCGCTCGGCATGACCCCCGACGAGTACCGCAAGCTCCTGCGCGATGCCTCCGCCAGCGCGATCGTCTCACTCGAGGCGCTATCCGAGGCCGCCGGCGACGCTCACCCGCCCCTGTCAGACAGCTTCAGTCCGGTGCGGCAGGAGTGGCTTCCCGCGGCGGTCGCCGATCGAGCGGAGACGCGCCGGCTGCTCGTTGAGGCCATCGGCGAACTGACCGAGCGCGAGCGGATGGTGCTGAGCCTGTACTATCAGGAAGAGCTTACAATGCGGGAGATCGGCATGGTGCTTGACGTGACCGAATCGCGCATCTGTCAGATACACACGCAGACCATCGTCAGGCTGCGGGCCGCCCTCAGCGCCCGGCTGCAGGGATGAAATCGCCCGCACCAATGAGACGCGCCTCCCAGGGGGGACGATCAGGTGCCCGTCACTGCGACCGTGCTGATAGTTGATGATGACCCCGCCATGCTGCAGAGCATCGAGCGCACCCTCGATCCGCTCGGATGCCGGTTGATCGCGGCAGCGGATGGTGCATCGGCGCTGCAGGCGGCGGGAGATACCGACCTCGCGCTGCTGATCCTCGACCGCATGCTTCCCGACGCCGATGGTGTTGAACTGCTCGGCCACCTCCGGGCGCAGGGGGTGGAGGCCCCCGCGATCGTCGTCACGGCGCACCCAAGCCTTGAGACGGCGGTCGAGGCCCTCGGCCTCAGCGCCGCGCACTACCTCGCCAAGCCCTTCGCTCCCGGGGCGCTGCTCGCGCGTGTCCGGGCCCTGCTCGGCGCGGGAGGAACGGCGGCCGGCGGCGACGATGCGGATTTCCTCTGGCAGACGCTGAGCGAGCGGCACGGCTTCGAGCATGTCATGAGCCGCAATGCAAGTGTGTGGAACGCCTACGCGATGGCAGCCCGTGTGGCCGGCACGCCTGCCCCGGTGCTGATCGAGGGCGAGACCGGCACGGGCAAGGACTTCCTTGCGCGAGCGGTGCATTACATGAGCGATCGCGCGGGGAAGCACTTCGTGGCGGTCAACTGCGGCGCGCTGCCCGAGCAGCTTCTCACGAGTGAACTCTTCGGGCATGAGAAGGGTGCCTTCACCTCCGCTACCGCTGCGAAGAAGGGCCTCTGCGAGGTGGCCGATGGCGGGACTCTCTTCCTCGACGAGATCGGCGAAATGAGCCCGGAGGCGCAGGTGAAGCTGCTGCGTTTCGCGCAGGACCTGACCTTCACGCGCCTCGGCGGCACGTCGGAGATGCGTGTGGACGTGAGGCTGATCTGCGCGACCAACCAGCGACTGAAGCAGGCAGTCGCCGAGGGGAGATTCCGCGAGGACCTTTACTACCGCCTGGCGGTGGTTCCGCTCCATCTGCCGCCACTGCGCGAGCGGCCGGAGGACATCGAACCGTTCGCACGGTTCTTCCTCGCCAAGCACCTGCGCCGGCATGGACGCGGGCCGAAGGAGTTTGCGCCGGAGGCCGTCGAACTGCTGCGGGCGCAGCAGTGGCCGGGGAACCTGCGCCAGCTTGACAACGCAGTCCAGCGTGGCCTGCTGCTGGCGCACGGGGACACGCTGCAGCCGCGCGATCTGACGCTACCTTGAGAAGCTACGCCACGCTGCGGTAAGCTGAACGCGCCTCCGTGCCAGTGTGTGCGGTCACGAGCTTGCGCCGGAGGTCGTTGAAGCTGCGCTCGAGGAGCGCGTGGTTCCGGCGGCGGGTCTCATACAGCACGCGCAATGCCTCCGCGGCAGCGCCGGCTTCCTCTGAGCCATCGCGCAGATTCGCCACGGCGGCAAGCTGCCGCCACAGATCCCGCTGGCGATCGAGCAGCCCCTCAAGCCGCTCCCAGTCCTGCGCCACGATCGCGTCATGCTCCAGTCGCCCGAGTTCCTCGACGGTCGCGTGCTGCTCCGTCACGATCAGGCCGCCTGCGTCTGTTGCTGGCATCTCTCCAGGGCCTCCTCCCATGCGTTTGCGAGTTTCCCGGCGATGCTGTCCACGTAGCCGAGGCGGTCGAGATCATCGCGCAGGTCCACCTCGACGAGTTGTGCCTGCAAATGCGCGTAGAGCGCGCAGAGGTTCTGAGCCAGCTCGCCGCCGACGTCCACGCGGAGCGAGCAGATCAGTTCGTCGAGGATGTCGCTTGCCTGCGTGAGCGCCAGTGACTTCTCCTCGTAGTCGCCGCTCTCGATCGCCCGCCGCGCCCGCAGCAGGTTCCGCACCAGCGCCTGGCAGAGCAGAAGCACGAGCATGCGCGGATCGGAACTGAGCACCTGCATCTGCTGGTATGCGTCCGGAGCGTATCGCGTCGTCATCGTTTGACCTCCCGGTTACACCTGGGGTCTATGCAATAAGCATGCCGCGTCACTGGCTTGACGCCTTACCGCCGGGTAGATACTGCACCTGCATCTCCATCCAGTCGAGCAGCGCCAGCGACTGCGACATGCGCGTCTCCATCACAGCGAAGTCGCTCTGAAGCTTGGTCAGGTAGCGATCCACCTCCGCCTCGAGGTCCGCGATCTTCTCATCAATCGCCGAGATCTCGCCTGTGACGCCGGACATTGCCCGCGAAAGTGAGCCGTTCTCCGGAGCAGTGATGGCCTCGACGAAGTCCGTCATCCGAGACGCAATGCCCTTACTGACACGCACGGTACCGAGGGAGCCGGCCTCCGTTGCGGACACGGAAAGCCGCAGACCCCTGGCGTGACTATCCTCGGCCGCGGACAGGAGCCGTCCGCTACCCGTGGCCGCTTCGCCGCCGATGGTGCCCGCCACGTCGTGTCCGGTGAAAGTCTGCGCGTCGCCGGCAGCGTCTGCGCCAAGCTCCGTGCCTCCGGCGCCGCTGCCCAATGACGAGGCGATGGTCAGGCTGTGTGCGGAGCCGAAGAGATCGTGCTGCAATACCAGCCGGTTGCCATCCACCGACGCCGTGACGTCCATCCGCTGCGCGCTGAAAAGCGAGTTCAGCAGCTCGGAGGCGTCCTGCAGGCTCATCCCCGCCGTCAACGCCACGGATTTGCCGTTGATCGTCAGCACCTCATCAACCGCGATTCCGGCGGGCAGTTCGGCGCTCGCGGCAGTCGCCTGCGTGGCGGGCTGCGTTATCTCCACCGCCCAGCCCGCAGCGCCCGAATCCGGCGTTGCGGCCGTCGTGGAGGCGATCTCCACGAATGCGCTCGTAGCATCCGTGCGCTCGCCGAAGAGCCGCCGCAGGCCCTCGGGGTTGGCTGCGAGGGCATCTGTGAATGTGCCGC
>LSQX01331805.1_pt1 | contig 11858 bp, 8 predicted proteins | sample 654561 | NCBI WGS metagenome assembly LSQX01 (sample SAMN04489861, study PRJNA283612) | anaerobic digester metagenome | isolation source: 4 biogas reactors fed with cattle manure at either 37C or 55C with and... | place: Denmark: Kongens Lyngby | collected 2014 | reverse complement strand
GATTTTGCGATTTGCGTGGTATTTGTTGGCGGACGGGCAATGCCCCCCCTACACATTTTTGCGTTTTTTGCGTTTTTTGCGTTTTTTGCGGTTAAATCGTGCTTTCGTGCTTGATTCTGTGTTCTGCGTTCTGAATTTTGCATTACGCCGCAGGGTTCAATCCCAAAATATAATAAATTTTTCTTGTTTCATCTTGAAAATAGTATGCTATAATGATAAAATGTAGAAGCATGACGATTTGCAGTATTAAGATAAAATATATACTGGCTATAAAGGGGTAGATATGGGTTTATTTGAATTTAACGATGTAGGAATTGACTTAGGCACATCAAGTGTTTTAGTTTATGTGCGAAATAAAGGAATAGTTTTGCGTGAGCCATCGGTTGTTGCTGTTGAAAAAATTACAGGCAGAATCATAGCTATTGGCGAGGAAGCAAGAAAGATGTTGGGCAGAACTCCAAGTAAGATTATAGCTATGCGCCCTCTGCGTGATGGTGTTATTTCGAACTTTGATATTACCGAAAGACTATTGAATCACTTTTTGCGAAAGGTTGTAGGACCGAGAATGTTCTTCAAACCACGCGTTGTTGTTTGCGTTCCCTCCGGTGTTACCGAGGTTGAAAAGCGAGCTGTTTATGATGCAACCTTAGAGGCAGGCGCACGCCATACATATTTGATTGAAGAACCCATTGCGGCGGCTGTCGGTGCAGGTATTGATATTTCTCAACCACGTGGCTGTGCCGTTTTAGACATAGGCGGCGGCACTACCGATGTTGCTGTTATCTCTTTAATGGGTGCTGTTCTTTCAGATTCAATAAAGGTTGCAGGCGACAGGTTTGACGATTCCATAGTTCGATATATGCGCAAAAAACATAACCTTTTAATCGGTGAACGCACAGCAGAGGAAATGAAGGTGCGTATTGGCTCTGCTTATCCGAGAAAAGAGCAAGTATTTATAGATGTAAAGGGCAGAAACTTGATTTCAGGCTTGCCGCAATCAATAGTTGTTGGCTCAAATGAAATGATAGATGCTTTGGAAGAGCCTTTGCAGACTATTCTTGAAAGTGTTAGAACGCTGTTTGAGAAAACTCCTCCCGAGCTTGCAAGCGACATTGCTGAAACTGGTATTTGCTTAACTGGCGGTGGTGCATTGCTTTACGGAATGGACAAGTTTATATCCGAGCATACAAAGGTGCCTTGCTATATTGCAGAAGACCCGATTTCTTGCGTGGCTATCGGCACAGGCAAGGTATTGGAAAGCCCCGACTTCTTTACATCGGGTGCGATTTATGATTACAGGCGTGGAGAATACTTCGAAGCGTAATTCAGATAAACGGTTTTTAAAGCGGCTTTTTAAGCCGCTTTTTTAATATTGCAAAATTTTCGTGCCAACCGTGCCAAATTGCATTTGCTCCGCAGAGTGAATGCAATATCACTGGTTTTAGTAATAAAACCAATATCACTGCCGAAGGCAATATCACTCGTTCCGCAGGAACGAATATCATCGGATATTTTCGTTAACTGCATTGCAGTTAACTAAAATACTCCACGCCAGAAGCAAATATGCTCATATCAAAGTTACCGTTAACATTCTTATACAAGTGTCTATCGTAACGCTCAGTATGCCCCATCTTGCCTAAGATTCTGCCGTCCTTTGAGGTTATAGCCTCAACCGCCTTGAATGAACCAGAGGGATTGAAATCGTAATTCATAGACGGAACTCCATTAAAGTCCACATATTGCGTTGCGATTTGACCGTTCCTTTCAAGGTTCAAATACATTTCCTCACTACAAATAAAGCAGCCTTCGCCATGCGATATAGCAACCGAAACTACATCTCCCACTTTTAGCTTTGAAAACCAAGGCGACAGCACCGATGTTACCTTTGTTTGAACAATTCGGCTTTGGTGTCTGCCAATCGAATTATATGTAAGCGTTGGGGGAATGTTTTCGCCTCCCTCGCCTCCTGTTGCTCCTATCTCGCCAAAAGGCACAAGCCCTAACTTGATAAGCGCTTGGAAGCCGTTGCATATTCCCAACATCAAGCCATCACGCTTGTATAGCAGATTGTTTACAGCCTCTTTTACTTTTTCACTTCTAAAAACCGTTGCTATAAACTTGCCAGAGCCGTTTGGCTCGTCGCCTGCCGAAAATCCACCTGGCAGCATTATTATTTGCGAATCATCAATGCGCTTTTTCAGCTCGTTTATGCTATATTCTATGTCGCCCTCTTTTAAGTTTTTGAACACGAAAGAATCGACTATTGCGCCCTTACGCGTGAATACATCTATGCTTTCATACTCGCAATTCGTACCGGGGAATACGGGTATAAACACCCTTGGCTTTGCGATTTTAACGCTTGGCTTTTTGGTGTTTCGTGTCGTGAACGGCTTTGCGTTTTCAACCTTTAGTTCGTTTATATTCGCTGTTGGGAATACGCTTTCAAGAGTTTTCGTATAGTGTGAATACGCTTCATCTAAGCAAATACTTTCGCCTGCTACGGTGATGTTTTGAGAATCGGTTACCGTTCCCATATAAATTCCGTTGCTTATATCGCCCTCTACCTCTATTATTACGCTTAGCGGTTGGGCGGTAAACAGGTTTTTGTCTGCACTTATATCTACACCAAGCATATTTCCAAATGCCATGCGTGAAAGTGTGGGCACTATGCCGTCTGGCTCTACGGTTCTTGCAGACACTATTTTTTTGTTCTCAATACCCTTGTATAACTCTTGGCACATTGCGTTAAAACCATCAAAATCGGGCATATTGTCTTTGTATTCGGTTCTTAGTAGGTATAATTTATTGCATTTGCACTTCAATTCGCTTGAAATCACATTGCGAATATCAGCAGGCGCAACAGCAAACGAAACCAAGGTTGGGGGAACGGATATATCTAAAAATGTTCCGCTCATGGAGTCCTTGCCGCCTATTGCTCCGACTTTCAGCTGTTTTTGCGCTACGAATGCACCCAACAGCGCCATGAATGGCTTACCCCATTTAATAGGGTCGTTCAATAGCTTTTCAAAATATTCTTGGAATGTTAAGCGAACTCGTGTTGCATCTCCACCAGCACAAGCGATTTTAAGCACTGATTCCATAACCGCATATATCGCTCCAAAAAACGGATTTTGCTCGGATAAATAGGGGTCGAAGCCGTAGGACATCAATGTTCCGCAATTCGTTTCGCCAACTGGCAGCTTTGCCGCCAAGGCTTGCGCAGGGGTTCTTTGATATTTGCCGCCTAAGGGGAGAAGCACCGTGTTTGCGCCAACTGTGGAGTCGAATCGCTCGATTAGACCTCTTTGTGAGCATGAGTTTAACTTTTGCAATGTTGAAAATAGCTGCTCTTTTATGCTCTTAGTTGTATTTTCGGTTGTATTATTAACTTCGCCGCTTGCAACCTCAACATCTATGTGTTGGGCAACGCCGTTTGTGTTCAAAAAATCTCTGTCAAGGTTCACGATTTCTTTTCCTCGCCAAAGCATACGCATTCTATGGTCGTCTGTAACCGTTGCGATTTTGGTACATTCAACATTTTCTTGGGCGCAATATTCCATAAACTCCGCAACATCGGATTCAGAAACTACAACAGCCATGCGCTCTTGGGATTCGGATATTGCCAATTCTGTGCCGTCTAAGCCTTGATATTTCTTCGGTACTGCATCTAAGTCTATTAAAATGCCGTCTGTCAATTCGCCAACTGCAACGCTTACACCGCCTGCGCCGAAGTCGTTACAACGCTTGATTAGCTTAGCGCATTTTTCATTTCTAAAAAGCCTTTGAATTTTTCTTTCGATTATGGGATTGCCCTTTTGAACCTCTGCCGAGCAATCCGCAAGTGAGCATATATCGTGCGCCTTTGATGAACCCGTCGCACCGCCACAGCCATCTCTGCCGGTTCTTCCGCCTACTAAAAGCACAACATCACCTGCTTGTGGGCGCTCTCTTATTACGTTTTCACGCTTGGCAACTGCTATAACTGCGCCTATTTCCATGCGCTTTGCCATGTAGCCAGAGTGATAGATTTCCGCTACCTGTCCAGTTGCAAGCCCTATTTGGTTACCATAAGAGCTATACCCTGCCGCCGCCTGCGTGGTTATTACCCTTTGAGGTAGCTTGCCTTGAAGCGTTTCGTTATAGGGAGTATTCGGGTCGGCACAGCCTGTAACACGCATCGCCTGATACACGTATGCCCTGCCCGATAGCGGGTCTCGTATCGCTCCGCCCAGACAGGTTGCAGCACCGCCAAAAGGCTCTATTTCGGTTGGGTGATTGTGCGTTTCGTTCTTAAACATCACCAAATATTGCTCTTTTGTGCCGTTCACTTCGGCATCTACTACGATTGAGCAGGCGTTAATCTCTTCCGATTCGTCTAAATCGTTCAAAACGCCCTCACGCTTTAACACCTTTGCGCCTATCGTGCCTATATCCATCAGAGTTATTGGGCGGGTTTTCGCCTTTTCGCCATAGTAGAATTCACGCGCTGACAAATATTCATTATAGGCTTGCTCGATTTTTTCGGAATTTTTCCCGCTAAACTTCACATTATCAATAACTGTGTTGAATGTTGTATGCCTGCAATGGTCTGACCAATAGGTATCTAACACCCTTATTTCCGTTAGCGTTGGATTGCGTTTTATGGAAGCAAAATAGCCTTGTACGAACTCTAAATCGTCCTTTGACATGGCTAAGCCGTATTCGCACAAAAAATCAAGGCGGTTCTGTTCGTTCATATCAGTAAAGCCTTGAAGAACTTCTACGTCGTTTGGCTCGGTAGGGTTATCTGACAGAGATTTCGGAATGCTTTCCTGACCCTCTCTCGTTTCAACAGGGTTTACTAAAAAGCGTTTTAGCGCAGCTAAGTCAGTTTCGTTTATATCGCCTAAGAACACGAAAACCGTTGCACATTTAACAATCGGATTATGCTTTGGCGAAAGCATTTTAATACATTGTGAAGCGGAATCTGCCCTTTGGTCGTACATACCAAGTTGGTATTCACGAATAAGATAGTTGCCCTTGTACTCAAAATCTGAAAATATTATGTCGCCAGCCTCGCCGAAAATCGTATTCCTTGCTATTTCGTAGGTAGCATCATCTATGCCGGAACAATCGTACCTGTTTATTACCCTGATACCAGTTAGCCCTGCAATATTCAACTGCGACATTATCTCTCGATAAAGATTGTTTGACTCAACACCAAAACCCTCATGTTTTTCAACATAAGTGCGATATATTTTACTTGCCATTTCTCCCCCTGTTTTCTCTTATGCTTTGCCTATATCTCTTCTAAAATGCATTCCACGGAAGCCAATTTTTCGAACGGAATCATACGCCTTGTTTATTGTTGACTCCATATCCTTGCCCCTTGCGCAAACGCCCAATACCCTACCGCCATTTGAGTAGAACATACCATTTCGCTTAACAGTTCCTGCGTGGATTACCCATGTATCATCGCCCACTACATTCTCAAGTCCGTTGATTTCCTCGCCAATTTGCGGCTTTCCCGGGTAGCCTGCTGAAGCCATTACAACTACGGCGCATGAGTCTGTTGAGAAGCGAATATCCCGCTCCTTAAGCGTTCCGTTTCTGCAAGCTAACATTATTTCCAACAAATCGCCCTCTAATAACGGTAGCACTACTTGAGTTTCGGGGTCTCCAAACCTTGCGTTGAACTCTAAAACATATAAGCCCTTTTGAGTTAGCATAAGTCCTGCGTACAGCACTCCCTTAAAGGGACAGCCCATTTCAGCCATTGCCTTTAATGCAGGGGTAAACACACGCTCGTTTACCTCTTTTGCAATATCCTCTGTGTAATGACGGCTCGGTGCAAACGCTCCCATTCCGCCAGTGTTGGGACCTAAGCCGCCGTCAAAAATTCGCTTGTGGTCTTGCGCTGAAACCATGGGTACGAAGGAAACGCCATCACAAAAGCTCATAACGCTTACCTCTACACCCTCTAAAAATTCTTCTACTATTATTTTGCTACCTGCGTTTCCGAAAACCTTGTCGCAAAGCATGGAATTTATCGCTCTGTATGCTTCCTCCATGTCTTTAGCGATTATTACGCCCTTGCCCTTTGCTAAGCCGTCTGCCTTTATTACAACGGGAAAGCCCATAATCGATACGAAGTCAATCGCATCATCAAAATCCGAAAACACCTTGGATTTTGCAGTGGGAATATTAGCCCTCTCCATAAGCTCCTTAGAGAAAATCTTGCTCGATTCGATTTGAGCGGCAGCGGCGGTAGGACCAAAAGCGGCAATGCCTGCAGCTTCCATAGCATCTACCATGCCCAATGCAAGCGGGTCGTCTGGTGTAACTATGCAAAAGTCGATTTCTCTTTCCTTTGCAAACCTCACCATTCCATTCACATCTGTGGCGGAAATAGGTACGCATTCGGCGATTTCGGATATGCCGCCATTACCTGGAGCGCAGATAATCTCGATTTTTTTGCCTGCTTCGCACAGCTTACGAATTAGGCTATGCTCCCTGCCGCCTGAACCTACAACAAGCACTTTTTTGATGTCTGAAACTTTCATTTTTACAGCCTCCCCTTTGTTTGATTATATTGCCTTCGGCAGTTATATTATTTTTCTTGCGAAAAATAGTGATGTTGGTTATTGATATTACATTCGCTCTGCGGAACGAATAACGAATATAATTAGGTACGTTTTCGCCTGCGGTAATGCAACCAACACATAATGCAAAATGCAAAATCAATCACGTTTTCGTTTTTACACCAACCCAGTGTAGGGGCGCGCACTGCGCGTCCGCTTACAATGCAACCAAATTGCAGGGAATTACCTACACATAATGCAAAATGCAAAATCAAACACGGTTTCGTAGGCGATTCTTTCCTATCCGCCGCAGCGGATTTCATTGGCTTTCCGCAGAAAGCCTATTTCACCCATTTTCGCAGAAAATGGATTTCACCTTGCGTAGCAAGATTTCATTGGGCGCATTATCCCGATTTCATCGGGGTAAAGCCCCTAACTGTGTTTAAAATGCCTTTGCCCCGTAAACACCATTGCGATTCCCAACTCATTTGCCGCATCTATTGAGCTTTGGTCGTTATTAGAGCCACCTGGCTGAATAATCGCCGTAATCCCTGCCTTATGCGCCGCACGAACGCAATCATCGAACGGGAAAAACGCATCGGAAGCCAAACAAGCGCCTACAACCTTCTCACCGCCATGCTCGATTGCCTGCTCGGTCGCCCAAATTCTGTTCACTTGACCTATTCCAAGCCCAACGGAGGCATTATCCTTTGCGATTGCTATTCCATTTGATTTTACATGCTTTACTATGCGCCAAGCAAACATCAAGTCTTGCATTTCCTTTTCGGTAGGCTTTTTATCGGTTACAACTCTAAGCTCGTCAGTAAGCGTTATGTCGTAGCCCTGAATAAGCATTCCGCCGCTTACACGCTTAAAGTCGTAGCCCTTTTTGGGAATGCCATGTTCGAGTGATGGTAGTTTCAACAGCCTTATATTCTTTTTCTTTTTGAGAATGCTTAACGCTTCGTCTGAAAAATCGGGAGCGATTACAATCTCGATAAATATTTTGTTAATCTCTGTGGCGGTTTGCTCGTCAACCGCTCTGTTTGTGGCTATTATGCCGCCGAATATTGATGTCGGGTCGGCTTCATAGCATCTTGTCCACGCATCTATTAAAGTGTCTGCTGAAGCTACACCGCATGGATTTGAGTGTTTAACCGCAACAACGGTTGTTTCTTCAAATTCAGCCAAAAGGTCTATTGCGCCATTCGTATCTGCAATATTATTATATGAAAGCTCTTTGCCGTGTAGCTGTTCGGCTGAAGCTAATGTACCGCTTATATCGCCCATCTCCCTGTAATACCTTGCGCTTTGGTGTGGGTTTTCGCCGTAACGCAAATCCTGTAGTGCTTCAAATGGCAGAGTTATTTTTTTAGGTAATGTTATACCTATTTGCTTTGCAAGATAATCGGCAATCATAGCATCATAAGCGGCTGTTAGTGCAAAAACCTTGTAGCCAAGTCTTTGCCTTGTTGCCTTTGAGGTTTTGCCGTTTGCTTTTAGTTCGTCTATTACCTTTTGATAGTCTTTGGGGTCTGTGATTACGGTTACATCGTTATGGTTCTTTGCGGCGGCTCGTAGCATTGTAGGACCGCCAATATCGATATTCTCAATGGCTTCTTCGATTTTTACATTAGGCTTCATTATCGTTTCCCTAAATGGATATAGGTTTATTACTGCAATGTCGATTAAATCAATTTCAAGCTCTTCAAGGGTTTTTATATGCGCAGGGTTATCCCTTATCGCAAGCAAGCCGCCATGAATTTTTGGGTGCAGAGTTTTGATTCTGCCGTCTAAGCATTCGGGAAAGCCTGTAATGTCTGATACGTTCACCACATCAATGGAGTTGTTCAACAGCATATTTGCAGTTCCGCCCGTTGAGATAATCGTATAACCTAAATCAACAAGCGCTTTTGAAAATTCTAATATACCAGTTTTGTCTGATACTGAAATTAGTGCATACTTTTTGTTAGCCATAATTTTCTCCTTAATTATTTGATTTCAACCCTGCGACCCGTAACAAACAACCTGTTTTCACAAAACAGCTTAACAGCTTGGGGCAAAAGTTTATGTTCAATCTCTAAAACTTTTTTTGCGACACTACCTGCATCGTCTGAATATTCTACCTCTACCGCCTGTTGCAATATAATTGCGCCTGTATCGTAGGTGTAATCTACAAAATGAACGGTAGCACCTGTTAGCTTTACGCCATAGCTTATTACCGCCTCATGAACATTACTGCCATACATTTTATCGCCGCAAAAACTCGGTATTAGTGCAGGGTGCAGGTTCATTATTGCGTGATTGTAAGCATCAACAACATTTTTACCTACCTTTGACATATAACCTGCCAGCACAACGAGGTCAATTTTGTAATCAACTAAAAGCTCAAGCATTTTTTGGTCGTGCTTTTCCTTATTGCCCTCAAACAAAACCTTGTTGAGATATACGGCAGGAATGTTCTGCTTTTTCGCCCTCTCATTAGCATAAGCGTCCTTACGATTGTAAATAAGCAAACAAACCTCTCCGTTTATGTAGCCGCTTTCACACGCATCTATTATGGCTTGAAAGTTGCTACCCGAGCCGGAAGCTAAAACCGCAATTCGCTTTTTGCTTTTAGGAATCATACGAAGTTTACTCCGCTTAAAACTTCACGCTTTGAAAGCCTACCTATTATATAGGCTTGTTCGCCCATGTTGTTTAGCTCATCAACAACCGCCTTAGCATCCTTTTCTTTAACGCAAAGCACCATGCCGATTCCCATATTGAATGTGTTGTATGCCATCTCTTGCGTTAGTTCGCCCAACTCGCATAGATAATCGAACAGCTTTGGTTTATTCCATGAGCCTAACTTTATATCCGCCTGCAAGTCAGAGCCATACATTCTCGGTAGGTTTTCTATGAAGCCGCCGCCTGTAATGTGCGCCGCTCCATGGATTTCAAACTTGCTTATTATGTTTAGAATAGCTTTTACGTAGATTTTCGTAGGTGTTAGCAAGGCTTGTCCTATTTTTCCTATGCCCTCAACCTCTGTTGAAAGCTGTTCCGTTGTTTCGCCTACTAATTTTCTTACTAGCGAAAAACCGTTCGAATGTACTCCCGATGAAGCCAACCCAACTAAACAATCTCCCTCTTTAACCTTTGAACCGTCAATTATGTCTTTTCTATCAACTATGCCAACCGCAAAGCCTGCAACATCATATTCGCCTATTGGATAAAAGCCTGGCATTTCTGCCGTTTCTCCGCCTACCAAAGCGCAATTTGCTTGACGACAGCCCTCTGCTACTCCTGCAACTATTTTTTCTACCTGTATGGGATTCATCTTTCCAACCGCTATGTAGTCTAAGAAAAATAAAGGTTTAGCGCCTTGGCATATAATATCGTTTACGCACATGGCAACGCAATCTATTCCGATTGTGTCGTGCATATCAAGTGCAAAGGCTAATTTTAGCTTTGTGCCAACTCCGTCAGTTCCCGAAACGAGCACGGGCGCCTCCATTCCCATATCTGCAATGCTAAACATTCCCGAAAAGCTGCCTAAATCACCCAAAACCCTTTCGTTGTAGGTGGATTTTGCGTGCTGCTTTATTCTTTTCACCGCTTCATAGCCCGCTTCGATATCTACTCCTGCGGATTTGTAATCTGTTGCCATTTTTATTTCCTTTCGTTATGCCTTTTCACCGAGCACTCTATGTAGCATCTCGGCATAAGCGCCCTCTACATTGCCTAAATCTCTGCGGAACCTGTCTTTATCAAGTCTTTCCTTTGTGGTTTTGTCCCAGAAACGACAGGTGTCGGGTGAGATTTCGTCTGCCAATATTATTTTGCCATCGAATCTTCCAAACTCGAGCTTGAAATCAACCAAGTCAATGTTCATCTTAGCGAAGAATGGAACCATAAAATCGTTTACCGCAAATGCAAGCTCTGTAATCCTTGCCATTTCCTCTTTTGTGGCTAACTCGATTGCTTGAATGTGGTAATCGTTTATCATGGGGTCGCCCAGTTCGTCGCTTTTGTAGCAGAACTCTAACACAGGGGTTTTCATAACAACGCCCTCGTTTAGCCCTAAACGCTTTGCCAAAGAGCCAGCCGCTATGTTTCTTACGATAACCTCAACTTGAACGATTTCAACTCTGTGCACCAATGAGCGCCTTTCGTCTAACTCTTCAACAAAATGCGTGGGTATGCCCTGCTTTTCTAAAAGACCGAACATATAGTTCGACATACGATTGTTCACAACGCCCTTGCCTGTAATTGTGCCTTTTTTCTTGCCATCGAATGCGGTTGCATCGTCTTTGTAATCGACTATTACGAGCGTGGGGTCATCAGTGGCATAAACCTTTTTGGCTTTGCCCTCGTAGATTAAATCTGTTTGTGTTACCATAATTCCCTCCGTTAATTTATAGATTCGTTGTCGTGTAAAACTTTTTTACGCATGTCCGCCTTGTATTTTACCAAAGCGTTTTTTGCGTTATCGTCTGATACTGCGATTATTTGTATGGCTAAAAGTGCTGCGTTTTCGGCTGCATTGGTGCCTACTGTGGCTACGGGGATACCTTGTGGCATTTGTGTCATGGATAGAAGCGAATCAAGCCCGTCCATGAATGACGAAATGATGGGTAAGCCGATAACAGGCAATGTGGTGTATGCGGCGACTGTACCGGGTAGTGCTGCCGATTTTCCTGCCGCTGCGATTATTGCGGCGTAGCCGTTTTCAACTGCGTTTGTGGCTAATTGTGCTACCTCGTCGGGTGTTCTGTGTGCCGATAGAATATGAACCTTGTACTCTGCACCAAAGGATTCAAGCACATTGGTTGCTTTTTTGATTATGTCAAAGTCGGATTTGCTACCCATAACGATTGCAACTTTTTTGTTAAAAGCCATATAAATTCTTCTCCCCTAAAAATAAAAAATCACTTTAATAGTATCATTGTTTTGTGGGGAATTCAAGTGAAAAGCAGGGATTTTTTCTATAAATGCAGAACAGAATTTGAACAATGCCTTTGAAGTGGCATGGAATGTATTGGGGCATAATCTTTTTAAAGTGAATCTAAGTAATGCGCAGTCAAATATTTTACGGAAACAGAAGCGATAGATGACTTACAAACTGCCTATCTAAATGGTGGTTGAGGTACAAAAACAACATTTTGCATTAAGCAAAAGTAGCTTTTTAAGAGATAGCAAGCGCATCAAATAAATGTCAAAAAGCAAATATTATGCAAAATTGTCGTGAATAATTGCAAAATTGTTCACACGAATATCCATTTTTTGCGTTGACAAATAATTACCAGTTAAATA
>LSQX01239417.1_pt1 | contig 11859 bp, 11 predicted proteins | sample 654561 | NCBI WGS metagenome assembly LSQX01 (sample SAMN04489861, study PRJNA283612) | anaerobic digester metagenome | isolation source: 4 biogas reactors fed with cattle manure at either 37C or 55C with and... | place: Denmark: Kongens Lyngby | collected 2014 | reverse complement strand
CGGTTATAACATCTCTAATGGGAACTGATGTAAATGGTTCGAATTTATGGAGACCAATTATTCGCTATTTCATGAAATATAAGTGGTCATCAACAATTATGAAATCAGCTGAAATGAAAAATGAGCTTAACTCCAATGTTTCTTGTCAGTTTGTTGTTCCCAATGGTGTAGATTTAGAGAAATTTAAACCTTTAAAAAAAATACAATGTAGAAAACAGCTCGGATGGGATAAGGAAAAGAAAATCATTTTGTTTGGTGGCAGACCAAGCAATAGTGTGAAAAACTATAAATTAGCGTCTGAAGCATTCAGTATAATAAAAGATGATAAATACGACATGAAAACCTTGGGCGGAATATCAAATGACACGGTACCATTATTATTGAATGCTGCCGACGTTCTATTATTAACCTCAAAAAGTGAAGGTTCTCCGAACATCATAAAAGAGGCAATGGCTTGCAATCTACCAATAATCTCAACGGACGTAGGGGATGTTAAGTGGTTGTTAGAAGGAGTTGAAAATAGTTATATTACATCAGATAAACCCGATACTATTGCCAATCAGCTTTTATTGTTGTTTGAATGTGATAATGTCTCAAATGGACGAAATAAGCTTATGCAGCTTCATTTAGATTCTCAATCAGTGGCTATTAAAATAAAAAACATATATGAAAATGTTTTGAAGATTGATAAGAATTAATCCTAAGGACTATAACGTTTATATAGGGCTATACAAAGGATAAGTATGGGTAAAGAAATAATTTTCGGCGTTGCTACTTCTAATGATATGGAAGATGTGTTTCGTTTTCACGATGAATATAATAGAGGCATGAGATCTCTAAAAGTGTTCAATTGGCAATATGGAGACTATAGTCAGTCAGAAAACTTATTAGTTGTTGGCAAAGCGGATAATTCACTTGTTGCAACTTATGGATATTTACGGTTTCCAATTAGCGTTGATGGTGATATGGTTCTGAGTGGTAAAGGTGAAACCACCTTAATTGATAAACAATATCGAGGGTTAGAACATAATTTCTCTCTTTATAAGAATGCAACCGATGAGTTTAGTAAACAAAAACCGGCATGCGTATGGGGGATTACAAGAAGTGAATTAAAGCCCCTGATGAAAGCGTACGGAAGAAAAGTATATGAGAAACCTATTTCATTAATGCTTGTGGCGTTTAAGTATAAAGCCTTGATGCAATTAGGTAAAGAAAAAATCAGCTCAAATGTTTTAAGGATTCTACTCGCAATAGCTTCATTGCCTTATTTGTTTTTAATCAAGACAGTGTTCTTTTTGAAATCATGGAATTTTAGAAAAAGCAAGCTATCTGTAATGCATAAATTAAAAAACAAAAACGATATCATAACTATGTATCAAAGAATTCGAGCCAATATCCCTGATCTGATTCATTTGCACTATGATGAGGAGTTTATGAGTTGGAGGATAGACAATTCTCCAGTGCCTATCAAGCAATATTTTGTGTATAAGGGAGACCAGCTTTGTGGATATATGTTTATAGCAGTTAATTCAAATGATTTGACAATCATTGATTTGACTTTTGAGACCAACGTGGCAGCTTATTTACTGGTTAAAGAAATGATGAAGCTTGTCTTAAAACTTAAGCCCGGATTGATTATGTATTATGGGAATAAAGAAAATGAGCTTGGATTAAAATCATTCAACATATTGTCAAAACATGGTTTTATTAAATTGAAAGGACTTAATAACTTCACTTTGAAAGTAGTAGAATATCAAAACGAAGCAATGTTGTATGATATCAATAATTGGCATCTCAACGGAGTATGGTTAGAAGGTATTTAATCATACGGCTGATAGATGTGAATAGGTGCTTCCTAAACCAATTAAAAGATGTGAAAAAGCATATGTCTCTGTCACAGATGTCGATATGCGATAAGTTGATATAGAGAATTTAAGACCAAATAAAATAATTGCAAAAAACTTATATGCAACTATAGTTTAAGAAAAAGATAATAAACAAAGACACGAAAGGAGTTATCATGAGTATTAAAGATTTCATTGAAAAATTTGCCGAACAATTTGACGACACAGCTGAAGAATTATTTACAGCTGATCTCATATTTAAAGAATTAGATGAATGGGATTCTCTTTCTTCATTATCGATAATTGCCATGATCGATGAAGAGTATGAGATTCAGCTATCGGGGGAAGACTTGCGTTCTGCTTCTTCCTTAAGTGAGCTTTTTGACATTGTCAAGTCAAAGATGTAATTGCATCTTTACTACAGTAGATAAATTATAATGAGGTAAGCGATGGCACTATTATGTTTTAATGGTGTTGGGATAAGGGCTCTGTCAGCTTGTGTTCCCAAAAACAAGGTCAATAACATAACGCAAACGCAATATTTTAGTCCTGAGGCAGTTTCTGCGGTTGTAGATAAAACTGGAGTGAAAGAAAGAAGAGTTGCACAGCAAGAGATATGCTCTTCAGATCTTTGCTTAGAAGCTGCTGAAAAATTGATATTAGACAACGATATAGATAAAGAAGAAATCAATGCAATAATATTTATCTCACAAACGCCGGATTATAGGATGCCGGCTACTTCTATAATATTACAGCACAGATTAGGACTTCCTGTAGAAACCATTGCATTTGATGTGAATTTGGGATGTACCGGATTCGTTCACGGACTGTATATTGCATACAGTATGCTGCAAAATGACAAAATTAATAAGGTGCTTCTGCTTAATGGAGAAACCAGATCTCGAGTTTACTCTCCTAAGGATAGGAGTGTAGCTTTTCTTTTTGGGGATGCAGGTTCAGCCACATTATTAGAAAAATCTGATAGTTTTGGAGATTCTTTCTTTTCGCTGGGAACCGGAGGAGAATATGAAGACTACATAAAAATACCCGGTGGCGGATATAGAAACCCCAGTTCTTATGAAACATTAGAAGAAAAGGTTGTCGATGAATATGGCAATATACGAAGTGACGAGCATGCTTATATGCGGGGAGAGGACGTTTTCGGCTTATTTATCAAAATTGTGCCCAGAGACATTAAGAGGTTGTATGAATATTCCGGTATTAAGCAAGATGAAATTGACTATCTTGTGATGCATGAAGGAAGTAATTATTTATCTTCGTATCTTAAAAAAAGGTTAAAATTTCCAGATGATAAAGCACCGACTATTATGCCGATGTTTGGTAACACATCGTCTGTATCAATACCTCTAAATATGGTGGTTAATTTACAGGACATGTTGCAAGGTCAGAAGAAGCTTTTGATGACGGTAATGGGGGTTGGAATGGCATGGGCATCGTGTATTGTTGACACCCATAATTGTAATATAAGCCAACTTGTTGAGGTGTAATCATCATGTATAATCCTTTTAGCTTATCTGATAAACACATATTAGTAACAGGGAGTTCGTCAGGAATTGGGCGCTCTTGCGCAATTGAGATTTCAAAAATGGGTGCTAAGCTTATCATTACGGGCAGAAACGAGGAGCGTTTACATGAAACTTTTAATATGTTAGAGGGTGAAGGACATAAAAGTATCGTAGCAGACTTAACTGACAATGAGGGCTTAGAGCAAATTGTGAATCAAGTTGAAAAACTTGATGGGATTGTGTTAAACGCGGGAGTTAATCCTAAAAAGCTCGTGAAGTTTATAAGAAGAACAGATATAGATGAGGTTTTGTCGATTAATTTTGTTTCTCCTGTGCTATTAACACAAGGATTGTTGAGAAAGAAGAAAATAAATAGAGGTGCATCTATAGTATTTATGTCTTCAATTTCTACTGACTATGCATCTATTTCAAATTCGTTATATTCTGCTTCCAAAGGTGGCATAGATTCCTTTATGAGAGTGCTTGCACTTGAGGTTGCTTCACAAAAAATAAGAGTAAATGCAATACATCCAGGCATGGTGAAGACCCAAATGATGGATGCTTATGCCATCAAAGAAGAATTAGAAGCTTGGAAGAAGCAATATCCATTAGGAAGATTTGGCGAGCCTGAGGATATTGCTTATGCCTGTGTTTATTTATTATCAGAGTCTTCAAAGTGGATGACAGGCTCCGTTTTAACCATTGATGGTGGTATTACATTGAGATAATGTAAGCATTATAAAGTAATGTATCACGCACACATTGTGTTTTTGTAGGCAAAGCATTTGAATTGTTTTTACTATAAATGTTTACTTGTATTGAAAAACAACAGTAGTACCTCTAAAAGAAAAGGTGAACACCATGCTAAGAGTATGCTTAACACATGACATAGATCGTATTCATAAGAGCTATCAATATATAACTCAAACGCTACGAGCTTTGAAAAGGTTGGATCTAAATGGGCTAAAAAATCAATATCTGTCTCTTATGACAAAGAATCCATACTGGGGCTTTGACAAGCTGATTGAGATTGAAAATAAATATGATGTAAGATCAACATTATTCTTTTTGAGTGAATCGATAAAGATAAATCCCCTCAAGTTGAAATCATACTATTTATCGATGGGCCGGTATGATATTGAGTCGCCAAAAGTAATGGATATTATCCGCTATTTAGATGGGAACGGCTGGGAGATTGGTGTGCATGGATCGTATAATTCTTATCAGAATTTGAGTCTATTGAAAAAAGAGAAAGAGATTTTGGAGAGTATAGTTGGGCATGAAATTAGAGGAATAAGGCAACATCACCTAAACCTTGATGATAATACTTGGAGGCTACAAAAAGAGGCAGGTTTTGTATATGACTCTACGTTGGGATATACAAGAGATATTGGTTTTAAAGATGGCATCATATCTCCTTATCATCCATTTGATGATGAGTTTGTTGTGTTTCCTTTGCCCATTATGGACTTTTGCTTCAACACATGCTCAGATAGATGGACAAGGTTTGAAGAGATAGTAGAAACATGTGTTAAGCATAATGGCATATTAGTATTGAATTACCATCAACATATATTTCACGAGCCTGATTTTCCAGGATACGCTGATGACTATATTCAGATTATTGAGAGATGTATAGAAAGAAAGGCTGTATTTAGAACCATGGGCGAATATTATGACCAAATTTAAATAGCGCAGAGATTTAAGATTACTTTGATGTTAGATATCAACCAAAAGCTTGGGTCAATGCTAAAAAGAACTATTGATGATAAAAAGTCTATTCAAGGATTTTGCGATATCAGTGCTTAAACCCTTTGTGTGATTAATAAATTGGAACAAGGAGAAGAATTATGTTAAGATATATTATACCAGCTGGAGATTATAACACAAAACATCAAATTATTGAAGCAATGAGGAAAGGACTATATAGATATAATCAGACAAAAGGCAGGTTCGTATTTATTTCTCCGACTGTAGAGCATCGTGTGCTTGAAGAGGTTTTTGGAAAGAGTTTCAGGAAGTTGCTTACGGGATTTGCGAAAAAATGTGGATCATCGGCTACATTCGAATCTCTTAATACCTATTCCAATCCTCAAGATCAAGATATAATTATTGGCATATTTTTAGGTCCAAACATACTTGATGATATCGATGACATTAATGGTATCAACAGATGTAGCTCTATTATACTTACAGAATCTTATGAATGTGAACTTGATGTTTGGAGGAGACGTTGGGGAATTGATACTGATAGATTGGAAAACTATCAAACAAATACATTGTCTGTCACAATAAGAAAAGGGCTCGATGAATTTGATTTTTCATTTAACAAAATATCACCAAGTCTTAGAGACATAGAAAAAGCAAAAACTGCTGCGCGAGTTATTTATAAATTCGAGCCGTCAACAAACTCGGAAGATATGAAGAATTACCTAATAAGAAAATTGAACTTTACTCCCCCAGTAGCGTCAAAAGTAGCAGGATTTCTTGAAACTTTACAAGAAGGCAAATATTTTCACGGTGGTCAAAAAAAAGGGTTAGATGAAATATATAAAGGATGGCAGGCACGTCCTGATTTTAATGAATAATCTACTTCTAATGATTAGGAGTGGCAATATAATGATTGATGAATATATGATGATTTTGTGCATTGTTTAAACTGGAAAAGTCATTTAAAAGGAGATTAGAATCAAATAGGAGGAGTCAATCTTAAATGAAATATAGAATAATAAGTGTGAGAGAGATTAGTATAGAAAAATGGTGGGGATATACAGATAACCATCCAAAAGCAACCTTGTTCCATACCCCGATGATGCATGATGCATTTTCAGGTGTTCCAAAGCTTAAACCATTTGCTTTGTTTGCTATTGACGGAGATGGCGTGATTGTTGGACTGATGAATGGCTACTTCCAGCGAATGATTCCGTTTTTACCTGGCTTTTTAGCCAAGCGTGTAGTCTTAATGCAATCTCCATTGTTTAATAATAAAGAAGTTTTAGAGTGCTTGCTTTCAGAATATAATAGAAGATATAAGTTTAAATGTTTATTTACAGAAATACGAAACCATGTGGATTTTTCTGAACATGAAAACATGATGAAGCGCAAAGGTTTTAAGTTTGAAGATCACCTCAATATTTTGATTGACCTAACTCAAAGTGAAGAAGAGCTTTGGAAGCAAGTGCATTCAAAAAGACGCAATTTAATTCGTAAAGCTACAAGGAATGATGTTTCTGTTAGAGTAATATCAAAAAATGAGCTTAAACAGGCATACAATGTTTTAGTTGAAGTTTATAATCGGGCAAAACTACCATTATTTAGTTATCAGTTTTTCGAGAATTGTATTCAGGCAAGTAAATCCAATATTGGTTTAATAATATATGGTGCTTTTAAAGAAAAAAAACTGATTGGGACAATGTTTACCTTGCAGTATGGAAAGACTGTAATCGACTATTACGCAGGTGCTCTTTCAGAATATTACAGATATAACCCGAACGATTTAATACCTTGGGAGGTGTTTGTTGACACTAAAAACCAGGGTTTTGAGGTTTTTGATTTTGGAGGTGCAGGTAAACCCGATGTGCCTTATGGGGTTCGAGACTACAAGCTTCAGTTTGGTGGGGAGTTAGTAAATTATGGTAGATATCATTATGCCTATTCATGGTTTTTATATAAGGTGTTTATGAAAGCGTTTGAATTACGAAATAAAATATTAAGGTAAAATATGAACATTTTAATTGATATCGGGCACCCAGCCCACGTGCATTACTTTAAGAATTTGTATCACGAACTAAAGATTAAGCATAAAGTCATTGTGACCTGTAAGTCAGTAGAGATTATTAAAAACCTTTTAGCTTACAATGACATTCCTTTCTTAGAATTGGGTGAAAAGGGTGTTGGCGTAATGAATAAGATCAAAAAACAAATAGGATTTACGCGTACCATAGTAGACATTACTAAGAAAGAAAGTATAGACTTGTGTATTGGAGTTTCGGCGACAATAATACACGCTGCTAAGCTTGCGAAGATTAATGTCATACTATTTGATGATGACGATCTTGACGCTCAATTTTTCGTTAAACACTTTGTAGCGCCGTATTCGAATATAACGTTATCTCCTGACTCACTTTCCTATGAAAAAAAAACGAATACGGTCTATTATCCAGGGCTTCATGAGTTAGCTTATCTCCATCCAAATCGTTTTACGCCAAACATAGGTATCCTTAATAAATATGAGTTAACTGAGAACGAGGATTATTTCATTTTACGTTTCAATGCTTTTAATGCTCACCACGACATTAAGGAAGGTGGGATGTCAATGAGGCAAAAACAAGAGCTTGTTAAACTATTAAGCTCAAAAGGGAAAGTGTTTATTACGACGGAGGCAAAAATTGACCCAGAGTTTGAACAATATAAACTGCCTATTCCACCACACGAAATTCATGACTTCTTATACTATGCAAAGATGTTTGTTTCGGATAGTCAAACTATGACGTCAGAAGCTTCGGTCTTGGGAGTGCCATCATTCAGATGTAATTCCTTTGTAGGAAGGTTATCTGTTATAGAAGAAGAAGAAAAGAAATATGGGCTAACCTTTGGATTCTTGCCCAGACAATTTAATTGGATGTTAGCAAGAATTGAAAGTTTGTTAAGTGAACCAGATTTAAAGAAAACATGGGCGAAGAAAAGAGACAGGCTGATTCAGGATAAGATGGACGTTACGGCTTTTTGGATGTGGCTTATAGAGAATTATCCAAAATCAAAAGACATAGTTAGGGAGAGAGATTTTGACTACAATAAATTCCGTTGAAAATAGAGACTGTTCATTCTAAGCGACTTTTTATGAGATATGATAAGATATGTTATATAAAGAATATTTTAGATTAATTCCAATTGTGAGCTCAATTGTTTTGATACTACTGTTATTGTCATGTAGTGACCCGATGGATTCGAAAAATGGAACACTTTCCGGCAATATAATGCTAATTGATAGCAATAATGAGCCTCTGGATGAATTATCTAATGTGACAATAGCACTGTATAAATCAACTAAAATTGATACAAGTCTAATTAGGATAAACAATCAACATCCAAACATAGGGATAAGGTTATGCCAAAACACCGAGTTTGATCATAGAGGAATGACAGCATATAAAATATCCACGACGGATTCAAAGGGCAGATTCTCTTTTAATAAGGTGCCAGAGGGAAATTATAACCTAATTATTCTACAAGGTGAAAAATACTATGCGCGTACTGTTGATTTGTCTATAAACAAAAATCAGGATACTTATATTGATACGATCGAAATCCGTCCAATGGTTAGACTCAGTGGCTTTGTAATGGAACCCTACCAGTTTCGAAAAAACAGGACTTATCTTGTCGAAGATGATTGTACGTTTATGTCTGATGTTCTGATAGAGGGTGGAACAAATATATTTATCAATGCGGGAGTTAATCTTTCATTTGTTGAGCACGTAAATATTGTGCAAATAGATAATGTGGAATATTGGAGAATAGATACGGCGAGCCACTTATTTGATATTTATGGTGATATTCTGACGATAGATGACTATTTTGGGTCTGTGCGATTTAATGCAAACAATCAAAAGATATCTGATGGTCAGATTAAGCATTCAGTCAATGGTTTAAATATATCGGGAAATAACTGCGAGATTTATAATATAGACGTGAATACTCACGTTGCTGGTATATCGTTTTCAGCAGGTCCATCACATATAAACCGTCTTTTGATGAGAAAAACGAGTAATCGCGGGTTGCAGATCATGAGTATGTCTGATAGCACATACGTTGAGAATAGTGTTTTTTATGACAATGAAGACGCTGTTATTCTTTATGTAGGCGGCGGGTATTATGTGAAAAACAACTACTTTCAAGATAATAAAACAGCCATTTATCCTCAAAACTGTAGTGGATTTATCCAAAACAATAGTTTTTTCAACAATGAATTCGATATAACTCAATATATTGCTACTGCTAATGTACAATTTAACACATTCTATTTATCTAAAGTATGGTCTATATATCCAAGAAGATTTATTACATTGAAAAACAATAACTTTTATGCATCTAACTTATATTTTATCAATATAAGAAGAGAAGGTGCATCGGGTAATTCTTGTGTTTCGACCAATGTGGATGCAACTATGAATTACTGGAAACCAATAGATTTGTATCCCTATATTTTGGATGGGAACCATAATCATAATTATCCTCCAGAGAGGCAATGCAGACACTTTGTTATAACAGAACCAAGGCTATCAAGACCTGTTGCAGGTGCAGGAGTTCAGTAGAGTTTGTTTCCACTAAATGCTAAGAGCATAACATTGGTTTTTTGAAAAAGTTCTTGCTATTACAAAATATTAGAAAATAACTGTATTCATTAATTTGGAACACTTTCGAGTTTCTGATAACACAAGAGTTGAGAGCATGAAGCTGCTTTGATGGGTGTTCCATCTATCCGGTATAATTCTTTTGTCGGAAAGATAGGTGTAATGAATGTATTGGAGGATGATTACGGTTTATCAGTAGGAATTCCAGCAGGGCAAGAAGAAGAATTGCTTGAAACAATTGAGCGTGTTGTGAAAGATAGGGAATATAAGTCAACTATTCAAAAAAGACTGGAAATAATGAATGAAAGCATGGTGGATGTGAATCAGATGGTGCTGGATTATTTGGAGTCGAAGGGCTATTACAAAAGTAATAGCTGATCATTTGAAGCACGGAGCTGTATTTAATGATCTTTAATAGCAAAAGAGGTTGTCATGGGTGTTGAAATTGGAAGATATGTTTTTGATGGTCCTTTTATTAACGTTGAAAGCTTAGAAGATAAATCTGGGGTTTATGCTATCTTACGCCCCAGCGCTAATGGAAATTATGATGTTATTGATATTGGTGAATCGCATGCTGTTCGTAAAAGACTTAAGAACCATGATAGGGCATTTTGTTGGCTACAGTTTTGCGGCAATGCACCATATTATGCAGTTTATTATACCGAAGAATTTGCCAGAAAACAAATTGAACATGAATTGCGCATCATTTATAATCCTCCCTGTGGGGACAGATGATTTTACCGAGCCTGTGGGATATCTTGATTTCATGAAGCTGCAGATGAATGCGAGGTTCATTCTCACTGATTCCGGCGGCATTCAGGAAGAATCTACATACTTTGGCGTGCCCTGTCTTACCTTGCGTGAGAATACTGAGCGGCCGATCACGATTACGGAAGGGACGAATCGCTTGGTGCCGCTGGATATCTTGAGCATTATTAAGTATAGTGAGGAGATATTGGCGGGGAAGGTGATAGAGTGTAGATGGCATTTAAAAATGGTACACGATGGCACTTGAGAATGGTACAAAAATAGCAAGTATGAGTTTCATCAATAAAAGGTGGAACCAAAATGATAGGAGCCAAGATGTATCACACGATTAAGACACTGAGCAAGTTAGGCAAAAGCCAGCGTGAGACAGCCTTTGAGTTAGGCTTATCGAAGACTACAGTAAACAAGTATTGCAGAATGGATGAGGCAATTGCAGAAGTTCGCTGTTGCCGGCGAACCGGCAACAGCACGTTTTCTATCGCAGAAGACTATGTACGCAACCGGTTAGCCAATTATCCTAAGCTACGTGCAAGCCGCCTCTACGAAGAGGTAATAACAAAGTATCCTAATATCAAGAGTAAGCAACGTGCATTTCGAAATTTCGTAAAACAAATAAGAGATGGCTTGCCAAAGTCATCTAAAAGGTTATTCAGCATTGTAGATTCCTCTCCCGGTCATCAAGTCCAAGTTGATATGGGAGAAACATGGATAGACTTAGTTTCAGGAAACAGAACGAAAGTGTATTTCTGTAGCTTTGTTCTTTCATTTTCCAGGCAGCTTTACGTCCATTGTCAATCAACACCGTATAAGACAAAAGACTTTATTGTCGCTCATCAGCATGCATTTCAATACTTTGGCGGCTATCCAAAAGAATGCGTATATGATCAGACAAAGCTGGTGGTTATCAAGGAAGTCTATCGAGAAGTATTGTTTAACCATGAGTTTCATCAATACGCAAACAACATTGGATTCCATCCTCATGTATGCGAAGGTTATGATCCACAAAGCAAAGGCAAAGTTGAACGCTGCATCCAAGAAGTTAAACAAGGCTTCCTTTACGGCACCAAGTTCCATGATATAGTTGATGTCCGAAACAAAATGCATGATTGGTTAAACAAATTCAACAGACGAGTCCATGCCACCACTAACCAAGCTCCGCATAAGTTATGGGAAGAAGAAAAGCTATTGTTGAAACAACTTAATACTGACTTCCTTGCCAGAAATATCAGGCGAGCAGATAAGACAGGCTTAATCTCTTTTTGCGGCAACAAATATTCAGTTCCCTTAAACTATCAGAATAAGATGGTTTATGTCGATGAGTTGGATGGCATGCTGATGATAAGTGATATCGACACCGGAAAGTTTGTAACC
>LSQX01061104.1_pt2 | contig 11859 bp, 11 predicted proteins | sample 654561 | NCBI WGS metagenome assembly LSQX01 (sample SAMN04489861, study PRJNA283612) | anaerobic digester metagenome | isolation source: 4 biogas reactors fed with cattle manure at either 37C or 55C with and... | place: Denmark: Kongens Lyngby | collected 2014 | reverse complement strand
CATCATTTTCATCAATATAGGTCATGGCACACATGGCCATAAGGTTCTCACATATATTCTTGTGACTGAGCATCACAGCTTTTGCAATATCCGTCGTTCCCGAAGTAAACAAAAGTATCTTCATTTCTTCAGGATCTATCTCAATGCTTGTATATCTATCGTCTCCCTTTTCAAGCAGTTCGTGGCCCTCTTTCAACAGTTTGCCAAATGCAGCAAACCTGTCATCCTTGGACTCGTCATCCATCACAATGTATTCCTTGACTGTGGAAAGCTTGCCATATAGATTATTTATCTTGTCAATCAATTTTGGAGAGAATATAACAAGACTCGCTTCAGCCCTGTTGACTGACAGTTCTATTTCATTCTCAGGAAGTTCCTTGTCGAGGGGGACAACAACGCCCACTCCATTTACAACAGAAAGATAAGAACATGACCATTCATACCTGTTTTCACCGATAATCACTATCTTTTCGTCTTTGTAACCCATATCAATGAGCTTGGTACCAAATGCATCCACGTCTTTCTTGTACTGTTTGTATGTTACAGGAACATAATTATCGACTCCAGGAACTTTTTTCAAAAACGCTGGTTTGTCTCCAAACTTTCTTTCGGAATTGATTAACATGTCCTTCAGTGTGGAAATCTGATCTACTTCGTACAATGGTATATTCTTCATATTGACTTACCTTTCTTCCTTTCAAGTTTTCTAATATAATGTGCAAAATGCATGAACACTACTCCCGGTTCCTCCAGATCGTAATACCATCTCTTAACCCATTCCAATGAGACATACCCTTCAAAATCATTGTCCAAAAGAATGTTAATAGCCTGTCTGACAGGAAGATCGCCGTATCCAGGCATCTTGTATCTCACCTGACCGGATTCAAAAACGGAATCTTTGAAGTGAACATACCTTAAATACGGTTTTATCCTATCAAATGTATCTTGAGGATTTTCCCTGAAAAACCTGCACGGATGATGGATATCCCATAGAATACCCACATTGCCTTCTATCTTGTCTACCAGCTTCACAAGCCTTTTGGTGTCTGCAAACACACCATTTGTCTCAATTAGGGGGATTACTCCTTTTTCGTTTCCATAGTCTACAAGATATTGCAGATTTTCTCTTACAAAATCGTCATCAATATCTTTGGATGGATGCGGATCCTTGTCACCAAGAACTCTCACAAATTTAACATCCATCTTGTTTGCCAAATCTATATAACTACAACCTTCTTTTATGGCTTCTTCAGTATTATTCTTGTCAAAGAGATAGCTTGCAGAAGAGAAGCATGAAATCTCGAGATCAAGTTCCTTTAACGACTGCTTCGTGTTTTCGATTCTATCTTCTTTAAACTCCCTTGCTGCCGGAGCAAATATCTCATTCTTCAAGCCCCTGATTTCAATACCATTGTAACCAAAATCTTTGGCTGTAGACAGTATCTCTGAAAAAGACCAATCGGGGCATCCCAATGTTGAAAAGGCAATTCTCATCTAATCTCCCCCATTTCCTATTATTTAATTATTGGAATTGTAATACTCTTTTATAATTTGTTCAAGACCCTTCATCAACTTTATAACAATTTCATTCTTCAAAGACTTGTACTCAACATCATCAATTTTGGCGATTGGTAGAACTTTTATGGATGTTCCTGTCAAAAATGCAGCATCAAACTCACCAATATTATCGTGATGAACCGCCTCCAACTTAACAGGAATCATGTTGTCTTCACAAGCCTTAAGCACATATTTTCTCATTGTGCCAACCAAAACCTGGCTGGTTGGTGCTGTATATACCGTATCACCCTTTACAAAAAACAAATTTGACTTGCTTCCTTCTGTCAGAAAACCTCTTTCATTCTTAAGTATTGCTTCAAAAATATTGTGTTTTTCTTTAAACTCATTAATTTTCTCTATATACTCTTGTCTGCTGATCTTTGCATTGGGATTCTCCCTGGTCTCCTCTATTACCTTTGTTTCAACACCCGTTTTGTATACTTGAGGCTCAGGATAATAATATTTGCTGAGGTAGACTATGAAGTTGTCGTAGGATTCTTCATCGCCCTTTGCACAGATGAACTTGAGGTTGCAGTCCTTCTGACTGTTAACCTCGAGTAAAACTTTTCCATATTCCCTAAGTGCACTCATGGAAATCAAATTTTTGATTCCTGCTGTATTTGCACTATCTACAAGTCTTTTATAATGGTCTTCAAGAAAAAGAGGCTCACCATCAATATAACGTATAACCTCGTATATCTTTGTACCATCAAAAGGTAAAACCAGGACATTGTTCTCCTTGGCAATTTCCTCAGTATCCTCAAGACTTGAATCTATAATTACATATCTCGCATTGTTATCATTTATTGTTAACATGACAACTCTCCTTTACTATAACCCCAGTCGCTTTGCAACTGTTCTTACCTTGTGTTTTACTAATTCTTCATCTATCGTAACAAACTCTTTATTCCTCATAACTATCCTGCCATTAATAATCACAGTGTCCACATCTGATGCCTGCATACTGTATACTATGCAAGCTGCAACTTCATTTATTGGTGTGCAGTGGAGACTTGATATGTCAACCATAATCAAGTCTGCCAGCATTCCTTCAGCCACATCCCCCGCCCTGTCTTTAAAACCAATTGCTTCGTAACCGTTTTTTGTTGCCATCTCAATTAACTTGTGGGCAGGCATAACTGTTGGATCCTTCATTTGATTCTTGTGAACTATTGCGGAAATGTGCATCTCTTCAAACATGTTTAGATTATTGTTACTTGCACACCCGTCAGTACCAAGGGCAACATTTACACCCTTTTCAAGCATTTCCGGAATTCTCGGAATACCACTTACCAGTTTCAAATTGGATGATATGTTTTCGCAAACATTAATATTCTCTTCTTTCAATATTTCTATATCATCATCATTCATAACAACACAATGAGCTGCAATAACAGGCCTCGTAAACACCCCGTTTTCTCTGAGTAGCTCAATAGGCCTTTTGTTATGTTCCTTCAAACAGTCATTTACTTCCTTTTCCGTTTCATGTAGATGTATGTGAATGCCTGTATTTAACTCTTTGGCAACTTCTACATTTACATGTATCATGTCAATATCATAAAGATAAATCGAATGCAGTTCCGAATATAGCTTTATCATTTCATCATCATTGTACTTCTTGTACAATGATATTGCTTCCTGCGCATTACTAACTGTTTGTCTTTTTCCGTCTACCCACTTGTTCGCAAGAGGCATTACAGACAAATTGACACGCATGCCGCTTTCTCTGACAGCTCTGACAAGAGACTCAAAATGAAAATACATGTCAGCAAAGGCACAAGTCCCACTCCTGATCATCTCCGCCTGGGACGCAAGACTGGTCCAATACGCATCCTCTTCCGTCAAAAGCTGTTCCTTTGGAATAATCATATTGAACAACCAATCATGCAAAGATCTGTCGGAAGCATAATTTCTAAAAACAGACATCGGAGAATGGGTATGAGCATTTACAAATCCAGGCAAAACAATTTTATCCTTACTGCTTAATACTTCCGTTTCTGGATTCTCCTCAATAAAGCTTTTTACCTCATTCTGATTGTCTGTTATTCTATGAATCTTGTTGTCTTTTATAATTATATTTGCATTTACAAGCTCTCCGCCCGGCACATGTTTGTAGATAGATGCATCCATAATTACAACCGGCATATTACAGCCTCCATCCAATCACCAAATTCTTTAGCAACTACATCTTCCATTCTATTCACATCTTCATGACTAAGCTTATTCTCACTCATGCCTGCTGCCAGATTTGACAAACAGGATATTCCCAAAACCTTTGCACCTGCGTGAACGCATGCTATGGTTTCAGGTACGGTTGACATTCCAACAGCATCCGCACCGAGTATGCGAAGGGCTCTAATTTCAGCAGGAGTCTCAAACTGAGGCCCCTTCATGTATGCGTATATACCGCTGTGTACAGTTATTCCTAATTCTTTTGCACATTCAATAGCAATTTTTCTTAATTCTTTATCATAAGCCTCATCCATGGAAGGAAATCTAAGGCCAAACTCACTTTCATTTTTGCCAAACAAAGGAGAATCAAGGAAGAAACTCAAATGATCTTCAATAACCATGAACTCTCCCACATTGTAATCATAATTTATAGCACCTGCGGCATTTGTCAGAACTATGTTTTTCACACCAAGTTTTATGCAGGTTCTTAAAGGAAGAACTACCTGTTGAGGTGTATTTCCCTCATATATGTGCGTACGTCCCTGCATGCACAGAATGGGTTTGTCTTTTATAAATCCATAAACAAGTCTGCCAGCATGTCCACTTACCGTAGACACAGAAAAACCATCAATATCCCCATACGGTATTGTAAGGGGAGATTCAATCCTATCAGCAAAGCTACCCAGCGCAGATCCCAGCACAATACAAACTTCAGGAATCTTGAAATCTTTGTATTTTTCCGTTATTCTGGTTCTTATATAATCTGCAGCCTGACATGCCTTTTCATACCACATTTTTTATCCCTCCTGTCGGTATTATAACAGAATATAGAAATTGTAACAAGTTATTTCTTCTCCTGATACCTCTCCACAATTAATACAACATTCTTGGCAAGGCAATAAGAACTTATCTCCATCAGCGCAAATTCCTGTTGGGGAGTCAACTCATTTGTAGGCATTACCAATAAAAGCTCCCTTCTCTTGATATCCCCTGGCTTGATGGAAACACCGCCATAGTCTCTTCCGTTGAACTGAGCAAGCTCAAGCACCATATTCTTGATTGTCGTCTTAAATATATTTGCATCCTGATATGTTTTTGCGGTGTGGTCAAGGCTTTTTATCATAGTAGCCTTTCCATTGTCGAACTTTGCAATTACAGGATAATTTGAAGGCAGGTTGGCACCAAACACCTGCCTTATTATTCTTCCCCTCTCAAAGTTGCTTAAACTCCAGACAGACGCCTCTACCGGAGCAGCCTCATTGTATGAACCCATTTCCCCGTTTATAAAACAGCGGAACCTCAGTTTTCCTCTGATCTCAAACCCTTCAATTAGCTTTTCAGGTGCAGGAAGCGGCAGTTTCATAACACATCTTGCAACCAGTATCACATCATCTCCATGATCAAAAAAACTGCTTCCTGAAAAAGTTACCTTATCCAACTTTACCAAACCGCTCTTGACAACATTTTCTTCATTCAAATACTGCATGAATATGCTCTTTGCTATTTCGCCATACAAGTAATTATCTGCACCTTCTGCAAGTTGTCTCATATCCGCCTGTTTCAGTATCAGGCTTGATTCATTATCATCCACAAGACGGACAATATCTTTTAGAAGAGAATCCTCAACCTTCTTAATGCCCTTCTCATGATATATGTAGCCATAATCTGAAAAAAAGGAGGCGGTTTTGTAAAGGGCTGAATACACGCTGTTAATTGAAGCAATGCAAACAAGGAAAGACGAGAATAATAGCAGTACAGAGATAAACAAAGGAAGCGTTATGGCTGTTTCAACAGTAGCAGAGCCCTTCTTGTCAGTACGAACCATGGTAGACCTCCGATATTTCAAAGTTGTATTCTTCTTTTTTAAAACTGGGCAAGAGTGAATAAGATATCAAAGTGTCGATATCAACAGTAATACTTACTTTTATAGAAGTAAACATGCCTGCCAAACTGTATCTTCTGTTAAGAAAGGCAGTCATGTTGAGCTCAATCAAATCGCATATTCGCAAAAGCTTTGTTTCCCTGCCCACAAAAGGCAATAGAAGCCTTAAATAGTCGTTGTAGTTCATGCTAAAAAAGGAGGGACTTGAAAGATCATCATCAAGAATACTTCCTGGAAGCCCATCTATATGAAACTTCCAATCACTCTTTCTTTTTAAAAAGGGTACATGTCTTCCCTCTGTCAAATCCTTTATGTCAATCATAGACTCACAGATGGACCATCCCGCAATGACCAAAACCGCATACAAGGGGCCACCTATACCGCAAGTAATGCTGCCCGCTATGGCATTACCTATCTTGTTTGCAAGATCCACCTTGTCAGCATCACACATTATGTGCAGTATATTGAGCACAAATCTTATCGCAAATATAAGAGATTCACAGACAAGTCTGTTCGTGCTTTCATATGATGTTCCCGCTATAATATACTCTATTTCGCTTCTGAAATATTGAGAACGCGACTCCACCTCATTAACAAAACTGCCGAAATACGTCATTATATAGTCATCTATCAAAACTCCCTTTGTCAAATAATCAAGCGGGTCTTCCTTGAAGTTCTTGAAATCCTCCTTTAAAGAAACTATGCTGTGTACAATCGCTAGAGAATTAAGAGCCAGCTGGGATTCGGTTTCCGAAAGCATCCGACCTTCAAGGCTCGCAGAGTCGATTCCCCTGACTATCGAAGGAAGGGTTCTATACAACTCTGGCGGTATTACCACCGCCTCATATTCTTTCAGTAAATTAAGAATATCCTTTTCTGCCACATTTCTCTGATCATATTTTGCAAACTTGCCGTCAAAATCCTCATTTCCTGTATAAACTTTCAGGTTGGTCAGGATTCCCTTATCGCTCAAATTCTTAATATTCCCCTCCAGATCACTTGCCGAAATCAAATCCTCTGTAAAATCCAATAGCCGCACCAAACTGTCAACACTGCCAATAATCCGGCTGAGAATACCTGCGTTACTGTTTAGCGGCATTAACAAATGCGTGTTCCCCATGTTCATCACTTTCTCTTTTAATGCATTCTTTTTCTCAGTTATAACCTGTTTGTAATACAATTCAAACTCATCTTCAGGATTGTAGTTGTCAAGCCATGTTTCCAGATCCTTTATCTCGCTTCTGGCACGTTTTTGCACCTTTTCAATTTCATTGACCTTTGCAATTGCATTTACATTGTAATCAAGATAGATAGAGGCCTGTCCTTTAATCTTCAAAAGGGCATCCTTCATATCGGTTATTGCTTTTTCAAATTCTTTTGTATCAGGATTTCCTGATCTTACCACATCAAGATAAGAAGATATAAGCAGAAGATATGACAAATGTCTTTTATGCTTGTCATACCCATTCACACAGGCCACATCTCCAGGATATACACCTTCCACCTGCCTTTTAAGTTCCTCTATCTTTTCAGTCACTTCATTCATAAGTGAAGTTATCTCTGCTTCTTTCAAATAACTTTCCGACATTTTGTCAGTCCGACTCAAAATCCTTACCTTGTCAAGCATGCTTTTGCCAAGATTCAAGGGAGTCCGTATCTTCATCTCCTCACATATCTGTTTTTCAAGCACTGAAAGGTCTAACAAACTGTTTCCTGCCTCTACCACGACATTTGCCACATTATAGTTTTGAATATCCATTGGCAGATAGCCTTCCGGGGCATCAGCAAAATATCCCCCCAGACTGTATCCCATGTTTCTAACATTGAAATATGTAAGGAACTCTTCCCTGAGATTCTTTCCCCCATTAAATGCAAAAAGTCTGTAGTGTTCCCTTAACAACGAGTCATAGCCTGCCAGCAACGATTCGCCTGACAAGGCTGTTCTGGCTGAAAGACCTGATTTTAATGAATATACTTTCGCCATATCAACCAAAACACAATTAAGCAGAACAACGGCAGCAAGAACCAGGCAGACAAATACCGACATGCTCCCTTTCATATTATCCCTATCCTTCCACCGAACTCATAACCGCATCGGTTATACGTATTACTCTAACAGCTTTTGTAGGACTTTTTTCAATTTCTTTTGCACTGATAATGGCAAAATTATGAAACTGGAGCATAAAGCATACACAGAACGCAGTAATAATCAAAACAATACATACTGAAATGGAATATTCAACTGTCATAAAATCAGCCTCCTTTGCAAATTCTAAATAGAAGCGTACTGTATATCCATTTATTTCAGTCGACGTAATTCGACTTTTTTCGAAGAAAATAACTGAAATATTTTTGAATCACTGCCATATATATTTAAAGACAAGCAAATGGAGGTTTTTAAATGAAAAACAGAATAAGACTGGCAATATTACTGATTGTAATAGCTATCTTTCCCATTCCTACTGCCCAGGCAAAGCAAACACCTTCCTTTTATGCCAGAAGTGTAATACTAATTGAAATTGATTCTGGCAGAGTTCTATATGAAAAACAGGCTCATACTAGAATACCTATGGCATCGACCACTAAAATAATGACAGCACTGATAGTTCTTGAAAAGGCCAATATGGATGACATTGTCACCGTGAGCAAGAGAGCTGCCCAGATTGGAGGTTCAACCATGAACCTTGAATTGGGTGAAAAGATAAGCGTAATGGGCCTTATGTATGGTCTTATGCTTAGATCCGGCAATGATGCGGCGATTGCTCTTGCAGAGCACGTTGCTGGAAGTGTTGAAGAGTTCTGTGAAATGATGAACCAGAAAGCAAGAGAAATAGGAGCATATAACACAAACTTTGTGTCTCCTCACGGACTTGACCATCACAATCATTACACTACTGCTGCGGACCTCGCCCTTATTACAAAAGAAGCCATGAAAAATGATCTCTTTAGAAAGATAATTGCGACAAAAACTATAACCATAGACGGACATACCATGTCCAACACCAACAATCTGCTATATGCCAACAATGGCATTGACGGAGTAAAAACAGGCTACACATCCAAAGCAGGACGCTGTATAGTTATTACAGCAGAAAGAAACGGCATGCGTATTATTGGTGTGATACTGGGATGCGATACAACTAACAAAAGAACAGCTGACGCCTTGAAGATGACTGAGTTTGCATATGATAATTACCAAATCTATACACTGTACAAAGCAAACAGCTCCTTGGGAAAAACAAGAGTTGAAAAAGGAAAAAAATCATATGTAAACCTTGTAGTAAAAGAGGATGTCCGCCTGCCTCTTGATGAAGAAGAGTATGAGAAACTTGAATATGAAGTGATATATGAAAAATCCACCAAAAAGGCAGTGTACAAGGACGATATTCTAGGAGAACTTGTTGTCAAATGCGATGACGATGTATTATACAGCTGCTATTTGTATGCTGACAGCACCTGCAAAAAGAAAAACTTCCTTGATTATATGAAAGAAATTCTCAACCTATGGCTATACCCGATAAAGTAGTATATAATATCTAGATGAAAACAATATGAGGTGTATGCATCAGATGGCTAAAAAGGAACGCATATGGGAAATAGACGCACTACGTGGACTATTCATTATCTTTGTAGTAATAATTCATCTAATATTAGATTTGGAGTATATGTACAATGTGGATTTGAATCTGCCAAACATGTATTATTTCGTACAGGTAAACGGTGGGATTCTTTTCGTTCTTATCTCAGGTATAAGCATTACACTGGGTTCAAGATGCATAAAAAGAGGCCTGTTTGTTCTGGGCTGCGGACTTTTGATAACACTTGTAACGTATATCTTGTTCCCTGAAATAACCATAGTTTTTGGCATACTCCACCTTTTGGGTGTATGCATGCTCCTGTATCCAATATACAAAAAACTGCCATCATGGGCAATCGCCCTTCTGGCAGTCCCTATTGTAGTTCTTGGATACGTATTTGAAAACATGCAAGTCAATAACCCGTACCTTTTCTTTATTGGTCTTACCACTGAAAAGTTCAACACAGGAGACTATTTTCCACTGTTTCCCCATCTGGGATATTTCATGATAGGAGTTGTTTTGGGAAGGCTTTTGTATAGTGAAAAAAAGAGCCTTCTACCAAATTTCCCAAAGAACAACTTTATAATAAAATTTCTTCAATTCTGTGGCAGACACTCCATATGGATATATCTCATACACCAACCAGTAATATATCTAGTCCTAAACCTAATATTTCATGAATAGAACTTGCTGAACATGCTGTCGTCAAAAGGCTCTCTTCTCCTTGGACAGTCCATCCGCGTGCACACCTTGCAATCGGAATAATCAGAATCATTTGCAAAGTATACACCAGAAACACTTTTAAGTGGTTTCATCAGGAATTCCGGAGTCAGATACACTCCGGTTTTTTCTGTAACACTGCCTATTGCCTCAAAGAGTTTTACCTGGTTCGAAAGTGGAAAATCCTTTGTGGAGCCCGGACTGGCATGGGAGATGTTCATGTCACTTTGGGAGCTTAGATATTTCATTGCATATACAACACTGTTTCCAAGCACCTCCACCATGATGGCATCGGCAAAATACGCAAGAAGAGGGTCGTTTCTGTATTGCATGGCCCACTTTTCTATTTCCATGCCGCAAGTACAGACAATTCCGTATGTATCTACACTTTCGTTAACGTTGGAGGCCAGAATCCTTGACTTGAACAAGATGTCATTCAGGTATACCTCATCATCCTTTTCTCCCCTTCTTACCTTCATCTTTGTAATGCATGCCTTTGGTACTGCAACTTCATAAGCCTCGTCCACAAGCCTGCAAAGTTCTTCAAAATTCTCCTCATCCTCAATATCCATGTGGGCTTCCCGGGCTATTCTCTTTTTGTCCAGCACCATTGAATCCTTTATTTCTTTTACAAACGTTATTTGCATCTTTTACCTCCAAATGTTCTGATAAAATTCATTATACAGGAGGCAAAAGTCCTATGCAAGAGTCACATTAAAAGTAATATAGTCACCCCTAAAGAGCGTTGTTTGTCTGAAAACCTTTATTTCCACTACATCGCCTTTTCTCAAATTGCTTTTGATATTCTGTATCTCCTGCATGGTCCTAACCTTTATTCCATTGAATTCAACAATTATGTCATATGTCTTTATGCCCGCCTTTTCAGCAGGACTTCCAGCAGCCACACTTCCTACAACAACTCCACCAGGATAACCGTTCTTCTCAAGAAGATCTGCAGTATACCTGGTATCCTCGGTAATTCCCAGATATGTGTAAACCGCATTCCCCTTTTCCATCAGATTCTCTATTATCCTGACAACATCATTCACAGGTATTGCAAAACCCATTCCTTCATATCCTGTTGCTGCAAGCTTTACACTGTTAACCCCGATCAGCTTCCCTTCCACATCCACAAGGGCTCCACCTGAATTACCCGGATTAATGGCGGCATCTGTTTGAATCAGGGTAAGATCCTTGTATACACCGTCAACCTCCACACTTCTATTCAACCCACTTATAATTCCCTGGCTGACAGAACCTAGGAACCTAAGTCCACCAGGGTTGCCCAATGCAATAACTATGTCACCAACCTCAATTTTATCCGAATCTCCAATTTCTATAGCAGTAAGATTGTCTCTCTCAATTTTGATAACCGCCAGATCCGATGCAATATCATAACCTATGACCCTCGCATCGATTCCTGTTTCAGGGTCTTCATACAGGTGCACCTTTATCTGGGAGTCCGGGTTCATTTCTCCTGCTGTTGTTATGGAGTCCTGTATCACGTGGTAGTTTGTAATTATATATCCATTCTCCTTGTATATGATGCCGCTGCCTTCTCCCACTTTTTCAGTTACGGTATCTCCAAACCATCCCTTGTTTATTACCTTTGTAGTTACATTAATACCAACAATCGAAGGCAGAACCTTCTTAGCCACCGCATTTGCATAGGAGGTTACATTTTCAACAGATATATTGGTTATGTTCTTTGTGTTCTGATAAGGACTTTTGTCAGGCGTAGCAGTTGCATCAAGCAAGACATTACCACTGTCAACACCCTGGTTAAACACATTAAACCCGACAAAAGACAGACCTCCTCCTATGAATCCACACAATATGCATATGGCAATCATGGATCTAACACTCAATGTTATACTCTTTTTCCTGCTTCTGTAGTCATTGTGATAATAATCATACATTGGCATCACCTCTTGAGTATATGTTACCTGA
>LSQX01382480.1_pt2 | contig 11860 bp, 10 predicted proteins | sample 654561 | NCBI WGS metagenome assembly LSQX01 (sample SAMN04489861, study PRJNA283612) | anaerobic digester metagenome | isolation source: 4 biogas reactors fed with cattle manure at either 37C or 55C with and... | place: Denmark: Kongens Lyngby | collected 2014 | reverse complement strand
GGACCGATGCGCAGCGCGTTGCCGATCCAGGTCGCGACCACCGCGACCAGTGCGATCACCGGAAGCGCCGCCCACCAGCCGCCGGCCGCGCTCCACAGGCCGAGCGCGGTGGCCACCGCGAAGGCGAGGGCGATCAGCCCCAGCTGCAGCATCCGGTGCGCATAGGCGCGGCCGCTCCCGTAGAGTCCGGTGAAGCCGCCGATGGCCACCATCATCCCGGCGGTGATGTCGCCCGCCAGCCATCCGGCCAGCACGGGCGCGCCGATGCAGGCGCTTGCGCGCAGCGAGAACCGCACCCGGTCCGGGGGCGCGGGCTTGAACTCGAACAGTCCGCGCATGGCCTGGGCGATTCGGCTCACGGCTGGCTCGCTGGCGAAGGGTCGACGGCCATCGTACGCCGCGGCCGGTCCGGCATTCCCGGCGCGCGGGGGACGCAGTGGACTGCGTTGCGCGGCCGGCGACGCTTGCGCCATCATCGGGCGACAGTCTCAGGAGGAGAGTGCGGATGGAGTCCATCGCAGGCGGTCGCGGGGTGGCGAGGTGACGGGCGGGATCGTTCCGGTGTGGAAGCAGGTGACGCCGGAGCTGGAGTCCCAGCTGATCGCGCTGTGGGCGCGCAACCGCGCGCTGCCCGATCCCACCCGGGCCGCCGAGCGCGCGCAGCAGGCGGTGGCCGTGGGCGTGGACGACAGCGGGGCGGTCTGGGGCGTTGGCACCGCGGTGCTGGGCATCGTGCCGTCCTTCGGCCAGCCGACCTACCTCTACCGCCAGTTCTTCGACGTCGGCGCCCGCGGGCTGAAGCAGACGATGCCCTTCCTGAACCTGGCCCGGGACACCCTGGAGGCGTACAACGCCTCGCTCCCGCGACCGGAGGCGGTCGGGGTGATGTTCGAACTCCAGAACGACGGCCTCGCCAGGCATTACCAGGCGCTGTACGAGGAACAGGCCAGGGCCCACTTCATCGGCTGGTCGCCGCGCGGCAACCAGCTGCGGATGATGTACTTCAAGGGGGCCAGGATCATGCTTCCGCCGGATGCGGTGCCGCGGCAGCGGCCGCGCGCGGCCGGCTCCGGGAGCGCCGCCACCGCCTGAGGCCGACCGGGCCTGGCGCGCCTGCTTCACTCGCTCGCGACGGCGGGTTGCGGATGGTTGTGCATCCCCCCAGCGGAGCGAGACCATGGCACGCGCGAAGTACGACAAGTCCCAGATGCACGAGCTGCTCTACCAGGCGCTCGAGACCGAGCTCGGCGGCGAGCAGGTCTACCTGCAGGCGATCGAATGCGCGGTCAACGACGACCTGCGCGAGGAGTGGAACGAGTACCTCGAGGAGACCCGCACCCACCAGGAGATCCTGCTGCAGGTGTTCGAGGCCTTCGGCCTGGACCCCGAGGTCCGCACCCCCGGCCGCGAGATCGTGGCCCACCACGGCCGGGCGCTGGTGGAAGCGATGGTGATGGCGCAGGAAGCGGGCGATCCGATGGCGGCCCAGCTGGTGGCCGGCGAGTGCGTGGTGCTGGCGGAAACCAAGGACCACCTGAACTGGGAGCTGATCGGCTACCTGGCCGACCGCGCGACCGGCGACGAGAAGCAGGTGCTGAAGGCCGCCCACGACAAGGTCGAGAAGCAGGAAGACCACCACCTCTACCACACCACCGGCTGGACCCGGGAGCTGTGGCTGGAGTCGTTGGGCATGCCCGCCGTGCTGCCGCCGCCGGAGGAGGTCCGGAACGTCGAGACCGCGATCGGCGCCGCGCGCGCGGAGAAGGCGCGCAGCGACATGCTCTGAGCGGATCGGCGCTCAGGCCCGGCGCAGCAGGCGCAGCCCGAACCAGTCGCGCGGGTCGTTCCAGGCGTGCGCGATGCGCAGGCCGGCCTCCGCGGCGAGCGCGCCGAAGGCGGCGTCGGTGTACTTCCGGCTCTGCTCGACGTGCAGCTCCTCGCCGGCCGCGAACCGGAACCCGCGGCCGGCGACCGTCACCAGCTGGTCGCGCAGGCTCACCAGCGTGGTCACGACCCGGGACTCCGGCTCGACGTAGCGCGCGCGGTGGGCGAAGCCGTCGAGGTCGAAGTCGCTTCCGACGTCGCGGTTGAGCCGGCGCAGCAGGTTCAGGGTGAAGTCGGCGGTGACCCCGGCGGCGTCGTTGTAGGCGGCCTCGATGATGGAGGGATCCTTCACCAGGTCGATGCCGACCAGCGCTGCGCCGCCGGGGCCCATGGTGTCGCGCATCGCCGCCAGCAGGCGGGAGGACTCGAGGTGGCCGAAGTTGCCCAGGGTCGAGCCCGGGAAGAACACCAGCGCCGACGCCGCGGCGCGCGACGGGCGCGGCAGCGGCACCGGCCGGGTGAAGTCCGCCAGCACCGGCAGGACTTCGATGTCGCCGAACTCGCGCTGCAGCCGCGTCGCACTGGCGACGAGGGCCGAGCGCGAGATCTCGATCGGCGTCCACGCCACCGGATCGTCCAGCGCTTCGAGCAGCAGCCGGGTCTTGCGCCCGCTGCCGCTTCCGTATTCGACCACGTGCACGCGGGGCCCGACCGCGGCGGCGATGCCCGGGCCGCGCCCGGCCAGCAGCGCAAGCTCGATCCGCGTCAGGTAGTACTCGGGCTGGCGGGTGATGGCCTCGAACAGCTCCGAACCCCTGCGGTCGTAGAAGTACTTCGAGGGCAGTCGCCTGGGCGTCGACGACAGGCCGCGCAGCACGTCGCCCGTGATGTCGTCGGGGTCGGGGTGGAGGTCGGTCAGCCGCGGTGGCGTCGTCACTTCGCGTCCCTCGCCAGGCGCAGTCCGCTGCACTGCCAGCGCGCCTGCGGCGGGAAGAAGTTGCGGTAGCTGGCCCGCAGGTGCCCGCGCGGGCCAAGGCAGCTCCCACCGCGCAGGACCAGCTGTCCGCTCATGAACTTGCCGTTGTACTCGCCCAGGGTGCCGTCGAGCGGCCGGAACCCGGGCCAGGGCGCGTAGGCGCTGGAGGTCCACTCCCAGGCGTCGCCGAACATCTGCCGGGGCGCGTCGACGGGGCCGGCGGCGCTCGCGTCGGCACGCGGGTGCAGGGGCGCGCCGGCGTCGGCGAAGTTGCCTTCGACGGGCAGTCCGGCGGCCGCGGCCTCCCATTCGGCCTCGGTGGGCAGCCGCGCTCCGGCCCAGCGCGCGAAGGCGTCCGCTTCGTAATGGCTGAGGTGGCACACGGGCGCACGCGGGTCGCGCGGGCGCAGGCCCCCGAGGGTGTACTCCCGTTCACCGTCCTCGTGCCAGTAGAGGGGCCGGGACCAGCCTTCGCGCTGCACCGCGTCCCATCCGTCGCTGAGCCAGAGCGTCGGTCGCCGGTAGCCGCCGTCCGCGATGAACCCGGCGTAGTCGGCGTTGGTCACTGGATGCCTCGCGATGTCGTGCGCGGGCAGCAGCACGCGGTGGCGCGGGCTTTCGTTGTCATAGGCGAAGTCCGCGCCCGGGGCCGGCCAGCGCGGCGCCCCGATCGCGACGATGGCCTCGTCGCGGTGCAGCCACGTCGATCCGCGGGCATGGTCGTCGCCGGCGGCCGTGGCCGGCGCCGGTTCCGGAAGCTCCGCGCGATAGGCCGGCGCCAGCGGATTGCACCACAGCGCGTGCTTGATGTCGGTGAGAAGCAGCTCCTGGTGCTGCTGCTCGTGGTGGATGCCAAGCTCGAGGACCTGCAGGAGCGCGTCGTCGAAGCGCCCGTCCGCGAGCCCGCGCTGGATGCGCTCGTCGACGTCGTCGCGCCAGGCCAGCACCGCCGGCAGGCCAGGTCGCGACAGCAACCCGCGCGCCGCCCGCGGGTGGCGGGCGCCGGCGCCGACGTAATAGCTGTTGAACAGCACGTCCCAGCCGTCGGGGATCGCCGCCGGGTCCCGGAGCACGAAGCGCGCGAAGAACCAGGTCGTGTGCGCAAGGTGCCACTTCGCCGGACTGGCGTCCGGCATCGATTGCAGCTGCGCGTCCTCGGGCGACAGCGGCGCGGCCAGCGCCACCGTGCGGGCGCGGACCCCGGCGTATCGGGTGGCGGGGTCGTGGCTCATGCCCGGATCCTACCCGAGCCGACCATCACACGACGTCGGGTTCGCTGAACGCCTCCGGCTCGTCCTCGGCGGAGCCGATCGGGATGCAGCTGCAGAACACGTTCTTGTCGCCGTGCACGTTGTCCACCCGCGCCACCGGCGGCCAGTACTTCTGCTGGCGCAGGGAGGGCAGGGGGAACACGGCGAGCTCGCGCGGGTAGGCGTGGGTCCATTCGCTGGCCGAGGCCTGGGCCGCGGTGTGCGGCGCGTTCTTGAGCGGGTTGTCCTCGCGGTCCAGGCGGCCGTCCTCGATCGCGCGGATCTCGTCCCGGATCTGGATCATGGCGTCGATGAACCGGTCGAGCTCGTGCAGCGACTCGCTCTCGGTCGGCTCCACCATCAGCGTGCCGGAAACCGGGAAGCTCAGCGTGGGCGCGTGGAAACCGAAGTCGATCAGGCGCTTGGCCACGTCCTCCGCACCGACGCCGGTGGCGTCCTTGAGCGGGCGCAGGTCGAGGATGCATTCGTGCGCCACCAGTCCGTTGCGGCCGGTGTACAGGGTCGGATAGTGCGGCTCCAGCCGCCTGGCGATGTAGTTGGCGCTGAGCAGCGCGACCTGGGTGGCGCGGCGCAGGCCTTCGGCCCCCATCAGGGTGATGTACATCCAGCTGATCGGCAGGATGCTGGCCGAGCCGTGGGTGGCCGCCGAGACCATGCCGACCGCGCCCTCGCCGCCGAAGGCGCGCGGCAGGAACGGGGCCAGGTGCGACTTCACCGCGCAGGGGCCCACGCCGGGGCCGCCGCCTCCGTGCGGGATGCAGAAGGTCTTGTGCAGGTTGAGGTGGCTGACGTCCGAACCCCACTTGCCGGGCTTCGCCACGCCGCACAGCGCGTTCATGTTGGCGCCGTCGGTGTACACCTGGCCGCCGTGGGCGTGCACGATTTCGCAGATCTCGACCACGTCCTCCTCGAACACGCCGTGCGTGGACGGGTAGGTGATCATGATCGCGGCCAGCCGGTCGGAGTACTTCTCCGCCTTGGCGCGGATGTCCTCGACGTCGACGTTGCCGCTGGAATCGCAGCGCGTCACCACGACCGTCATCCCGCACATCTGCGCCGACGCCGGGTTGGTGCCGTGGGCCGACTCCGGGATCAGGCAGATGTCGCGGTGGCCCTCGCCCTTGGACGCCAGGTAGGCGCGGATCGCGAGCAGGCCCGCGAATTCGCCCTGGGCGCCCGAATTGGGCTGGAAGCTGACCGCGTCGTAGCCGGTGATCTCCGCCAGCATCTTCTCCAGGCCGTCGATCAGCTCGCGGTAGCCCTCGGCCTGGTCGGCCGGCGCCAGCGGGTGGACCTGGCTGAACTCCGGCCAGGTGATCGGGATCATCTCGGCGGTGGCGTTGAGCTTCATGGTGCACGAGCCCAGCGGGATCATCGTGCGGTCCATGGCCAGGTCCTTGTCGGCCAGGGCGCGCATGTAGCGCAGCAGCTCGTGCTCGCTGTGGTGGGTGTTGAACACGGGGTGGGTCATGAACGGCGTGCCGCGCAGCAGGCCGGCGGGCAGTGCGTCGGGCACGCTCGCGTCCAGCGCGTCGATGTCGCCGACGTCGGCGCCGAACAGCGCCGCCAGCGCCGCCACGTCCTCGCGGGTGGTGGTCTCGTCGAGGCTGATGCCGAGGCTGCCGTCGTCGATGTGGCGCAGGTTGATGCGCGCCTCGCGCGCCTTCGCGTGCACCGCCGCGGCGTCGATGCCGGCCACGTGCAGGGTGTCGAAGAAATCGCCGCCCACGGTGGCGCCTGTCCGGCGCAGCGCGTCGGCGAGGATGGCGGTGAAGCGGTGCACGCGGCGGGCGATGCGCACCAGGCCCTCGGGGCCGTGGTAGACGGCGTACATGCCGGCCATCACCGCGAGCAGCACCTGTGCGGTGCAGATGTTGGAGGTCGCCTTCTCGCGGCGGATGTGCTGCTCGCGGGTCTGCAGGGTCAGGCGGTAGGCGGGGTCGCCCTCGGCGTCCACGGAGACGCCGATCAGGCGCCCGGGCATCTGCCGCTTGAAGGCGTCCCGGCAGGCCATGTAGCCGGCGTGCGGGCCGCCGAAGCCGAACGNNTTGCCGACCACGATGTCGGCGCCCCATTCGCCCGGCGCGGCGACCAGGGTCAGCGCCAGCAGGTCGGCGGCGACCGCCACCAGCCCGCCGCGCGCGTGCACGGCCGCCGCCAGCGCGCGGTAGTCGTTGATGCGGCCGAAGGTGTCCGGGTACTGCAGCAGCACGCCGTAGCTGTCGACGTCGAAGGCTTCGGCGTCCTCGCCCACGTGCAGCTCGATGCCCAGCCCGCCGGCGCGCGTGCGCAGCACCTCGAGCGTCTGCGGGTGCACGTTCCTCGAAACGAAGAACACGTTGGACTTCGACTTCGCCGAGCGCTTGGCCAGCGTCATCGCCTCGGCCGCCGCGGTCGCCTCGTCGAGCAGCGACGCGTTCGCGATCTCCATGCCCGTCAGGTCGGCGCACATGGTCTGGAAGTTGATCAGGGCCTCCATGCGGCCCTGCGAGATCTCCGCCTGGTAGGGCGTGTAGGCCGTGTACCAGGCCGGGTTCTCGAGGATGTTGCGCAGGATGACGTTGGGCACGTGGGTGCCGTAGTAGCCCTGGCCGATGAAGCTGCGGAAGACGGTGTTGCGGTCGGCGATGGCACGGATCCTCGCCAGCGCATCGACCTCGGTCATCGGCGGCGGCAGGTCGAGCGGCTCCCTGGAGCGGATCGACGCGGGCACGATGGCGTCGGTCATCGCATCCAGGGAGTCGTGGCCGACCACGCGCAGCATCCGCGCGATCTCGGCGTCGTTGGGGCCGATGTGGCGCGAGACGAAGGCGTCGTTGTGCTCGAGCGAGCGGAGGGAGGCGGACTTGGTCATGGCAGGGGACTCTGGCGGGCGCGGGTGGGCCGCGTGCACGGCACGCGGGGCGCCCCTCTGTCCTTTTGCCTGAGAGTTCGAGGCGGGGCACGAAGCCCGCCCCATGCACCTTCGGCGCCGGGTTTGACCGGTCTCTCCAGAGTTGTCCCCGCCGGCGGTACGTGGGCCTGAGCGATTACGGGCGTTGCGCCTTCGGCAGCCGTCCCGGTGGACCGGGGGCGGCTTCTCCCGCTGGAGGGTCTAGCAGCGCCGATTATAGCCCGCGGTTCCCGTAGGAGCGGCTACAGCCGCGACCAGGACCCGCGGCACGGCATGTCGCGGCTATAGCCGCTCCTACAGGAGGGTGGGCGGTATCCTTGTCGGCCCGCCCTGTCCGCGCCGACCCCCGTGCCGGCGCTTGCCCATGCCTCCGCACCTCCCCAAGTCCATGGGCCGCCTGGCCCTGCTGCTCGCCGGCCTGTCGATGTTCGGCCCGTTCTCGATCGACGCGATCTTCCCGGCCTTCCCGGTCATGGGCGAGAGCCTGGGCGCCGACAAGCTGGCGATGCAGCAGACCATCAGCGCCTACCTCGTGGCCTATGCGCTGATGAGCCTGGTGCACGGGCCGATGTCGGACGCGCTCGGCCGGCGCCGCGTGATCCTGGGCGGGCTGGTGGTGTTCATCGCGGCGTCCGTGGGCTGCGCGCTTGCCGACGACCTGCCGACCATGCTCGCATTCCGGGTGCTGCAGGGGCTGTCCGCCGGCGTGGGGCTGATCGTCGGCCGCGCGGTCATCCGCGACGTGCTCCACGGCGACGACGCCCAGCGCCTGATGAGCCAGGTCTCCATGATCTTCGGCATCGCCCCCGCGATCGCGCCGGTGATCGGCGGCTGGATCCTCGGCTGGGGCGACTGGCACGACATCTTCTGGTTCCTGGTCGCCTTCGCCCTGCTGCTGCTGGCGGCGAGCTGGGCCTGGCTGCCCGAGACCCATCCCGCCGAGGACCGCGTCCCGGCCCATCCGCGCCGCCTGCTGCGCGACTACGTGCTGATCCTCACCAACCGTCGTTTCCAGCGGCTGGCGGCGACCGGCGCCCTCAACTTCGCCGCGCTGTTCCTCTACATCGCCTCGGCGCCGGCCTTCGTGCTCGACCTTCTGCGGCTGGACGAGCGCAGCTTCGCCTGGTTCTTCGGCCCGATGATCGGCGGCATGATGCTCGGAGCCTTCACCTCGGGGCGCATGGCCGGGCGCCTGCCGCACGTGGTCCAGGTCAACCTCGGCTTCGCCTGCTGCGGCCTGGCGGCGGCCGGCAACGTCGCCTACGGCCTGTTCGTCCCCGACCCGACGGTGCCATGGGCGGTGCTCCCGGCGGCGCTCACCGCGTTCGGGGTGGCGCTCGTGTTCCCGGTCCTGACGCTCGGGATCCTGGACATGTACCCGCGCCAGCGCGGCTCGGCCTCGTCGCTCCAGGCCTTCACCAGCCTGGCCCTGAACGCGGTGGTCGCCGGCCTGCTGTCGCCGCTGGTGAGCGGGTCGATGGCGGGCCTGGCGATCACCGGAGCGCTTTTCACGCTGGGCGGATGGCTGGTCTGGCGGCTGGAGCGGTACCGGACCAGGCGACTGCCGGAAGGGCCCTGCGAGCCGGGCATGCCGGATCCGACGGAGCACGTCTAGGCCCCCTCCGCCCGCGGGCGGAGGGGGCCGGCCGCCCGCCTACTGCGCGGCGGGGGCGGTGGCCGCCTGCCAGCCGCAGGTGCGGCCCTCGTTCTGCTCGACCAGCCATTCCTGCAGCGGCGCGAAGTACTCCAGCACGGCCGAGGCATCCATCTGCTCGCCGCCGGTGAGCTCCTTCATGGTCTGCTGCCAGGGCTGGCTGTTGCCCTTGGACAGCATGGCCCAGAACTTCTCGCCCGCGGCCTTGTTGCCGGCGAAGCTGCATTCGTTCAGCGGGCCCTGGTGCCCGGCGGCTTCGCACAGCGCCTTGTAGAACTGGAACTGCAGCACGTGCGACAGGAAGTAGCGCGTGTACGGCGTGTTGCCCGGCACGTGGTACTTGGCGCCCGGGTCGAAGAACTCCTCGCCGCGCGGGGTCACCGGCGCCACGCCCTGGTAGCGCGCCTTCAGGTCCCACCAGGCCTTGTTGTAGTTGTCCGGCGTGATGGAGCCGTCGAAGACGCCCCAGCGCCAGCGGTCGATCATCAGGCCGAAGGGCAGGAAGGCCACCTTCGACAGCGCCATGCGCATCTGCGCGTTGATCAGGGCCTCGTGGCCGGGGGCCTGGCCCTCGACCAGCCCGATCGACTGCAGGTAGCCCGGCGTCATCGCCAGCTCGATGGTGTCGCCGATCGCTTCGTGGAATCCATCGTGCGCGCCGTTCTGGAACAGCGGCGGCTGGTCGGCGTAGGCCAGGTAGTAATAGACGTGGCCGAGCTCGTGGTAGATGGTGGTGAAGTCTTCCTCGTTGGGCTTGGTGCACATCTTGGTGCGCACGTCGGTGGCGTCGGCGTTCATCTGCCAGGCGCTCGCGTGGCACTGCACGTCGCGGTCGCGCGGCTTCACGAACTGCGACTTCTCCCAGTAGCTTCCCGGCAGCGCCGGCATCCCCAGCGAGGTGTAGAACTCCTCGGCCTGGCGGGTCATGGCGCGGGCGTGCTCGAGCTGCGCCGCGCGCACGATCTCCACCCGGCCATCGGTGTCGAGCAGGGCGCTCTCGCGCATCAGGCGCTCGTTGAGCGAGGCCTGGTACTGGCGCTCCAGCGCGCCCGTGACGTCGAGCGGGGTGGCCCTGGGGTAGGGCGCGAGCAGCGACCAGAGGTTGCTCCAGTCCTGCTGCCACATGTTGCCCATCAGGTGCGCGGGCAGCATGCCGTTGACAGAGCCCCTGCCCGGGTACTCGGCCTCGAGGCGCGTGCGCGCGTAGCAGTGCAGCTGCTCGTAGAGCGGCTCGACCTGGCTCCAGAGGCGGTCGGTCTCCGCCGAGAGTTCGGCCGGGCTCATGTCGTAGCCGGCGCGCCACAGTTCGCCGGCATCGGCGAAGCCCAGGTCGCGCGCGCCCTCGTTGACCAGCTCGGCGAAGCGGACGTAGTCCTCCCGCATCGGCTTCGAGATGGTGTGCCAGCCCTCCCAGGCGGCGAGCTGGGCATCGTAGTCGCGGTTGTTGCGCAGCACGTCCTCGAGCTGGCCGAGCTGGCGGCAGCTCCGCGCCTCGCCCTCGCCGGTGCAGTGTTCGCCGCGGGCGTACATGCCCTCCATGCGGCTGGCAAGCTCGGTGAGTTCGGCCAGCCTGGCCGGATCGCGCGGCGGCGGCATCGCCGTGCCCAGCTTCAGCAGCGCGATCGCGCGCTCGGTGGCGGGCGACATCTCCTTGCCTTCGAAGCGCCGCGACTGCTCGACCCACTGCTGCATGCGCGCGAGGAAGCGCTCGTTGCCCTTGGACGCGAGCAGCTCGCTGTCCTCGTTGCTGTAGGTGGCGGCCACCCACTGCGAGGCCGTGAGCTCGGGCATCAACTGGGCGAACTCGGCGTTGACGCGGGCGATGAATTCGTCCGCGGTCTCCTTCTCCAGCTGGGCCTGGGAGGGCGTTCCGTCGGGCCCGGGCGCGGTGGACGGCGTGCGGGAGCAGGCGGCGAGGGCCAGGCCGGCGGCGAGTGAAAGTGCGAGGCGGGTGCGTGGCTTCACTGTCGATCTCCGGTGGCGCCCGCGCGGGCGCGAAACCCACGCAGGCTAGTAGGCGGCCCGCGCGCCCGCAAGTGGCGGCGCGCTCAGGCCGGCAGCAGCCCGCGTGCGGCGAGCCAGGTGCGGGCGTCGTCGGCGTCGCGCTCGAACCAGGCGCGGGTCGATCCGAGGCGGAAGCTGTAGCCCCAGGCGTCCATGTCGGCCATCAGCCGGTCCCGTCCGACGCCGGGCAGGCGGTCGGCCAGGAGGATCTGCAGGTAGCAGCTGGCGTCCTCCTCGGCCACCGAGTCGGTGGCGTCGGTGTGTACGCCGGCGCGGCGTTCCGGCGGAAGCACGATCAGGTGGCAGGCCTCGTGCAGCAGCGAATGCACCGGCGTGTCGCCGCGCGCGAACACCGTGCAACCGATGACCCCGGCCTCCGGTTCGCCCCAGTAGCTTCCGGGGATCGGCGCGCCGTCCTCGACCAGCACCAGCTCCAGCCCATGCTTCGCCAGCAGCGCCGCGGCGTCCGCGGATCCAATGCCACCCAGCACCAGCACCCCTGCCTCGCCCCCCGCACCATCCGCAATCGCGGCTACGGCCGCTCCAACGGGGGCAGGTCCTGCTGCCACCGTCTCAGTTGGCCGCGGTCGCGCGCTCATCGGTGAGGGCCACGCTGATGTCGAGGACGTCGTGCTCGCCGTCCTTGACCAGGTCGACCTTGACCGCGTCGACGTCGACGCTCACGTATTTGCGGATCACCTCGAGCAGCTCACGCTGCAGCAGGGGGAGGTAGTCCGGCGCACCGCGGTGGCTGCGTTCCTGGGCGACGATGATCCGCAGCCGCTCCTTCGCGATCGACGCGGTGTTCTTCCTCACCTTCAGGAAATCGAACAGACCCATGCCTCAACCTCCGAACAGCTTGCTGAAGAAACCCTTCTTCTCCAGCTGCACGAAGCGCATCGGCCGCTCCTCGCCAATGATGCGCGCAACCGCATCGTCGTATGCCTGGCCCGCCTCGGACTCCATGTCCAGGATCACCGGCTCGCCCTTGTTGGACGCGTTGAGCACGTCGGTGGACTCGGGGATCACGCCGATGGTCTTCAGGCCCAGCACTTCCTCCACGTCGGTCACCGAGAGCATCTCGCCGGTTTCCACGCGCGCGGGGCTGTAGCGGGTCAGCAGCAGGTATTCCTCGACCCGCTCGCCGGCCTCGGCGCGGCGGGTCTTGGACTGCAGCAGGCCGATGATGCGGTCCGAGTCGCGCACCGAGGACACTTCCGGGTTGACCACCACGATCG
>LSQX01165249.1_pt1 | contig 11862 bp, 8 predicted proteins | sample 654561 | NCBI WGS metagenome assembly LSQX01 (sample SAMN04489861, study PRJNA283612) | anaerobic digester metagenome | isolation source: 4 biogas reactors fed with cattle manure at either 37C or 55C with and... | place: Denmark: Kongens Lyngby | collected 2014 | reverse complement strand
GCATTATCACCGGCGCGCTGCAAGGTTTTTATGGAGGTTGGGTTGACTTGGTCGGTCAGCGGTTTCTGGAAATCTGGTCAGGACTGCCGGTGCTGTACTTACTGATTATCATGGCCAGCTTTATTCAGCCTAACTTTTGGTGGCTACTAGGTATCATGCTATTGTTTTCTTGGATGAGCTTAGTGGACTTAGTGCGTGCCGAGTTTTTACGTGGTCGCAACCTTGAATATGCCCGTGCCGCTCGTGCGTTAGGAATGCGTGACAGTCAAATTATGTTCCGCCATATTCTGCCCAACGCCATGGTATCCACCCTGACCTTCCTGCCGTTTATTGTCACCGGCGCTATCGGCACGCTAACAGCCCTCGATTTTTTAGGCTTTGGTTTACCACCGGGCTCCCCCTCACTGGGTGAGCTAGTTGCGCAAGGCAAAGCCAATCTACAAGCTCCATGGTTAGGGATAAGTGCCTTTGCGGTATTGGCGTTGATGCTAAGTTTATTGGTTTTTATTGGTGAGGCGGCACGCGATGCATTTGACCCAAGGAAATAAGCCGCTGCTGAGCGTGAAAGACCTTGCTGTTGACTTTAACACTGCCGGGCAAATCACCCATGCAGTCAAGTCAGTCAGCTTTGATATCTATCCAGGCCAAACTCTGGCATTGGTCGGTGAAAGTGGCTCTGGCAAATCCGTCACCTCACATGCAATTTTACGCCTGCTGCCTCAGTCGATTGCCCGGCACCCCCACGGACAGATCCTCTATGAATCACAAGAATTACTGCAAGCCAGCGAGCAACAAATGCGTGCGTTGCGTGGTAATAAAATCTCGATGATTTTCCAAGAGCCCATGAGCTCACTTAACCCCCTGCACAGCATTGAAAAGCAAATCAATGAGGTGTTGTTAGTGCATAAAGGCTTGGATGAAAAAGCCGCTACTGCCCGTACACTTGAGCTGCTTGAGTTGGTACAAATTCCCGAACCGCAGAAGCGACTGGTCTCCTATCCTCATGAGCTCTCTGGCGGGCAACGCCAACGTGTGATGATCGCCATGGCGCTGGCTAATGAACCCGAGTTATTAATAGCAGATGAACCCACCACAGCGCTGGATGTAACGGTACAACAGGCTGTGTTAGAGCTGCTCAAAGATTTACAACATAAAATGGGCATGGCTATTTTACTGATCAGCCATGATTTAAATCTGGTGCGCCGCACTGCGGATCAGGTCTGCGTGCTTAAAGATGGCTACTCGGTTGAATACAACGATTGCCAAACGCTGTTTGAGAAGCCACAGCACCCCTACACCCAAGAATTACTGGCTGCCGAACCCAGTGGCCATCCTGCAGCCACTGCCATCGGCGACAGCCTATTAACCGTTAACGATTTAAAAGTTTGGTTTCCGATTAAACAGGGTCTTTTGCAGCGCACCCGCGATTACGTAAAAGCCGTTAACGGTATTAATATTGATTTAAAAGAGGGTCAAACACTAGGTATCGTTGGCGAAAGCGGCTCCGGCAAATCAACTCTAGGACTGGCTATTATGCGCCTGATTAGCAGCCAAGGCAGCATTTGTTTCGCCGGTCATGCGCTGGACAAAATGAATCAAAGCGCTCTGCGGCCTTTAAGGCGCGAATTTCAAGTGGTTTTTCAAGACCCTTTTGGTAGCCTGAGTCCAAGAATGAGCGTCTCAGAAATTATTGGTGAAGGCTTACGTATACACAAGATAGGCACTGCAGCGGAACAAGAGCAAATAATTATCAATGCCCTTATCGATGTAGGACTGGACCCCGAAGCAAGACATCGCTATCCCCATGAGTTTTCTGGCGGACAGCGACAGCGCATTGCCATTGCGCGCGCTTTGGTGCTTAAACCTAAGCTTATTTTATTGGATGAACCCACTTCTGCCCTAGATCGAACAGTCCAGCGTCAGGTGGTAGATTTGCTCCGAGAGCTACAACTCAAATACAATCTAAGTTACTTATTTATTAGCCATGACTTAGCCGTAGTAAAAGCAATCAGCCACAAGTTGATTGTGATGCATCGCGGCGTGGTCGTTGAACAGGGTGAGGCCGAACCGATTTTTCGTGCACCTCAACATGAATATACACGGCAGTTGTTAGCAGCAGCCTTTATGTCACAAACAGGCAATGAATTGCCAAATTGATTTACACAGGGGAAACACTATGGGTTTTATGAAAGGTAAACGCGTTCTTATCGTTGGAGTAGCCAGCAAGCTGTCTATCGCCTCGGGTATTGCTGAAGCTATGCACCGTGAAGGCGCAGAGTTAGCTTTCACCTACCAAAACGACAAACTAAAAGGTCGCGTTGAAGGTTTTGCCGAACAATGGGGCTCCAACGCTGATTTATGCTTCCCATGCGATGTTGCAAACGACGAGGACATTGCCAATGTTTTTACTGAACTAAGCAAAAAATGGGACGGCTTGGATTGTATTGTCCACTCAGTAGGCTTTGCTCCAAGTGATCAGCTTGATGGTGACTTCACATCTGCTACCACCCGTGAAGGCTTTAAAATTGCCCACGACATTAGTTCCTACAGCTTTATCGCGCTAGCCAAAGCAGGTCGTGAGATGATGCAGGGCCGCAACGGTAGCTTGCTGACGCTCACCTATTTGGGCTCCGTACGCACCATGCCTAACTACAACGTCATGGGCCTTGCCAAAGCCAGCCTAGAGGCCAGTGTACGCTATTTAGCCAGCAGTCTTGGACCTGAGGGTATTCGCGTCAATGCTGTTTCAGCCGGCCCTATTCGTACCCTTGCGGCATCAGGCATTAAGAACTTCCGTAAAATGCTCAGCGCTAACGAAGCTCAGACGCCACTGCGTCGTAACGTAACTATTGAAGAGGTCGGTAATGCTGGTACTTTCCTCTGCTCAGATCTAGCCTCCGGTATCAGCGGTGAAATCCTCTACGTAGACGGTGGTTTCAACACCTCGGCGATGGGTGCGCTCGAGGAGTAGTTTTAGTTAACTCATAAAAAACCGCGCTTAGTATGGCGCGGTTTTTTTATTGCTCAAAACTCGAACTCAGTTAAAAACGTTCAATTTTGGCTTCTTGCTCAAGTTGTTGAGTCATTGCTGCAAAGTCAGCCTGACCTTGTCGTGATGCCAGCACTTCCTTATAAGACTTAAGCTCTTCAGCAGTTAACGCATTGTCTGGCGTATTCACACCAGTTAAGCGCACGATCACATAGCGACCGTCCTGCATGCTGAAGCCAGCATAGGTAGCTGTATCTTTATCGGGTTTAGGCATCCGAAACACTTCTTGCAGAATTTGCGGTTCAACGTCCTCATGCATCCGACTAACTGCCTCAAAGGATGTCCAGTCTTGCTGCACACTCTCTTTAGTAGCACGCAGATCAGCTAATAAGGCTTCGCCCTGTTCCTGGGTATACTCTTTAGCTTTCTGCATAGTCAACACATCTTTGATTGAAGCAGCCACTTCAGCCAACTCAATTTGCTCAGGCTTAAAGTGCTCTTTAGCACGCAGAACAATAATGGTTTCATCATCCAGCTCAAGCAACAAGCTATTTGCGCCTTCTTCCAGCACTAACGGACTGAACGCTGCTTCAATCACCGAACGATTGGCCAGAATGCCTTCACCGCCTTCACGTGTGAAGGCAGAACTGTGCTTAATCTCCAACCCAAGCTCTTGGGCTGGCTGTTGCAAATCAGCGGCTTCATAAGCAAGGTTTTCTAAATCCTGGACCAACTCAACAAAAAGCTGCTCTACTTTGTCCATACGCAAGTCGCGCAGTAAACCTTCTTTCATTTCGGCAAAAGTAAGAGCATCTGCCGCCTGCACACCCGTTAGCTTGATAAGGTGCCAACCATACTCTGTGCGCACTGGCTCAGATACCTCATCCGTGCTCAAAGCGAACAGCGCTTCCTCAAAAGGTGACTCATAGATGCCCAAACCAGCAAAGCCCAAGTCTCCGCCCTGCTCTGCTGAGCCGATATCCGCAGATAGCTCTTTAGCCAACACTGCAAAAGACTCACCTTGCGCTAGGCGCTGTGCCGCTTCTTTTGCTTTCTCTAAGGCTTGCAGCTCATCCTGCTCTGCAGAAACCTCAAAGAGTATGTGTGCAGCTCTGCGCTGTTCACTCAGATTAGCGACTGCTTGCTGGTAACTTTCTTGCAGTTCTTCATCGCTAACTTCGACTCGGTCAGCCAGCTGATTTTTGCTTAGCTCAACGTACTCGATAGCCACCTTTTCAGGGGTCATAAAGCTAAGCAAGTTAGCCTGATAAAAATCAGCTACTTCTTCGTCAGTAACTGAAATTTGACCGAAATCTGGCTGTAACTCCAACGTAGCGAAGTCACGCGTCTGCGACTCTAGTTGCGCAAAAGCCTTAACGTCTTTATCAGTGACAAAGGCTGAGGCGGTGATACCGAGCTGCAACTGCTCCAGCAGCATATCCTGCTCAAGCATTTGACGAAACTGCAAACGTCCATATCCCATTTGCGCCAGCATTTGATCGTAGCGAGCGGCACTAAACTGGCCGTTCTCTTGGAACTCAGGCGCATTCAGCAAAAACGCATCTATCGATGCCTGTGACGCTGCAAAACCACTGCCTTGCGCTCCTTGCAGTAGCAGTTTGCGACTAATAAGGTTCTTCAACGCCATCTCAGTCAACAGCTTGTCGTCAAACAAGCTGGTATCAAAGTCTTGTCCAAACTGTTGAGTTAAACGGCGGTTTTGCAGGTTTTTCGCCTGTGCCAATTCAGGCAAAGTGATTTCTTCACCGTTGACCTTGGCAGCATTATTACTGTTGCTGGCTGAACGAATAATAGCTTCGAAGCCAGTGAAGGATAAAAGTACAGCAATTAAGCCGATAATTGCCTTAGAGATCCAACCTGTCGAGCGGTCTCGAATATTTTGCAGCATGCATCCCCCAGGGTTTTACTTGCCTGTGCTGACCTTGAGATAGAGTCAGCCTAACCAATGCTTGAAATTCTAAAGTTTAAAAAATAAAGGCGCACCAAACGATGCGCCTTTATTTAAATCATTTCGTTCTAGACAACTCTTAACAAAGCTATTTCTAGAGCTTCAAAGATTAACCGTTAACGGCATCCTTCAGCGCTTTACCAGCTTTAAAACCTGGTACTTTAGCAGCTGCAATTTGGATGGTTTTGCCAGTCTGTGGGTTACGACCGGTACGTGCAGCGCGATCTTTAACTGCGAAAGTACCAAATCCAACTAATACAACAGAGTCACCCTCTTGAAGAGCTTGAGTTATTGTTGTAATTACTGCATCTAAAGCACGACCCGCTACTGCCTTAGGAATATCTGCAGAAGCTGCTACTTTTTCGATTAATTCTGACTTATTCACTCGGAAGTCCCCTTAAGTTTCTATTTTTAACAGTCATGTCAAAGTTGATGGTGTTGCAAGATAGTCTGTTGTTAAACGTTCGTCAACAAAAAACCTGTTCTTTTTAGTGATATAGCGCAAATCACCAAAACTTAGTCCTCTTAATGCGTCTGAGGCTGGCTATCGATGTATTTCTGTTTTTTTTCGTCCTGAACGAGCAGCTTTAAATCTTCGTCCGCTAACGGTTCAGGCATGTATTGCAGCGCAATCTCTAGCACTTCGTCAATCCATTTAACTAATTTTATTTCCAAGTCCGCTTTAATGTTATCAGGAATCTCTTTGAGATCACCCTTGTTTTCCTCAGGAATAATAACTGTTTTAATCCCACCGCGATGCGCAGCAAGCAGCTTCTCCTTGAGGCCGCCAATAGCCAAAACCTGACCACGCAAGGTGATTTCACCCGTCATAGCAACATCGGCGCGTACCGGTATTTTGGTGAGCGTTGACACTAAAGCAGTACACATTCCAATTCCCGCACTGGGTCCATCTTTTGGTGTAGCACCCTCTGGCATATGGATATGTAGGTCTTGCTTTTCATAAAAATCAGGCATTAAGCCCAGAGCTTGAGCGCGGCTACGTACTACTGTTAGCGCAGCCGTCATGGATTCTTCCATAACATCCCCCAAAGATCCAGTCTTAATTAGCTGCCCTTTACCGGGCATAACCGCCGTCTCAATCGTTAATAACTCACCACCTACTTGCGTCCAGGCTAAACCTGTTACTTGTCCAATTTGGTTTTCTGTATCGGCCAGCCCATAACGGAATTTACGTACACCTAAATACTCTTCAAGATCTTCAGCCAACACCTTGACGGTAATGGCTTTTTTACCTTGAGCTTGTTTGACCACCTTACGACAAATTTTTGCAATTTGACGTTCCAGTCCACGCACACCGGCTTCTCGGGTGTAATAACGAATCACATCAAGCAGTGCTTCATCGGTCAACTCTAACTCTTTGTCTTTTAAGCCATTAGCTTTACGCTGTTTAGTGATGAGGTACTTTTGTGCAATATTAAGCTTTTCATCTTCGGTATAACCCGGCAAACGAATCACTTCCATACGGTCCAATAACGGTGCTGGAATATTCATTGAGTTAGCCGTACAGACAAACATAATATCTGATAGGTCGTAATCCACTTCAAGATAATGATCATTGAAGCTGTGGTTTTGCTCAGGATCCAACACCTCCAGCAAAGCTGATGCCGGATCGCCACGCATGTCGCTGCCCATCTTGTCGATCTCATCAAGCAAGAATAACGGGTTGCGCACACCTACTTTAGACAATCGTTGAATCAAACGTCCTGGCATAGAGCCGATATAGGTACGGCGATGCCCACGTATCTCGGCCTCATCGCGCACACCACCTAACGCCATTCGCACATACTTGCGGTTGGTTGAGCGGGCTATAGATTCAGCCAGCGAAGTCTTACCTACCCCTGGAGGCCCTACCAGACACAGAATCGGACCTTTGAGCTTACGCACACGCTTTTGTACGGCGAGGTACTCTAAGATACGCTCTTTAACCTCTGCCAAGCCATAGTGGTCGGCGTCCAATACTTCCTCAGCCTTATCCAAGTCTAAACGCACCTTGGTTTGTTTATGCCATGGCACATTCAGCATCCAATCGATGTAAGTACGTACTACTGTTGCCTCAGCCGACATGGGCGACATCATTTGTAATTTTTTTAGCTCAGCTTGGGCCTTCTCCAGTGCGGCCTTAGGCATTTTAGCTTCATCAATACGCTTTCTCAGCGACTCAATCTCGTTGTGACCGTGCTCGTCCTCGCCAAGCTCCTTTTGAATCGCTTTCATCTGTTCATTCAGATAGTAATCGCGCTGGCTGCGTTCCATTTGTTTTTTAACGCGACCACGTATACGTTTTTCAATTTTCAGCAGCTCAAGTTCAGCGTCAACAAAACTAAGCAGTTTCTCAGCTCGGTCTGTCACATTCTCAATCGCTAATATTTCTTGTTTTTGCTTCAACTTAATTGGCATCTGCGCTGCAATGGCATCGATTAGACGTTCGATAGAGTCTATTTCCTCCATACTCTGCAAGAATTCGCTAGGAATTTTTTTGCTGTGCTGCGCTAATACTTTAAAGGTTTCAAACACGACTCGGCGTAGTACCTGACTTTCCGGCTCGGCCATCTCTTCATCTGTATCAGACACTCTGGCCGTGACTTGCCAATATCCGTCCTGCTCCTGTCCTTTGTCGATGACAGCACGCTGCTTACCCTCGACCAACACTTTTATGGTGCCATCGGGCAATTTGAGCATTTGCAAAATTGTCGCTAGCGTACCTACCTCATAAACGCCAGCCAGATCCGGATCATCGTCACTTGGTTTTTTTTGCGCTACTAAAATAATACGCTTATCGGCCTGCATAGCGGCTTCGATGGCGTGAATGGATTTTTCGCGCCCCACAAACAAGGGCATGACCACTTGGGGGTATACCACAACATCACGCAATGGCAATAAGGGCAACTCTAAAACTGTCTTCATGATATTCACTCACACTAGGCTTTTAGCCACACAACTTAACTGTTTATTAGGTGGGGGCGGTTTACCTAAAAACAAGCCGACAATAAAAAAGGGCTTTAATAGCCCTTTTTTATTCTGCGTTTGAAACTTTATGCTTCAGGCGATGTTTTGGCTAAATTATCCGCAGCATAAACCAGCATAGGCTTGGATTCGCCCGAAATTACACCAGCATCGATAACCACCTTAACAATATCTTTACTCGATGGCACTTCAAACATGGTGTCCAGCAATACATCTTCCATGATAGATCGCAAACCACGTGCACCTGTCTTACGCTCCAAAGCTTTCTTAGCCACCGCAGTTAATGCGTCTGGTCTAAACTCCAGCTCTACGTCTTCCATTTCAAACAGTTTTGCGTACTGCTTGGTTAAGGCGTTTTTCGGCTCGGTCAAAATCTGCATTAGCGCGGACTCATCCAGCTCATCCAGCGTTGCGATAACCGGCAAGCGGCCAACAAATTCAGGAATCAAACCGTATTTAACCAAGTCATCCGGTTCCACCTCACGCAAGGTCTCGCCTACTTTTTTATCCAAATCTTTACTGCGCACTTCTGCACCAAAGCCAATACCGCCCTTGGTTGAGCGCGCTTGGATAATTTTTTCTAGCCCAGCAAATGCACCACCACAGATAAATAGGATATTGCGCGTATCCACCTGTAAAAACTCTTGCTGTGGATGCTTGCGTCCACCCTGAGGCGGAACTGATGCCACTGTACCTTCAATCAGCTTGAGCAGCGCTTGCTGCACACCCTCACCCGACACATCGCGGGTGATGGATGGGTTCTCTGATTTACGGGTTATCTTGTCAATCTCATCAATGTAGATAATGCCCATTTCGGCTTTTTCTACATCATAATCACATTTCTGCAGCAGCTTTTGTACGATGTTTTCAACATCTTCACCCACATAACCTGCCTCAGTCAGTGTAGTGGCATCGGCAATGGTAAAAGGCACGTTGAGCGTGCGCGCCAAGGTTTCTGCCAGCAGCGTTTTGCCTGACCCAGTTGGACCAACGAGTAAAATATTACTTTTACCTAGCTCAATATCGTCTTTCTTCTTATCAACATTGTGCAAGCGCTTGTAATGGTTATATACCGCCACTGCCAGCACTTTTTTTGCGCGCTCCTGACCAATTACGTACTGATCAAGGATTTCGCTAATTTCTTTAGGCGCCGGTAGTTTACTACCTTTGGCTTCTTCAATTTGTGCTTCATCTGAGTCTTCGCGAATAATCTCGTTACAGAGATCTACACATTCCTCACAAATAAACACCGAAGGTCCGGCAATTAATTTACGTACTTCGTGCTGACTCTTGCCACAAAAAGAGCAATACAACAATTTTCCGCTATCTTCAGTACTATGCATGGGGTTCTACACCGTTTTATAACTATTTACGCCCATCTTGTGCGCACTCTTATTTTGGTTGCGCCACCTAAAAGCTACGCGCTGAGGGTCGCTAGGCTACTTAGCGCTTGCGGGTAACCTGGTCAATCAAGCCGTATGCGACCGCTTCATCACCACTCATGAAATTATCACGATCGGTATCGCGCGCAATTACGTCTAAAGGCTGCCCTGTATGTTCCGCTAAAACCTTATTCAGTCGTTCACGAATAGTCAAAATTTCGCGCGCATGGATTTCGATATCCGACGCTTGACCACGGAAACCTCCTAAAGGCTGATGAATCATAACGCGTGAGTGCGGCAAACAGAAACGCTTGCCTGCTGCACCACCGGCCAACAGTAACGCACCCATGCTGGCCGCTTGACCAATACAGGTGGTAGACACATCGGGCTTAATAAACTGCATGGTGTCGTAAATTGACATGCCTGCAGTTACCGAACCGCCTGGAGAGTTAATATACAGATGAATGTCTTTATCTGGGTTTTCCGCTTCCAAAAACAACATCTGTGCCACCACTAGGTTAGCCATATGGTCTTCGACCGGACCAACCAGAAAAATAATACGCTCTTTTAAAAGACGCGAATAAATATCATACGCACGCTCACCACGGGAAGTTTGCTCAACGACCATGGGCACCAAAGCGGCCAAAGTGTCATCTGCGTGCTGTGAAAGAATGTTGTTAAACATCTATGCCTCTCTAAAATATTCATTCTGTTGTTACACATAAGCCAGCGCATGGCTGGCTTATGATTAGCTTAAGAGCGTTTGCGCTTGCTTAGTCTTTAGCGGCTTGGGGGGCTGCTGTGTTGACTGCTTCTTCATAAGAGACTTTTTTGTCGGTCACTTTTGCTTTAGCTAAGACTGTTTCAACCACTTGATCTTCCAGTACAGAAGCACGCACTTCTTCAAGCTGCTCTTCGTTCTGGTTATACCAGTCAATGACTTGCTGTGGATCTTGGTAAGCAGAAGCCATGTCTTCGATGGTGCTGCGTACCACATCTTCTTCGGCTTTAATATCAAACTGCTTAATCATTTGCGCCACAATCAAACCCAGTGCCACACGACGTTCGGCTTGTGCTGCAAACATGTCTGCAGGCAACTGCTCAGGTTTTACGTTACCACCAAACTGCTGTACAGCTTGGGTACGTAAGCGGTTAATCTCGTTTTCGATCTGTGCTTTAGGCACTTCAATCTTATTGGTTTCTAGTAGCGCATCAAAGACTTGTGTCTTAACCTTTCCTTTTAGCGCTGCTTTTAACTCACGACCCATGTTCTTAGCTACTTCAGCACGGAAACCTTCCAGCCCGCCCTCTGTATGACCAAACAGCGTGAAGAACTCATCATCCAGCTCTGGCAGCTCGGGGGCTTGCACTGCATTGATTTTTACGCTGAATTCAGCTTGCTTACCTGCCAGATCAAGGTTCTGATAGTTCTCTGGGAAGGTTGGGGTAATGATTTTCTCATCACCGGCCTTGCAGCCAATTAAGGGTTCTTCAAAGCCTGGAATCATATTGCCAGAGCCTAGCACCAAAGGTACGCCCTGGGCTGAACCACCCGCAAAAACCTCACCGTCAATTTTACCGACAAAGTCGATATTAATTTGGTCGCCATTTTCAGCGGCGCGATCAACATCAGTAAAACGGGTATTTTGTTTGCGCAAAATATCCAGCATGTTGTCTACATCAGAATCAGCAACCTCGGCTTGTAGACGCTCAACTTCGATAGTCTCCAAACCCGCTACTTCAAACTCTGGATACACTTCAAAGGTGGCCACGTATTCAAAATCTTTATCTTTCTCGAAGGTTTTTGCCTCAATGGAAGGCGCACCGGCAGGATTAATTTTCTCTGCTGTCAAAGCTTCGTAGAAAGTTGAGTTAATCAAATCACCCATTACATCTTGACGCACGCCCTCTTCATAACGCTGGCGTATGATACTCATAGGAGCTTTGCCAGGACGGAATCCCGGAATCTTGGCTTGTTTAGCCGTACGCTGTAAACGCTTATTGACTTCTGACTCGAAACGCTCGGCAGGAACGCCAATAGTCATTCGACGCTCAATAGCAGAGGTGCTTTCTACTGAAACTTGCATGAATAATCCTCATTGAATAGACGTGGCCAGTCTTACCGACCTTAGAATCAAGGGCATGCATTCTATTAGGCTCGGCAAAAAAATTCCAATGTTATCTGCTGTTGTTGTAAATTCTTACAACAAACTATCGATAGGCAACCATGACAACAGATACGCCGACACGCGCTTACTAAGCTTTGCAGTGGGTTCTTTAGTATGAATAATAACCTGCTCCCCTTGTCGCTCCTGCCAGTATAACTGTCCTTTTTTATCAAGCTTAACCTGATACGCCTGCTGCGGGATCTCTTCACGAAAGGAGCGACTAATTCTTTCCGCTAGCTCTGGGCTTTCAATCACAAAGCCCAGTTCCGTGTTAAGCAAAGCTGAGCGCGGATCAAAGTTAAACGAACCAACAAAGACGTGCTTAGCATCTATCGCAAAGGTTTTTGCGTGCAGGCTTGAGCCTGAACT
>LSQX01070463.1_pt3 | contig 11863 bp, 7 predicted proteins | sample 654561 | NCBI WGS metagenome assembly LSQX01 (sample SAMN04489861, study PRJNA283612) | anaerobic digester metagenome | isolation source: 4 biogas reactors fed with cattle manure at either 37C or 55C with and... | place: Denmark: Kongens Lyngby | collected 2014 | reverse complement strand
GCGTTGACACCTCCCCAGATACCGCCATAGCCATGTGATCCTTTCTCGTGCACCGAGAGGCGGAGGCTCTCGGAGAGGATGCTCCACTGCAGGGTAAAGTTCTCGTTGTCGTAGAAGGAGGCGCACTCGTCGGTAGACCAGCTCATGGAGCAGTGGTCGATGATCAGGTTCTTGCGGTTACGAGCACCGAAGGCATCTTTGTCAGCTGTCACTTTCTTGTCGCCCATGCGAAAGCGGAGGTAGCGCACGATCATGTTGTCCGCCTGTATCTCCACCGGGTAATCCGCCAGGGTGATGCCACCGCCGGGAGCCGACTGGCCGGCGAGGGTGAGGTTCCCCTGCGTGATCTTCAGCTCGCTTCTCAGGCGGATGGTACCACTCACATCGAAGAGGACGATGCGGGCACCCGGCTGGTTCACGGCATGACGCAGTGAGCCTGGCAGGCCATGGTCCTCGAGGGTGGTCACCCGGATCACCTTTCCGCCGCGGCCGCCGCTGGTGTAGATGCCACCACCCCGGGCACCGGGGAAGGCGAGGGCCGCCTCGGTTACCGGTGTGGGGTAGGTGTGCCCGGTGGTGCCTCCCGGCTGATCCGGTTTCTCTGCAATCGGTTTCTCCTGCTCCGGCCGTTCAATCACGGGGATATTCTTCTCACAGCTGAAGGCAACCGGGAGCAGTAGAACAACTGCCAACAGCCGAAAGAAAAGAATCCCTCTCATCGCGTCAATGCTTTCGACTTGTCAGACTTTCTTCACCATGGGCTGCAGGGAGGTGAGGTCCCTGATCATCACCGGTACGCCCGAGGCAATGCTCTTCCTGGCGGCGATGCCCACCAGGCAGGCCAGCGCGCCGTCGCGTACACCTGCGGCCTGGTGCAGTGGGTCGGGTGTGCCGGGGATAAAGGTCTGGTTCTTCAGCAGCTTGTCGCCACCACCATGTCCATCTCCCTGTCTGATATGATAGTACTCCCTCTTCCCGAAGTTCTTCGTGACAATGATCTCGTCGTAATTCGCATCGGTGGTGGGGTTGGACTCCTGGATCCAGACATCCATCCGACCCTTGGTGCCGTTGAAAGCAATGCGGTACCCCTCGTAAGGGGAGTAGGTGGTGAGCGAGTAAGCCACCTGCACGCCATTCATATATTTGATGGTTGCCGCCATCTTGTCAAATATGTTGACATCATTGCGGAAGACACAGCCGTCACGGTGGTAGCCGTCATATTTTTCGTTCTCGACATAGAGCTTCACCAGTCGCTCGTTTTTGGTGATATCGAAATAAAAATCACACTCTTTCTTATGGTTGCAGTTGCGACAGTTGTCAGACCGGAAGGGACCGTTCTTGCCATAGAACTCCAGGTCGCCCAGGGCATAGACGCTCTCCGGGTCGCTGCCGATCCACCAGTTGAGCAGGTCGAAATGGTGACTCGCCTTATGCACCCACAGTGATCCCCCTTTCTCCACCAGCCGGTGCCACCGACGGAAGTAATCGGCACCGTGCGAGGTGTCGAGGTACCAGTGGAAGTCGACCGAGGTGAGCTCACCGATCTCGCCCCCCCGCAGGAGCTCCCACATCTTGGCGCGGTGGGGTGAGTAGCGGTAGTTGAAGGTGACCCGGCACTTCCTACCGGTTCTTTTCTCCGCATCGATGATACGTTGGATCTTCTTTTCGTCGATAGCCATCGGCTTCTCGCAGATGATGTCGGCCCCCATCTCCATACCCTTCTCGATGAAGTAGTCGTGTGTGTCATCGTCGGTGGTGACGATCAGCTGTTCCGGCTTGGTCTCGCGCATCATCTGTTCGAAATCAAGGTAGGTGGGACAGTCGACGCCGATCAGTTTCTTGCCCAGCTCCAGCCTCCCCGGGTTGTGGTCACAGAGACCCACGAACTCTACATAGTCGGCGTAATCTTTCGTGAGGCTGTTGCCCCACATTGTGGTGCCCCTGATGCCGAGGCCGACAACAGCCAGTCGGGTCTTTTTCACGCTCTCCCTGCTGCCGGGCCTGTTGCCGGCAAGGATATGTGAGGTGGGGTGCACGATTGTGGTTCCGGCGATAGCCCCGGAGACTGCCAGGAACTTTCTCCTGGAGATGGTATTTGCTTCGGTTTTCATCTTATGGTCTGTTTAAGGGTGAATTGTTCTGTTTTTATTGGTAATGGAACTGTGTCATCATCTCGTTGATCGTTTCATCGGTCATCTCTCCCCCGATGATCAGCATATGGTGGAAGGTGATCTCCTCACCGGGCTCCAGCATGATCTGAACGGGTTCGCTGCCGGGCTCTACCGCATCCCCTCCCAGGTTGTTCATTGAAAACAGCCCGTAACCGCGAGCATGGGGCCAGCCGGGGTAACCGGGGTTCAGCGGATGATCGAGCATCACCAGGGTTATTATCTCCCCCTCCTTTTCGGCCGTGAGCGCTACCCAGGGTGTTCTTTTTCCCCACACTTCCTCCTCCCCGCTCATTCCTTCCCGGTTGCGATAATGGCCGTTGACCCCCTCATTATAAGCAAATGGTTCATTGGCCGGTAACGAAGATGCGTCGAGACGGTTTGACGGTTTCTCGCTTTCTTCCTCAAAAGCTCTGTCTACCCTGATGGCGAAGAGACCCTCCTTGTTGCTTCTGAGGGTGACCTGTTGCAGGGCTGTCAGGTGAGAGATCCTTTCAATAAAGCGGTTTTGTTCCGCATCGCCACTGAAACGATAGGTCGTTATCTCTGACAGAAGCCTCTTCTCATGGTGATCTCTCCAGGAGGAGAGGGTTATCAGTTCACCTGCCTCAGGATCTACCTGCAAGACGGAATCGAGCCGGATATGGCCGTAACCCTCTTTTTTCTCCGGCGCGATGGCAGTGGAGTTGTTCCAGAAATCGAGTCCGTTCACATCGCCGAAGTTGAACCAGAGTCCCACCTGATGGGGATGGTCGGTACGTTCATAGGGACGGGGATCGATGGGGTAACCTCTGGTAATTGTTTTCCCGGAGGGTGTAAGGATGGGAAAGAGGAGAGGCTTCTCCAGCGTGTCGGAATAGAGCAGTGTGGTAAAGTAACGATCGCCGACAAAGATATTGATCCTGCTTGCATGGCTCTCTTCCCGGAAGGTTACCTTCGCTGTTCGGGGGTGTGCGCAGCTGACGAAGAGCATCACCAGCACTGTTGCTGTCAGGATCGTGATCTTGGACTTTCTCATCATCTCTTATGGTTGAAAATGGGTTTCAGCGATGATCAGCGGGTAGAAATCATCCCCCATCACCCGTAGCAGGGTGATCTGTTTCGCCTGATCAGGTGTAAGAAGTGTGCTCCATGAGACTCTACTGTGGGTGTTGCTCCCTTCACCATTGTTGTTGTACTCACCATACCGTGCCGTTTGCTCGTTGTCCGGGTTGCGCCAGTTATCCCACCCTTGCGGGTTGATGACCGCAGGAAGCGAGCAGTGCATAAAGAGGGTCATGGCGTAGGGGCGCCAGGGACGACCCAGAAAGAGGGAGGTTACATTTTCTGCAACCGTGATGTGACAACGGTTGAAGATGTAGCCGAAGGCAGCATCCGGTGGGGTACTGGCAGCGGTGATGTAAGAGTTCTTCTTGCAGAGGAGCTCGCATTGTTCAAACCATGCCGTGGCGGGGCCGAAGATAAAGTCGGTGGTCCCCTCGATATGGCAGTTGAAGAAGAAGAGCCTCCCCTTCTCTCTCCCGGTGTAGAGGGTGTCCTGGTTACCCAGCAGACGACAGTTGTGCAGGATGATGCGGTCTCCCTCGGTATGGAGGGCCACCGCCTGTGCCACCATGGGCGCATTGTTCTCGATGGTGAGGTTCTCCATGATGATGTCGCTGCCCCTGATCTGCAGGGTGTAGGTGTTGAATGTACCCATCCCGTTCTTCAGTGCATGATCATTGTGGGTGAGGATGGTTTTATCCCGGCTCTCACCGGTGATTCTCAGGTTACGCACATGATCGGGGATCACCACCTTCTCGTAGTAGGTTCCCTCTTTCAGAATGATCTGGGTGGTGAAATCGGGGTCGAAAGCCCTCACCGCATCGATCGCCGCCTGCAGCGTACGAAAATCACCCTCACCCTCCGGATCTACAACGATCCTTCTGACCGCTGAGGGTTTCAACTGTCGTTCTGCAGCTGATTCAGTTCGCTCATTCCCCATCAGGTGGGCTACCAGGCTGTGGAGGTAGAGTTCCAGATAGGTGTACCCCTCTTCGTTCAGTGCATCTGCCTTTTTCCCGGGATGGTGCTCTTCCAGCCATCCGTCAGGGATGCCGTCTTCATCACTGTCGTTGTATGCGTTGTAGGTACGGTATTCAGGCCATCCTCCCACATCCTCCTGGCTGTCGATCAGGCCCATGCTGCTGCCGCCAGAACCCTCAAAGGTATAGGATCCGGCATTCACATCTTCCACATAGCGTTGGTCATGGATGTCTCTCACCAGCGAGCAGCCGCCATAGCGCAACACCATTTCGTAGGTGTGTGCTGCATCATGAGTGTTGACAGGTGCCATTGGATGTGGTTCTGATAACAGGATATCTGCCAGTTTTACCTGCGGGGCAAATTGAGCAAAGGTACCGCCCATTTCTACTCCAAGCGTGTTGTCGCTGCTGACCTCATCATTGCCCTCCAGGATATTTCCTTCGAGGTAGTAGTGGCCATGAATGCCTGCCGGTTGGTTGTTCTTGCCGTTGTCGGCATCAGGGTTGAGAATACGTTTGCCGGCGCTGCTGCCGGTGGCTGGTCCCGGCTTGAAGTAGTTACCAACAAGATTATATTTGCCCCCTTCACCTGCGTAGATATTGTTCGAGCCCCAGTTGTAGATCACGTTGTTGCGGAAGTCCACCCTCTCCAGATCAGGACGGTTGGAATAACGGCTGCCACAGAAACGGGGATTGCGGCTGTCGTTATGAGCCAGCAGGTTGTGGTGGAACGATGCCTGTTGTCCGCCCCAGATGCCGCCATAGCCATGCTTTCCCTTGGTGTGCACCGAGTTGCGCAGGCTTTCAGTGATGAAGCACCACTGCATGGTGAAGTTGCGGTTGTCGTAGAAGGAGGAGAGTTCATCCACTCCCCAGCTCATACTGCAATGGTCTATGATGATGTTTTCGTTGCGGAAGCCTGACAGCGCATCCACTGCCTTCTGGGCTCTGTCACCGAGACGGAAGCGGATAAAGCGGATGATCACATTGTCGGCACTGATCACCGTCTCATGGTTGCTGATGCAGATGCCATCGCCCGGTGCCGACTGGCCGGCGATGGTCAGATCACCGTTGTTGATCTTCAGCGGGCTATTAAGACGGATCTCCCCTGACACCTTGAAGAGGATGGTGCGCGCACCTTTCTTACGTATGGCCCAGCGTAGCGTGCCAGGCTCTTCGGAGTCCTCCAGCGAGGTGACGTAGAGTATCTTCCCGCCGCGGCCACCGGTGGTGTACATGCCGGCACCCTCGGCACCGGGAAAGGCTGGTGTCTGCGCTGCCACCCCGGTGAATGTGAACAGCAAAAGAGTGAGCAGCAAAGGAATATTCAATGAAAGCGTCATAGTCCAAAGGTACATTTTTTTTTGTTATCGCTCCAACAATATGCTTGTCATGATGAAAGGACCTACGGCTTTGGGATCATCATCCCGTATCGGTTCCGAGATGTAATATTCGAAGCTCCCATCGCGGTACCGCTTTTCACCCCCCAGGCCGGCCACCGAGCAGACGTCGGTCACCGAGATGGTGCCGTCTTCGTTCTCACGGATGAACTGTTCCAGAAATTGATCATATGCCTCTGCTCCCTTTTGCAGGAAAGCATCAGGAAGGTAGCCTTTTTGTGCGCCTTTCACCCAGGAGTAGATAAACATGATGGAGCCGGAGGATTCCAGGTAGTTACCCTCCCTTTCGCCCAGGTTGGTTACCTGATACCACATGCCCGTCGCCGGGTCGCGGTAGCGTTCCACGGCAGTGGCAATACGGTTCAGACGCTCGATGATCGCGGCCCGCTGTGGGTGCTCTTCAGGCAGATGGTCCAGCACGTCGACCATTGCCATCATGTACCAACCGATGCTCCTTGACCAGAAGTGGGGTGATCGCCCGGTAACAGGGTCGGCCCACCGCTGCTGGCGGCTCTCATCCCATCCGTGGTAGAGCAAGCCGCTCTCCTCATCGATCAGATCATCCCAGGCGGTAATAAGCTGCAGGGCAGCCTCATCGAACAGTGCCGGCTCATTGAACCGTTTGCCATACTCCGCCAGGAAGGGACCTGCCATATAAAGACCGTCGAGCCATACCTGGTGGGGATAGATCTGCTTGTGCCAGAAGCCGCCGTTGGAGATGCGCGGGTGAGTCTCCATCTGGCTTCGCAGTAACTGAAGTGCTTTCAGGTACTTGGGGTTTTCCGATTTGTCATAGATCGGGAAGAGGATCTTACCCGGGTTGATGTGGTCGATATTGTATCTTTCCAGCTGGTAGGTCTTGATGGTACCATCGTCGTTGACCATGGTGTCGGCGTAGGCTTCGGCATACCGGTAGTACTTCTCATCGCCACTCTTTTCCGACGCCTGTATCATGGCCAGCATCTCCAGCCCGTGGGTATAGTTCCATTTGATTTTCTCCGAGAAGTCTACCATCCAGCTCTCGGGATAGCGCTGCATCTCGGAGTCGGCCATCCGGATGTACCAGGGATCTGCCGCAGCCTCTTTTACACTGCTACAGTTCAGTAGCAGTGAAACCAACGGGATAAACAGGAGTGATGTTTGTATCTTGTTCATCATTTACTTTTTTAAACGGATTCTTATTAGAACACAATCTCATTCCTCTCCACTTCCGGTGCGATCTCCACAAGCTCTTCGGACAAACTGTTGAGTTGTAGCCCGGCACTCTCCGCACCGGTGATCACTGCTGCCTTTTGCCATTCACCGATTTCGTATGAGAGATTTTCCGATTTGAAGTTCTTCACGTTGTGGAACATGTAGGCCGGGCCCTCTTTCGGGATCACGGTGACATTCCTGAAGGTGATCTCTTTCGACTCCGAGAACTCGGCACCGTAACGAGCGGTGATGATGGCATTCTCCAGGTTGATGTTCTCGATGTTCATCTCGGGCAATCCGTTGAAGAACATCGCCCTGCGGGCATTGCGTGATACCAGGTCCTTCACGAAGATGTTACGGAAGACCGGTGTCTCCTCGTTAACCGGGAAAGCAGGTTGATCGGTCGGCGTGGTATCCCCGTCGGCCAGCGACTCGGATGCAGACTTGCCACCATAGTAGAGGTCGAAGAGAAACGAGTCGGTCGCGATATTGAACATGTAGATATCAGAGATATAGATGTTCTCCACCACGCCGCCACGACCGCGGGTGCTTTTGAAACGAAGCCCCACGTCGGTACCCAGGAACTGGCAGTTGCTGACGGAGATGTTGCGTACGCCGCCCGACATCTCACTGCCCACAATGAAGCCACCGTGGCCGTTGAACACCTTGCAGTTGTCCACGATCAGGTTCTCGGTGGGGCGCCCGCGCCGCCGTCCATCCTCATCCTTCCCCGACTTGATGCAGATGGCGTCATCGCCCACGTCAAACACCGAGTTGACGATGAGTGAGTTGACACATGACTCCAGGTCGATGCCATCGCCATTCTGTGAGTAGCTTGGGTTGCGCACGAGGATACCATCCACGATCACATTCTCGCACATCAGCGGGTGGATGTTCCATGCCGGTGAGTTTTCGAAGAGCACCCCCTGCAGGTAGACGTTTTTGCACTCAATGAAACTGATCATCACCGGGCGCAGGAAATCCTTGATCTCCAGCCACTCCTCTTCGGTGAGGTCCCTGCGGGGCACGTTCATGTCGCTCATCTCATGACCCTTCAGTGAGGCGGCGGAGGGGAACCAGTAATTGTCGTCCCTTACTACACCACCTGAGCGAACCACCTTTTTCCAGTGGCTCTCGGTCACCTTCTCTCTTTTCAGGGGGCGCCATGCCTCACCCGAACCGTTGATGGACCCTTCACCGGTGATGGCGATGTTTTCAAGGTTACGTCCCGAGATGGGCGATTGGCACCGACGGGTGTCGAGCCCCTCGAAGATGGTCTCCACCAGCGGGTAAAGGCTGAAATCGGGAGAGAAGAGGATCAATGCGCCTTTTTCCAGATGCATGTTAATGTTTGAGCGGAAGAGGATGGGTCCGGTGAACCAGACCCCTTTGGGTACCTGTAGCGTGCCACCGCCTTTCTCGGAGAGTGCCTGCATGGCCTCCTCAAAGGCCTGGGTGTTAAGGGTGATCCCGTCCGGTACGCCGCCATGGTCGGCCACGCTGACATGGTTGTCCGGGAAACGGGGGATCTCTACCCGGGGCATCTCAAACGGGAGCTCCTCATAGAGCGAGCCATAGGGGTAGGAGGTGCTGACTGGTGCTCCCTCCCTGCAAGAGAACAGAAGTGATGTCAACAGCAGTATCACAAAAAATTTCTTCATTCCATCAGGTTGTTTTGGTTGAATTTCCATATCGGTTTACGTGACTCCTCCTGACAGGAGCCACGTAAACTGATATGGGTTCACTATTTAGTTCACCCATCGGGGATCACCGGTACCTTTCGCTTTCAGCAGTTCATTGGTGATGGTGAAATTCCCATTGGCTGCATCTACAAAACCGGGATCTTCACTGTCGGCAGAGTCGTCGAAGAACTTCGATGAGCTGCCCGATGCCGAGAAGAGGTTCGGGGCATTGAAGTAGTTGTTTCCGCCGAAGGTGGGTGAGGGATCGGTGTTGCTCTGGTTGGTGAAGATACAGCTTGTCTCTGCCACGATGTTGTTGGTGAAGGTGATCTTGTTCTCCTTGAAACGTACATACAACAAACGCTTGGATGAGCTGTTGCAGACACCATGCAGGGTGTTGTGATCCACCAGGATGGTAGAGGTCATACCGGGGAAGCTGCCTGAAGCATCATCGTAACGGATCAGATCTCTTCCCGCTGCACTGTTGTAGATGGTGTTGTAGGTGAGCGTCAGGCTGTTGAACGCACCCTTGCGGGAATCCATGAAGTCGCCGCCATCACATTGGATATTGTAGATCAGGTTGTTGTGGTAGGTGATTGATTCCACGAGCGATGCTACGTTCAGGTAATAAACGCCCTTCACATAATCTCTGATCTCGCATCCCTCCACCGTAAGAGCCTTGTAGGTCACTCCAGCGGTGTTGAAGACAATGCTCTGACCCTGTAACGCACCACCGTCGAGTGTCACATCTTTGAGTAACAGTCCGGCACCCTCTTCCAGTGAGATGTAACCGTTCAGCACCGGCTTGTTGTAGGGGTAGACACCCTTGATCTCGATGGTCTTGTTCACCACAAACATGTCACCTGCACCGTAGGTGCCCGGGAAGAGGGCGAAGGCATCACCGTCGTTGGCGGCGGCGAGCAGGGCGAGGAGGTCATCCTCGGGATGTACGGCAATCGCGTTGCCGATATCCACCAGGGTCATGAACTCCAGGATACCCCTGGTTTTTGCGCCATTCTTCAAGGTGACGGTATAGTTGGTCTCGCCGGTAAGTCCCTCAATGGTGGCGCTGCCGGCAGCGATCTCACCGGCGGTCACCTGATGGGAGATGCCCCCTGGTTCAATGTTGATGGATGTCAGTGTCCTTCCCGGGATCCAGCGGAGGGTGACGGCCGTGGCTTCCACGTCGCCATCCTGGAAGGGAAGGAAGATGTTCTCCGTGCCGGTCTTGAAGGTGACATCGCTCCATTTCGATTCTGTTTTACCGGCAGCCACCGATTTGATGCGCACTGAGTAGTGCGTCTCGCCATCCAGGTCACGGATGTAGTAGGGGAGTTGATCCCCCGTCACATCACTGAATGTCTTCACCGGGGAGCCGGCAAAGGTGAGGCTGTCGTCGGCAAACAGCTCCAGTGAGTAGGACTCCACATCCTTGTTGAGGGTCCAGTTCAGCCGTGCGTCGGTACGGTTGATCACGAACGCTTCGATCTTGATGGGAGAGAAAAGTCTCTCGTAATCGATTGATGTCAGCTCTTCCGCCCTGTCATCACTGCAGCTGAAATTGAAAAGAGCTGTTGTCAGGAAGGCGAAGAGTGCAATATAGTGTCTCTGTTTTCTTTTCATAATGATTAGTTCGTTAATTGTCCGTTACTGCTGTCGATGAATGTCTGCCAGATAGGCCAGTACTGGTTCTGATCGGGATTATTCTGGTATAGGGCATTGATCAGTTCCGGGGTCAGGTCGTCCGCGTCAAACCAGGTGGTGCTCCCCTCGTAGCCGAGGCTGGCACCGATCTCATCGCTGTCACCATGATTCAGGCCATAGACAATCAATGTCTCGTTGTCGTCCGCAGTCTTGTAGTAGAGCTTCTCCGGCAGATCAGCGTAAGGTCCTTCGCGGTTGATCAGCTGTGTCATCTTCATCTTGGCTTCGTCGAGCTTGCTCTTGAGCATGTTCCAGCGGATCAGGTCTGCCTTGCGGAGGCTCTCGCCGGCAAACTCCAGCGCACGCTGATCGACGATGGCGTGGAAGAAGGCATCCTTGCTGGCGGTGGCTTGCGACATGTAGGCTGTCACCTTCGCTGCCGGCAGCGCTCTGTCGAGGACAGGTTTCAGGTAGGGTGCCGCCGCAGCGGGTCCATCCAGCTCGTTGACTGCTTCGGCAGCCATCAGGTAGATATCGGCCAGACGCATGTACTGCCAGTTGATGCCATCATCATTGGTAGAGGTAACACGACGGTTCATCCACTCGTAGCGCAGCTTGCCGAAGCACCAGTTGTCGATGCTGCGAAGTTGCTGGTGGCTTGGGTTGGAGTTGGACCACTCATAGGGTACACAAGTCACGTCGCGCCGCAGGTCCTCCACGTCGTAGTCGTAGAAGAGGTAGGGCAGGGGACCGTTTGTACCACCCCTGTTTTGGTCGGTGTACTGGTCCTTACTGCGATGTTGCACACCGAGTGTGAAGAGTACGCGCCCACGGCCAGCGGAGAAGGGGATCTCCCAGATTGACTCCTTGCCGGCGGTCACATCATCCTGGCAGAGCAGGCGGAAGTTTTGTTCGAAGGAGCCCAGCGTGTTGGAGCCCTGCTGAATCACCTCGATGGTTTTTTCCTTTGCCAGTGCATACATCTTGTCAGGACTAAGCTCCGGATCGCTGCTGCGACGCACGCCGTCGGCACGCTGTGAAAAGCCTCCGGCGTAAAGGGCTACGCGTGCCGTCAGCCCCTTCACGAAGGCCTTGTTGACCCGTTCGGTGCTGGCGGTGATATCTGTTTCGTTGGGCCATGCCACCAGCTCTTCCGCCTCATCCAGGTCAGCCAGCAGCTGCTTGTAGATGATGTCACGGTCGCTGCGCGGCAGGTAGAGTGTCTCGGTGGTGATCGGCTCGAAGCGTGCCGGCACATCACCCCATGCTTTCACCAGGTCGAGGTAGATCACGGCCCGCAGGGTGAGTGCCTCACCCAGCAGCTGTGCCATCCTGGGGTTCTCATCCACCTTTCCGAAGTCACGGAGTCCTTCAATCGCCTTGTTGGCCCGTTCAATGCCTTCGTAGAACTTGGCCCAGGCGTTGTTGTCGGTGTTCATCTGTGTATTGCCGGGTGAGGCGGCATAGGTAGAGAGTTCATATTTCCCCGCATCGTTCAGCTGGGTGGGATTGATGCCGTTGATCCACTCCACATCACTGTTGATGCCATAATAGGGGAGGAAGCGTCCGCGGTAGGAGTTGGTCTCCCCGAACGACTGGTGGATGCCCATTACCGCTCCTTCGGCCAGTGCCTCGATGGAGAGGACGACCGATCCTTCGGCTGCCGACTGGGAGGGTGCATCCAGGTCGCAGGAGCTGAGGAAGAGTCCGAAGGTGAAGAGTGTCAGACAGATAATTATATATTTTTTCAT
>LSQX01326256.1_pt1 | contig 11864 bp, 11 predicted proteins | sample 654561 | NCBI WGS metagenome assembly LSQX01 (sample SAMN04489861, study PRJNA283612) | anaerobic digester metagenome | isolation source: 4 biogas reactors fed with cattle manure at either 37C or 55C with and... | place: Denmark: Kongens Lyngby | collected 2014 | reverse complement strand
GTGCATCAGATGGTCAGCGGTGCTCGACTGGTCTTTCATCTGGCCGGATTGGTGGATATTGCGCCACGCCACCCCGGCCTTTTGGAGCAAGTGAATGTGGGCGGCACCGCAAATATCGTATCGGCGTGTTTGGCCTCGGGCGTCCAGCGCTTGGTTTATGTCAGCTCGGTCCATGCCCTGCCTGACCTGCCGGACGACCAGCCCATTGTCGAAATCAAGGATTTTCCGGTTCCGGATCTGCTCGGTCCCTACGCGCAAACCAAATCGGCGGCCACCGCCTTGGTTTACGAAGGAATCGCCCAAGGCCTGGACGCCGTTGTGGTTTTTCCCACCGGCATAATCGGACCCTTTGATTATCGGAGCTCACCGATGGGTCGTCTGTTTCGCTATTTGAGCACCCAAGGCTGGCTCAAGTTGGTTATGTCCTTTAAGGGAGCCTATAATTTTGTTGATGTCCGCGATGTCGTCAATGGATTGTTGGCCGCTGCGGAAAAAGGACGAAGCGGTGAAGGCTATATTCTCTCCGGTCATCGGATGACCATGCGGGAAACCATCCGCCTTGTGCGCCAAGCTTTGAATCAACGCCAGCCGCGTATTTTTCTGGCGCCGACCTGGTTGGTTCGGGCGGCGGCTTGGCTGACCGGCGGCTTTTGTCGCCTGTTGCGCATCAAGCCGGTTTTTACACCCTATAGCGTCGCGGTGCTTTTTTCGAATGCCAACGCCAGCTGTGAAAAAGCCGCCCGGGAATTGGGTTATCAGCCCCGCCCCCTTATCGAAACCTTGCGCGATACCATGGACTGGATGAAAGAGGTCGGCTGGGTCAAAAAGCCCAAGAACTGATCGCGGAAATCAAACCGTCGGCTCAACCGAATCGGCGAAAAAGCCTTTCATCTCAATTAAGTTAAAGGTGCCGAGGGGTAGCTGAACCGGCCGATTTTCCAGAGCCGATCGATAAATGGCCAACACCAGCTCCACCGCCGCTCGGCCCGACCGGCCATCGGCCAGCGGTGGGCGATCCTGGCGAATCGACCGGATAAAGTCTCTGTAAAGCCCGCTATGAGGGTTTTTTAATCGGATGAAGCCTTTAATACCCTCCTCACGCCAAGTTTTGGCGATGAAACTCCGCAGATACCGGCCGCCAAGACAGCGGCCCCGGCGGTCACGCACCTGAAAGGAAGACCTGCCGGCGACCAGCCCGGCGTAAATTTCTCCATCGGTGCAAAGAATATTAAAGGCGGCTTCCTGGCGCTCCGGATCGGAGGCCGTGGTGCCTTCAACCTGGCAATAACTACCGTTTTGCAAGCGCAAAAGGGCATAGCCCGTGTCCTCGCTTTCGATGGAATGAACCTGTTGGTCGATCCAACCGAAAACGTCGGTAACCGGACTGCCCAGCAGCCACGTCATCAGATCAAGAGCATGTATCGTTTGATTCATCAGCGCGCCGCCATCCTGTTCCCACGTGCCACGCCAAGCGCCCTGCTCATAATACGCTTGATCGTGGCCCCAGCGAACCTTGACATTACCGCCGAGAAGACGTCCAAACCGGCCGCTGTGCAGGTCCTCGGCCAACGCTTGCACCAGAGGGAAGAAACGATAGATATGGCCAACCGCAATTTTTACGCGCTGACTTTCGGCAAGCCGCAGCAGCTCATCGGCTGCAGCCAGATCAAGGGTCATTGGTTTTTCCACAAGAACGTGGGCTTTGGCTGAAACCGCCGCTTTGGCCAGACGCGCGTGGGTCCCGCTGGGTGTTGTGATAGCGACAATATCCGGGGTCTGTTCCGCCAGCAGCAGATCGATATTCGGAAATATCGGGATCTCGCCCTCAGCCGGGCGCAGGAACCCGGTCGTGCTCAGAAGTTCCCGTGCCGCTTCGAGGCGATTATCCACCACGGCGCACAGCCGGATATCCTGCTTGTTGTCACGGATGGCTTTCAGGTGCTTGACCGCAACCTTCCCGCAGCCGATCAGGGCAAGTTTCAAAGGTTCCATGGGTTTCTCGCTCCCAAATACAGATTTTTCTTATCATAACAGGTTTATCGCCGCGAGAAAAGTTGTAAGGGCGCGAAACTCGCCTCTCCGGAGGCGGAGTCATGAATAAAACGCTCTTTTTGGCTGTTTTTACATTCATAAAACCTCGTAAAATCAAGCTTTTCCGAGTGTCGCATTTGTTTGACATCAGGGGTCTTAACGACTTCCGGTACAACAAACCATAAGTCGTCGTTTTTAAAAATAGAATCTATCAAAATAAATCATGTTTATAAATAGCTTGACAATTTGCATCTTGGTCAAATTGAAACTCTACAATCCAAGGCATTTTGGTTTTTATATTTTCAAAGTCTTCGTATCCGAAAGAAGAGTCGAAATAATTGATAATTGTACTTAATGCTGTACCATGCCCACCGATAACTATATTTTTTCCCTTGTATTGTTTTATTAGTTCCAGTAATACGGTAACATTTCTTTCCTGAACCTCCTTAAGACACTCGCCATCAGATAGTTTAAAAGAAAAATCACGCCACTGATTTTGCGTAAAGGCTGTAAAATCGTCTATCCAGCTATTACCAACTTTTCTTTCTCGGAACTCATCCACAAGCTTAATTTGAAGCCCTAGCGAATCTGCAAATTCTATAATTGTATCAATAGCGCGCTTAAAAGGGCTCGACACAATAATGTCAATTTCCTTGTCCGCTAAAAAAGTGTAACGTTCCTCTGTCTTTCAAGCCTTTTAGAGTCAACTCGCGTAAAATATCGTTGTGATTATCGTAATTTGGCTCTGCATGCCGTACATAATATATACTTTCGTCAATCTTTTACCTCACAATTATTTATCATAAACAGCCGTGTCTGCCAATTCGATATATTCTTTTAACTTTCTCTGTAATATTTTTTTGTCAATCAGCTTCAAATTGTATTCCGAAACCATTGTCGGTGATAAACTGCGACTGAGCGCAAATTCCACAACCTCGTCATCCTTGCTTGCACAAAGTATCACGCCTACACTCGGATTTTCATTTTCTTTTTTCATTTCCCTGTCAAGAGCTTCTAAATAGAGATTCATCTTACCTACATACTCAGGTTTGAATTCACCAATTTTCAATTCAAATGCTGCAAGGCACGAAAGTCCCCTGTGATAGAAAAGTAAATCCAGATAATAGTCGTGCTTTCCGACTTGAACACGATATTCTTCTCCTATGAAAGTGAAATCTCTGCCGATTTCAAGGATGAAATCTTTCAAATTTCTTATAATAGATCTCTGTAAATCACGCTCTGAAACAGTTTCAGGAACATCGAGAAAATCAAGCACATAATTATCAAGGAACTCATTTCCCGTTGCCTTTCGTGATTTTTCGATTGCAGGCGTTATTGGTTTTTGAGATAGCATATATCTTTCGTAATACCCGCTGTCAATCTGCCTCGCTAATTCTCTTGCACTATATTTCTCTTTTACACACATATGCATGTAAAATATGCGTTCTTCCATCGTCTTACAGGCAGACATTATCTTTATTTAAATGATTAGACCAGTTCAATTGTGTCAACAGTGTTGACACTTTTTCATTCTCCTTATAAAGCTCATAAAACTGCTTCATTCTGTAAAGTCCGCGGCGATTAAAGCCTTTCAGGTCAGGGTAGTTTTCCGCAAAAAAGTCGGCAAGTTTCTGCACAAAGGCATCGCCGTACTCAGCATTTTCAGACTGTATGCTAATATATTCTCCAATATCACGGTACATTAAAATCAATTCTTCGTTGACTTTGCGGTAAGCGCGTTCTTTTGCAGACTCAATAATATCAATGATTTTTTCGAATTGCTCGCCATACTGTATTAACTCATTCATAACCGGACTCCTCTTGAAAATCTCGATTCACAGATTCAAAAATATAATCTGTGCGTCGATAATTATTTTTGAGATTAAAGGCAGTTGCCGAGGATTACTCGGTAAGCGAACTGTCTTTACAACAATCTCAAAGTAAAAATTTCCCACTGACATTATCTCATATGTCGGATTGTTTTTACCTAAAATATTAGCGACATTGTAAAAGATATTGAAGCATACTATAACAATTTTTGAATTTCATACTTTGTGGAAGCTCTGAAACCCTGTTTACTACTAAGTTTTCACCCTTTAGCATTATTATGACATCCTCGACCGGATCAAGGTTCAAGCAGTCGGAGGCCGTAAAGATGTTCCTGCAGGGCCTCGGCTCCCTCGGTCACCAAGCCGTAAATCCCCAATCGAAGCGCCTCTTCGATGTTTTCCCGCCGGTCATCAAAATAACAGATGCTGGATAGAGGCTGATTGATGCTTTGCAGCATCTGCCGAAAAATTCGTTGGTCCGGCTTTAAAACACCCATTTCGTACGACAAGAAGGTCTGTTGAAAAAAAGAGCCCAGCCCCAATTGATCGCGGCAATAAATCCAATGCGCCTCTCCTATATTGGAGAGCAGATAAAGGGTATAGGCGGCTTGCAAGCGGGTCAGCACGGGAATGGTTTCGGCAAACAATTCGCCGATCAGACCGGGGAAACGAGCAAAAAAAGTCGCTCTGTCCACTGTGATTCCCATCTCATGGCGCGCGGCGCGGTAGAAGGTCTCCAAATCCTTGATTTGACCGGTCTCGTATGCTTTGACCGTCGTGCTGGTCTGCCAGATCTGTTCCGACCCCGTCATTGTTTCCGATTGATCGGCCTCCGACCAGAGCCAAGCGACAGAGTTAAGCCGAACAAGCACGCCGCCGAGATCTAAAATCAAGTGGGTGGGACGGGCCGGCGGAAGATTCATATTCATCATGTTGCCTTGCTTTTCCAAATGAAAAGGCCGAGCAGCACAAGCAGGATGATTTGCGGCAGACTGTTACCCAAGTAGTAAAGAAGAATTTTTTTGGCAAAGAATGTTTTTTCCAGATAGTAATAACCAAAACCCGCGGCGGCGGCCAGAAAGAAAAAAAAGACATGCAACTGCCTGTTCCGACGATCGGCCAACTGGAATGCCAGCAGAAACGAAAACGAAACGCAAAGTGAGTTAAAAGCAAAAAAGACATAATCCATTGCGATTCCACCTCACGCAGCCAGTATAACATATCCTTTTTCAAGCGGCTTATCGTCTTTAATATTTGCCGAGAATCTGCTAATATAGATTTACTTTCGAAGTGAGGTGGATTTTATAATGGAGCATCCGGATGTCCGAACTCTCTGGCGGCGGGCCGTCGGCCTCTTAGAGGGCGAAATTTCCGAAATCAGCATGAATACCTGGATACGTCCGATGGAGCCCTTGTCAGCCGACCAAGGTGTCTTTACCCTTTCGGTACCCAATGATTTTCACAAAACTTTTGTGGAACAATATGTTCCTTTGATTCATAACACGCTCAAAACCGCCTTTTCGATTGACTACGAGGTCAAAATTGTCGTTGGACAACCGGAATCCGCGACCCACCAGCCGGTAGGACTGCCGCAAAGCATTCCCGTCGAAACCGATCTTCCCGGCCAAAACAGCCACAGCCGCCTCAATCCCCAATACAGTTTTGAATCCTTCGTGGTGGGCAGCGGCAACCGCTTTGCTCATGCCGCCTGTGTTGCTGTTGCCGAAAAGCCGGTCGGCCGCAACTTCAATCCTCTTTTTCTCTATGGTGGATCCGGCCTCGGCAAAACCCATTTGATGCATGCAATCGGTAATTTCGTTATGTCCCGTCAATCCAACAAAAATGTTCTGTATGTTCAGTGCGAACACTTTGTCAATGAGTTTATTTACGCCATCAAGGAAAATAAATACGATGATTTCCGCAGCAAATATCGTAATACCGATATGTTGCTGATTGATGATATTCAGTTTATCGAAGGCAAGGAGCAAATGCAGATTGAGTTTTTCCACACTTTCAATACTCTGTACGAATCCGGGAAAAACATCGTCATGACCTGCGACAAGCCCCCGCAAAGCCTGGTTTCTCTCGAAGAGCGACTGCGTACGCGTTTTGCCTGCGGACTGACCGTTGATATTCAGCCCCCCGATTATGAGACGCGGGTCGCCATTCTCAAACGCAGAGCCCAAGCCAGCCATGTAACCGTTCCGGAAGATGTTTTTGCCTATATCGCGACCAACATTGCTTCCAACATTCGTGAACTGGAGGGCGCTTTCAACACGGTTCTGTGCTACTCTCTCCTAGCCGGATCGATTACAATCGATGTGGCTTCCGAAGCACTGAAAGATATTATCCAGCCCATGGGCGGGAAAAAGGTCGATTGCGGCGTCATCATGGATGTGGTTTCCCGCTTTTATCATGTCACAATCGAAGATCTGAAATCCAATCGCCGCAGCAGAGAGGTAACCGCCCCTAGACAGGTCGCCATGTATTTGTGCAGAAATCTTCTGAACATGACCTTGCCGCAGATCGGTCATGAATTCGGAAACCGTGATCATACGACCGTGATGCATTCCTGCAACAAAGTAAGCGAAGCCATTACCAAAGATGATATCCTTCTGAAAGAAATCGAAGATATCAAGAAGCGTATCGCCAATTAGTCGACCTGTATAACGAACATCAGCTTTGTTTTCCACAGGAGCCGTGTGGATATGTGGAAGGGACACCCTTGAAAACTGTGTGGAAAACTGTTTTGTGGAAAAACTGTCCACAAAATCCCTGTTTTTCCCAGACCCTTTTCAACAGGTTATCAACAGACAAAAAGACCGGCACAAACCACTTTTCGGACTTTTCAACAACATTCACACGATATAATAAGAAAAGTGATAAAATTAATAAGACATGTACAACAGGCCAACCACACCAAGGAGGATAACAATATGAAAATCATCTGTTCCAGAGATCGGTTAATGGAGGCTGTCAGCATTGTTCAAAAAGCTGTTGCAACCCGTTCTACCCTACCAGTTCTTGATGGTATTCTGATCGAGGCCGATACCGGTATTAAACTGACCGGCTATGATCTGGAAACAGGAATAGAATGCCTGGTTGACGCCACGGTTTCCGAAGCCGGCAGTATCGTGGTCAATGCTCGAATGTTTGGTGACATTATCAGAAAGCTTCCTGATGATATCGTCAACATCGAAACAACGCCCAACATGTCGATGCAAATCGAGTGTTCCAGTACACATTTCTCTATTAAAGGCATGAAAGCCGAAGATTATCCCAAAATCCCGGTTGTAGAAAAGAATCAAGCGGTTTCAATTAACCAAAATATTCTTAAGGATATGATTAGACAAACGCTTTTTGCTGTCAGCACCGATGAGAGTCGGCCGATTCTTAATGGCTGTTTTCTTAATTGTGATGGTAAAACCATTGAAATGGTTGCGATCGACGGATTTAGACTTGCCTTGCGCAGAAATCAGGTGGAAGAAGAACTGCCATCCATGAAATTCATCATTCCGGGGCGGGCTATCGGCGAGGTGGGCCGTATTCTGCAGGCGAATGATACCAAGGTCGAAATTTATCCGTCGCAGAATCATATTCGATTTGATGCCGGAAAAGTAAAATTGGTCTCTCGCTTGATTCAAGGCGAATACATGAATTATAAGGGCATAATACCGCAAACAGCCGAAACAACCATGACCATTTCACCGGCTGCCATGCTGGCCGCGATCGAGCGCGCCTCGTTGGTGATTACCAGCGAAGAACGGCGTTTTCCGGTCAGGTTAACCATGCCGGACGACGAAACACTGGTGGTCAGTGCCAACACAGATATCGGTACCCTGCGCGAGGAAATAACGGTGGCGATGACCGGCAATAGGATTGATATCGATTTCAACCCGCGGTACTTTATTGACGCCCTCAAAGTCATCGATGAAGACGAGATATCGGTTGTATTCAATGGAAGCATGGGGCCTTGTGTTCTGAGACCGATCGACGGTCAGGAATTTGCTTATCTGGTTTTGCCTTTACGCAGATAAACCTGATTATATATGATCGTTCGCAGGATAGAACTTCAAGATTTTCGTAACTATACACAACAGATCATCGTGCCTGAAGCAGGTGTCAATGTTTTTTACGGCGAAAACGCCCAAGGAAAAACAAACATTCTCGAAGCCATCTATTTGTGTACCTGTGCCAGATCGCACCGGACGGCCCGCGATCATGAATTAATTCGACACGGCTGCAATCAATATCGCGTAGCAATCGATTTTAATTATTTTAATGGTTCGGAAGGCGCGGTTGAAATCGAGTATTTGGAAGCCGTTGCCGGAGATCCCCAAAGAACACGTTCTCAGCGAATTGTTCGTTATAATGGTATTAAATTGGATCGAATTGCTGATTTGATGGGTTTATTTCATGCGGTAATTTTCGCACCGGAAGACCTGCAATTGGTCAAGGAAGGTCCGGCTGCCCGCAGACGATTTTTAGATTTACTCATATCTCAGGTTCGTCCATCCTATTTTTCTGATATCCAGCAATATGCCCGTTTTTTGATTCAGCGAAATCGCCTTTTAAAAATGATGCGGGATGATCGTCAATCGGGAAAAACCTCCCAAGAAAAACAAAATAATCTTCAGATTGATGTATGGAATCAGATGCTGGCCGAAAAGGCGGCAGCAATCATTGAACAACGCATGATCTATGTTCAACGCATCAATGAAATTGCGGAAAAATCCCATGCCGCCTTATCTTCCGGAAAAGAAAAGTTAAACGTAAAATATAAAACGGTTGCCGGAATAAGGCCTGATTTCAAAAGAGAAGAGATTTATAAATTATTTTCTAATAAACTTAAATCAATGGTTAACGAAGATATCGAGCGCGGAACAACCGGGCAAGGTCCCCATCGTGACGACCTTGATTTGGCTCTGGATGGTGATCATGTCAAACTTTTTGCCTCGCAAGGACAACAGCGTTCGGCAACTCTTTCGCTTAAATTGGCGGAGCTGGCCATTGTTCGGCAAGATACCGGTGAGCCGCCGGTATTGCTTTTGGACGATGTCATGTCAGAACTTGATGAGAGCCGACGAAAAAGGTTGTTGGAGAACATCCATGATGCCCAGATTTTTGTCACCTGTACCGATGCACGACAGGTTGTCCATGATATGAAACGGGATTCGTGTTATTCACCCGACGATTGCAATATTTTAAGGAAGTTTGGCTTTTTTCTGGTTAATCAGGGACAGGTTCAATCAGTGGATTATTTCTCCTGAATATGGTACAATAATCAAGTGGGCTCTTGCCCATAATCTCTGTCATTTAATCTTTCTTAATTGCTTTTTGAAAAAGAAAGGAAATACATGTGATGTTTATTCACATTGGCGGGGAGAGTACGGTTTCTGATAAATATATTGTCGGAATCTTCGATATGGAGTGGATGACCGTTGATTCTGAGGAAACGATTGATTTCATCCGTCAAGCAGAAGAGGCGGGTCGCGTGGAAGTTGTGTCATCGGAGATACCCAGGTCTTTTGTCGTGACCTTGGATCGGGTTTATTTGACTCCTATTTCGGTGGCAACCCTGCGCCGGCGCATAGAAAGGGCATTGGACCGGGTTGTTTAAGATTAAATCTGATCGACGGTTGATATATTAGGATGGTGAAAAATGAAATTTGCAGATCAGGGAGCTGAAAACTTGCAGCATGAAAATAACGAGGGAAACATCGACGAAATCATTAATTTGGCTGATGATCCGCGAGCCTTAGCGGACGATGATTTTACCGAACAGGTTGTCGATCTTTCGGATGGCGACTATGATTTTTTGGATACCACCAGCACCGGCTCGTATGATGAAGAAGATATTCAGGTTCTGGAGGGCCTTGAAGCTGTTCGCAAGCGTCCCGGCATGTACATCGGCGACACTTCGGCTCGAGGTCTGCATCACCTGATCTACGAGATTGTGGCCAACTCGGTGGATGAAGCGCTTGCCGGACGTTGCGATACCATAGATATTACGATTAATCCGGATAACTCCGTCACGATCGTTGACAACGGCAGCGGTATCCCTGTTGGGATTCACCCTAAAATGGGAATCTCAACGGTTGAAGTAGTGCACACGATTCTGCATGCCGGCGGAAAATTCGGCGGCGGGGCGTACAGTTTTTCCGGAGGTCTTCACGGAGTCGGCGCCTCGGTTGTCAATGCGTTGTCCGAATGGATGGAAGTCACGGTCTGTCGCGAATATCGCCAATACAATATACGTTTTGAACGAGGGCTGACCGTCCGCCCGCTTACAGAGGTGGGACCGTGCGAAGCGACCGGCACAACCACAAGCTTTAAGCCGGATTATCAGATATTCGGTGATTTCGAGTATGATTTCAATATGATGTTGACCCGCTACCGCGAAATGGCTTTTTTGAATAAAGAGGTCACCATTCGACTCAAAGACAATCGCGGCAACCTACCTGTCGAGAGGGTTCTCCACTACGAAGGGGGGATTATTTCTTTTGTTGAATATCTGAACAAACACAAGGGCGTCCTGCATAAGCCGATCTATATCGCCTCACAAAATGACGATTGCTTTGTCGAGGTTGCCATTCAGTACAACGGCTCATACGCCGAGAATGTCTACTCCTATGCCAACAACATTGCAACCATCGAAGGCGGTACACACCTGACCGGATTCAAATCAGCCTTGACCAAAGTGGTTAATGATTATGCCCGAAAGTATAATTTTTTGAAGCCGACAGACAAAAATCTGCAGGGCGAGGATGTCCGCGAAGGCCTAGGCGCAATCATCAGCGTCAAATTGCCGGTTCCTCAGTTTGAGGGTCAGACCAAGACAAAACTCGGCAATGCAGAAATACGCACCATGGTCGAAAGCGTCATTAATGATAAATTGGCTGCGTTTCTGGAAGAAACACCGGCAACCTCGAAGGCTATTCTTGAAAAATGCCTTTCGGCCAGCCATGCGCGGGAGGCCGCCCGCAAAGCTCGGGACATGACCAGACGCAAGAATGTTCTTGAATCCAATGCCCTGCCCGGAAAACTGGCTGATTGTCAGGAAATAGATCCGACTTTCTGCGAATTATTCATTGTTGAAGGTGATTCAGCGGGTGGTTCGGCCAAAGGCGGACGAGAGAGGAAATACCAAGCGATTCTACCCCTTTGGGGTAAAATGTTGAATGTTGAGAAGGCTCGAATCGATAAGGTTTACGGCAACGAGAAATTATTACCGATCGTACTGGCGCTGGGCGCCGGCATCGGTACCGATTTTGATCTGGAAAAGCTTCGTTACCATAAAGTTATATTGATGGCGGACGCCGATGTTGACGGCTCGCATATCCGAACGCTTTTGCTGACCTTTCTCTTTCGCCATATGCGACCGCTGGTGGAAGCCGGTCATGTGTATATTGCTTGCCCGCCCTTGTTCCGCGTATACGAGGGCAACACGTCCTTTTATGCTTACAATGAACAGGATGTTGAGGAAATCAAGCAGAAAACCGGATGGAAAGACCCAAAGCTGCAGCGGTATAAAGGATTGGGGGAAATGAGCTCGGAACAATTGTGGGAAACAACCATGAATCCCGAGACGCGCAAACTGATTCAGGTCGAACTGGTGGATGCCCAAGCCGCTGATGAAACATTTACATTGTTAATGGGCGACAAGGTTGAGCCGAGAAGAGAATTTATTCAGGAAAACGCTAAATTTGCTCATGCCGACATTTGATACATTAAATGGGATTGATCGTTTCACGTGAAACAGGACGAGGCAATACCCCGGAACAGTCTTGACGTGCCGTCGTCGAGGCTGTTTTTATTAAGGGGCCTGTGATAGAATACTAGTCATCGACAAGGTAGGAGCGTGTTGCATGTCGCATCTGTTGGCTGTTGTGAATCAAAAGGGTGGCGTTGGCAAAACAACCACGGCAGTCAATATTGCCGCCTATCTTGCTGCTAAAGGACAGAAGGTGTTGCTCATCGATTTGGATCCCCAAGGCAATGCCA
>LSQX01216402.1_pt1 | contig 11864 bp, 9 predicted proteins | sample 654561 | NCBI WGS metagenome assembly LSQX01 (sample SAMN04489861, study PRJNA283612) | anaerobic digester metagenome | isolation source: 4 biogas reactors fed with cattle manure at either 37C or 55C with and... | place: Denmark: Kongens Lyngby | collected 2014 | reverse complement strand
TTGCCGCTTGAGTAAAAGCTCAGGCAGTGCTAAACTTACTATATGAGATTGTGGCTGATACTATTCTGCTCTTTCCTGGCGGGCGCGCCGTTCATACTGGCCGATGAGGTGCCAATGGAGGCGCAGCATCCGCGCAGCGCTTATGTGATTCCGGTGCGGGATCAAATCGATAAGCCGATGTTCTACGTGATTCGGCGTGGAGTGAAGGAGGCTATGGAGGCCAGGGCGGATGTCGTCATTTTGGATATGAAGACTCCGGGGGGAGACCTGGACAGTACGCTCAAAATTATTGACGTGCTGGAGCAGTTCCCCGGGCTGACGGTGACCTATGTGAATAACGAGGCGATATCGGCCGGGGCTTTCATCGCTTATGGGACTCGGGAGATTTACATGAGCGAGCGTGCCATTATCGGAGCTTCGGCGCCGATTTTGGGCGGTCCCATGGGTCTGACCGGCGGCGGGGAGATACCCGATACGCTCAAGCAGAAGGTGGTCTCGATGATCCGTGCCCAGATGCGGGCCTGTGCGGAGCGCTACGGACATAACCCGGACGTGATTGAGGCGATGATCGACCCCAGCCGCGAGCTGGTGATGGGTGAAGAGGTGATCTGCCCCCAGGGGGAGCTCCTGACCTTGACCAATGAGGAGGCGGCCCGTAAGTATGGAGAGCCCGCTCAGCCGCTTCTATCGCTCGGGACGGTTTCTTCTCTGGAGAGTCTTTACCAGAGGTTGGGAGTAGAGCCGACCCGCGTAAAACAGGTTGAGAAAATCGGGGTCGAATCGATCGCCAGTTGGATTAGCACCTGGAGCTCGCTCCTGCTGATTCTGGGAGGTCTGGGTCTCTTTATTGAATACAAGACGCCGGGGTTTGGTATCTTCGGGATTATCGGGATTACGGCTCTGGTGGTCTATTTTCTTGGCAACTATATTGCCGGGCTTGGCGGACTGGAGTGGCTCATTTTCTTCCTGATCGGTGCCGCGCTGGTTGCGGCAGAGATATTTATTTTACCGGGGTTCATGATTTTTGGTTTCATGGGGCTCCTCTTCATGCTGGTTTCGCTGATTATGGGGATGGTCGATTTTTATCCCGGCAGCGGCTGGCTGCCCCGCTGGGACCAGTTGAGAGTGCCTTTCCTGAACTTTGGCGGGGCGATGGTCGGTTTAACCGTGCTGGCGTTGCTTTTGGGGAGATATTTTCCACATTCCAGGTTTTACCAGCAGATGATCCCCGCCAGTGTAAGCGGGGCGGAAGATTCGCGGAGCATCGTCTCCTTTCAGGAAAGCATGATGGGTAAAGAGGGTGTCACGCTTTCGGTGTTGCGTCCCGGAGGCAAGGCGCAGATAGAGAGCCGCTCTCTGGATGTGATTGCCCAGAGTGGCATGTTGCCCAAGGGGACTCGTGTGCGGATAGTTTCCTATAGCGGGACCGATGCGATCGTGGAAGAGATAAAAGAGAAGCCGCCTGGGAAAGAGGTTTAGGTTTGGGCGGTTTACCGGTTGCTGAGCGGTGGCACCTGCAAAATGATGGCTCAGAGGTTTGGAACTGTTTTGGAAGAAAAGCATTCGATTCTCCAAAAAAACCTTGGAGTGGGCCTTTTTTTGGGGTAGTCTGCTCGCAGCAGGGGTGTTACATTTCGGCAGATGAAAAGCCGGAATGAGAATGCCCGTAATGAAGGGGTGAGATTTCTCGCCCTCTGGTGTATATAATAGGAATTTTGTGGCAGCGAAAGACGACTTTTTAATTGATCTGCTGATGGATATGGGGCAGGTCACCCCGGAGCAGTTGGATGGCGCCCGGGAGATGGCGGACCTGAGCGGAGAGGGCCTGGTGGATACTTTGGTCAAGCAAGGTGTGCTCCAGCCAATCGACGTGACGCGGGCGAGTGCGACTTATTTTGGAGCCGAGATGGTGGAATTGACCGGGATGCGGCTCTCGGATGAGATTATTGCATTAATTCCCCGTCACCTGGCTAAAAAATACAACGTGGTCCCCATCGGCAAGAATGATTCTGACGGGACGATTGTAGCCATATCGGACCCATCGGACCTGGAGGCAATCGACAGCTTGCGGCTTCTCCTTCACTCGGATGTGGAGGTGCGTGTGGCTTCCGCAGAGGAGATTGAGGAGACCATTGAGCGCTACTATGGCTCGGCCGATAACTCGCTGGGCAGGATGATTCAGGAAATCACCGAAGGGGAGGTCGATATTGGCGGGCCGGGAGGGATTCTGGAAGCTGCGGATGATGGCTCGGTGGTCGATGCAGACGCGCCGATTATTAAGCTGGTCAACAGTATCATTGTAGATGCCTTTAAATCCCGCGCTTCCGATATTCATCTGGAGCCGATGTCCAAGACCTTCAGGGTTCGCTACCGGATTGACGGCAACATGCACGAGGTAAAGGGACCTCCCAAGCGGCTGCAGGCGACGGTGATTACCCGTCTGAAGATTCAATCGAACATGTCGATTGCTGAAAGGCGGATTCCCCAGGACGGCCGAATCCAGATGAATGTTGCCGGTAAATCACTCGACTTCCGTGTTTCCTGTCTGCCCACGACTCATGGCGAGAGCATCGTGATGCGTATTCTTGATAAAGAGGGAATTAAGCTTGGTCTGGCTGAGCTGGGCTTCTTGACGGATGACCAGCAAGTGTTTGAACGGCTGATCGCTTTGCCTGATGGGATTCTTCTGGTGACGGGGCCGACCGGTTCGGGCAAGACGACGACGCTTTACGCCTGTTTGAACTACATTAACCGGCCGGACCGGAAGATCATTACGGTTGAGGACCCTGTGGAGTATGTGTTGAGCGGAATTAACCAGGTGCATGTAAACGAGGCGGTGGGGCTCACTTTCAGCATGGCTTTGAGAGCGATTTTGCGTCAGGCGCCCAACATTATCATGGTTGGTGAAATTCGTGACCTGGAGACTGCCTCCATTGCGATTAACGCTTCCCTGACCGGTCACCTGGTCTTTTCGACGCTTCATACCAACGATGCCCCCAGTGCGGTGACTCGTCTGATTGATATTGGAGTCAAACCGTTCCTTGTGGCGACTTCTGCCCGCGCTTTCATGGCTCAGCGTCTGGTGCGTAAGATATGCAAGAAATGTGCGGAGCCGGCACGACTGACGGAGCATGAGCGCCATGTGTTGGAGATTGATGAAGCGACGGAAGCCGCCGGCAACATCCAGTTGGGCAAGGGATGCCCCAACTGCAAGGGTGGCTATCGAGGCCGTATGGGGATTTTTGAGATATTTCAGATAGGTGATGTGGCTCGGAAACTGATTTATGAGAAGCTCTCGGCTTCTGTTTTGAGAAACAAGGCCAGGGAGCTGGGAATGAGAACCTTGCGCGAGGATGGCGTTCGGAAGGTGCTGGCCGGGATGACCTCTGCTCATGAGGTGATTGAAACCACTGTGAGCGAGCTGGAGCAGTAGAGAAGAGTAAGGAAATTAGAGTTTAATCCTTTGATAGTAAATAGGTAAAATATGTATTCAATGTCAGATTTATTGCAGCTGACGGTCTCTGAAGGAGCCTCAGACTTGCACCTTAGAGTGGGGATTCCTCCGGTTATCCGGGTTCACGGACGGTTGCATCGCGTGGAAGGTCCCCCGTTAGCTGCAGAAGATACCGAAGAGCTCTCCAGGAGTATTACTTCCGAGGACCATATCCAGGCGGTGCGTGAGCAGGGTGGCTCGGACTTTGGTTTCGCGTTTGGAGAGATGGCCCGTTTTCGTGTCAGTGTGTTTAAAGAGCGCGGTAATTTTGGAATGGTCCTGCGCCAGATTCCCAGCAAGCTCCTTACCATGGAGCAGATTGGTTTGCCTGCCTCCGTGCGGGAATTGCTCTACAAGCCCAGAGGGCTGGTGCTGGTTACAGGGCCGACGGGTTCAGGTAAGTCGACCACTCTGGCCTCGATGATTGATATTATCAATATTGAGCGCGATGAAGCGCATATCATCACGGTTGAGGACCCCATTGAGTATTACCATCATCACAAACAGGCGGTGGTGACACAGCGTGAGGTTCACGTGGACGTACCGAGCTTTGCCGAAGCCTTGCGCCGTGCCTTGCGTCAGGACCCCGATATTATTCTGGTTGGAGAGCTTCGAGACCTTGAGACGATGGAAGCAGCGATTACGGCGGCCGAAACCGGTCACCTTGTCTTCGGTACTCTCCATACGACGGGAGCTGCCAAGACGATTGACCGTATTGTGAACGCCTTCCCCGTAACGCAGCAGGAGCAGATTCGTATTCAGCTCTCGACGGTATTGCAGGCGGTGATTTCGCAATTGCTCTTGCCCAGGAGCGACAAGCCGGGGCGTGTTGCGGTCTTTGAGATCATGATCAACACACCTTCCATTGGCGCTTTGATTCGTGATAACAAAACATTCCGTATCGGTTCAGATATTCAAACGGGAGCCAAGTATGGGATGTTGGCACTTGATGCCAGCCTGCTGGAGAAGTATGATCAGGGGCTTATTTCCCAGGAAGAGGTGATTACCAAGGCTCAGGATCCTTCCACCGCCATGCTAAAACTTCAGGAGATAGACGCTATCCGTGCTATGAAAAGCGCCCAATAACTCTTTAATTAGATGACTGATATAGCTAACTTTCCACTCGTTTCACTACTTAAAGATTCTGCTTTGCTTGATGACATGCAGGCAGAGGAGATAGTCCAGGAGGCCAGCCGTACTGGCAAACGGACCTTTGAGATCATTATCGATATGGGGATACTGGACGAGTCGACGCTTTTGCAGGTGATGGCCGACAGCCTCGCCACGCAGGTAGTGAACTTCGAATCACTGGGAGAGATACCGGCCGAGGCCATTGCAGCCGTCCCCGCCGAAACGGCAAAAGCCTATCAATGTATTCCGGTGGACCTCTTTGGCACCGTATTGCAGTTGGCGCTGGTGGATCCCTTCAATCCGGCAATAGTGGATGAAATCGGCTTTGCCATTGGTAAAGAGATTGTGGTGGTCGTGGCTGCGCCCTCTAAAATTGAAGAGGCAATCCAGCAGTACTATGGCGGTGGCGGTGGAGGTTTGGAGACGGCCAACGCGGTGAGCGATGTTCTGAGAGAGCTGGGGATGGATTCAGAAAGTTATGAATCTGAGCAGTCTGACCTGGAGGTAGGCGGTGACCACCTGAGCGACCTGGCCAATGAGGCGCCGATTGTAAAGTTCGTCAATCTGGTTCTGCAGCAGGCGGTTCAGGACCGTGCTTCCGACATTCACTTTGAGCCTTTCGAAGATGAGTTCAAAATCCGTTATCGTGTGGATGGCGCCCTTTATGAGATGGCTCCTCCACCCAGGCATCTGGCTTTGCCGGTGATTTCGCGTCTGAAGATTATCTCCAACCTGGATATTTCTGAGCGCAGACTGCCCCAGGATGGTCGTATCAACATGATGATTGACGGGCGGCCGATTGACCTGCGTATCTCCAGCCTGCCGACCCAGTTTGGTGAATCGGTGGTGCTTCGCGTATTGGACAGAAGCGCCGTGAAGCTGGAGCTTGACAAGCTGGGGATGCCTGAGCATGTCTATGAGCGCTTTGGGGATATGATCTGCCAGCCCAACGGCATCGTGATTGTGACGGGGCCGACCGGTTGCGGCAAGACGACGACGCTTTACTCGGCGCTCAACAAGATTAACGATATTTCTTCCAAGCTGTTGACAGTTGAAGACCCTGTGGAGTACGACATCGAGGGAATCATGCAGGTGCCTGTGCATGAATCGGTTGGGATGACTTTCAGCAACGCCTTGCGCGCCTTCCTCCGTCAGGACCCCGATATTGTGATGGTTGGTGAAATGCGTGACCTTGAGACGACCCAGATCGCGATTCAGGCTTCCCTGACCGGTCACCTTGTGTTGACCACGCTCCATACCAATGATGCGCCCAGTGCCGTCGTGCGTATGGTTGATATTGGTGCAGAGCCTTTTTTGATATCTTCTACGCTTTTGGGGGTTCTGGCGCAACGTTTGGTGAGGACTATCTGTAAGCGCTGCGTGACTTCATTTGAGCCTACGGAAAGCCAGCTCTCGCTGCTCGGCTTGACGTCGGCAGAGCTGGGAGACCGGACATTCAGCTACGGTCGCGGCTGTCCCAACTGTAACGATACCGGGTACAAAGGGCGAAAAGGTATTTATGAGCTTCTGGTGGTGAATGATCCCATTCGGGCGATGATCAATGATCGTGTCCCGACGGCAGTATTGCGCCAGAAAGCGATGGAAGATGGAATGAAGACCCTTCGCCAGGACGGTATACGGGGAATCTTCGATGGTGAGGTAACGATTGAAGAGGTTCTGAAATACACATAAAAAGAAGATTTAGAAGAAAACTTAATTAAGGTATGCCCAAGTTTAATTATATCGCGATGGATGCCCAGGGTAAGGAGACCAAGGGCAGTCTGGATGCGAAGAACCAAAGTGAAGCTCTGGCTCGGTTGCAGGAGATGCAGCTGTTCCCGACCAAGGTGGTAGAGGCAGGCGCAGCGGCTTCTGGTGGAGCCAAAGGCAAAAAAGCATCCAAGACCAAGGGTGGTGGCGCTGCTGCCAAGGGTGGCAAGGGAATGCGCAAGGAGATCAATATCCCGCTGCATAAGATACCCGGTTTTGGCGGCGTGAGCTCGAAGGTGCTTTGTACTTTCACACGGCAGTTGGCGACCTTGATTGATGCAGGGTTGCCTCTATTGCGCGGCTTGCGAGTGCTGGAGCGCCAGGAAAAGAACCCGACTCTGAAGGAGACGATTCAAAAAATATCTCTTTCCGTGGAAGGGGGAAGTACTTTCTCCGAAGCTCTCGCCCAGCACCCCAAGGTGTTTAACAAGCTCTTTATCTCGATGGTGAAGGCCGGTGAGATGGGCGGTGTGCTCGAGGTGGTGCTCCTGCGTCTGGCTGAGTTCATGGAGAAGGCCCAGAAGATTAAGGGCAAGGTGGTGGCAGCCTTGTTCTATCCTGTGGCCGTGCTGATTGTAGCGGTGGCCATTATGGGTATTTTGATGGTGGTGGTGATTCCCAAGTTTAAGGAAATTTTCTCTGATCTGGTTTCCGGACAGGGATTGCCTGCCTTTACGGAGCTGGTGCTCAGTATTTCCGAGACAATCCAGTACCACTTTCCAGAAACCTGTATTGGCGTTATAGTTTTCGTCATTATTTTCCGATTGTTGGTTAAGACCAAGACGGGGAGGTTCCTGTTTGACAAGTTCAAGCTGGTGATGCCTGTGTTTGGTCCGGTGATTTCGAAGGTGGCGATTTCCCGCTTCACTCGGACCCTGGGGACGCTGGTGAGCTCCGGTGTGCCGATTTTGCAATCGCTCACCATTGTGCAGGAGACCTCCGGTAACGTGATCGTGGCCAACGCGGTGCATAGCGTCCATGAAAACGTGAAGGAGGGTGAAAACATTACGACTCCGCTGGAGAGCTCCAAGATTTTCCCGCCGATGGTGATCTCGATGGTCGATGTCGGCGAGCAGACCGGTGCTTTGCCGGAAATGTTGATGAAGATTGCCGATAACTATGATGAAGAGGTTGATAACGCCGTGGCGGCCATGACTTCGCTTTTGGAGCCGGTCATGATCGTTTTCCTGGCTGTAATTGTTGGCAGTATTGTGATTGCGATGTTCATGCCTCTGATTGCTTTGATGGATGGAATGGGCGATGTCGAGCATGGTGATGGTGAATAAAAGGCAAACAGCGGAAAGTGGAGCGCCATGTGCAAAGCGGAATCCAGTGCGAAGAGAGTTTTGGCACGAAAACTGCGATGCCAAGGTGATGGGAAAAGCATGAAATGCATTTTTTGATTTAATAACCTGCTTCAGAGAAGATTAGAGTGTGCTTTAGTAAATCAGATAAGAACCTGTTGATGAGGAGTGGCCGCTGGGGGTTCACGCTAATAGAGCTGCTGGTGGTAATTTCTCTGATAGGTCTTTTGGCTGGAATGATGATTGGTTTATCGAGCCTGGTTTCCAGCAAGATGAGGATTGCCCGCATTCAGGGCGAGCTCTCGCAACTGGTTTCGGCCATTGAACTCTACAAAGACCGCTACAAGGTTTATCCGCCCGATAACCAGATGAAGGATGGGAACGGCTATCAGGTAGTGGGTTCTTCAGCTACCAACCAGTTGGTTCTGGAGCTGACCGGCTGCCTGGTTACCAATAACGCTTTTTCTTCCCCTCATGTTCGTACTCCTTCGGGGAGTTTGCATTTATTAACTTCGGCGGAAATGAAACCGATTTTTGGCAATGCTGGAGACGGCATCATGAATGCCTCTGAGAGAGACTCAAGAGTGCGAAACTTCATGGGCAGCTATAGCCAGCGCAAGCTGGGGAGACTGACCAACGCCAACCATACGCTAACGTTTGATATATTCCGAGTTCCCGTGAATGCTCCTTTATACCAGTCGGCCCTGGATAGCAGAGGCAAAGCGTGGCGCAAGATGGGAGTGAACAATCCGTGGCACTACAATATGAGCGAGCCGACCAATAATCCGGGGAAGTTTGACTTATGGGCCGAGTTCCAGTTGTCGCGCCAGAACATGGTGAAGCAGGACGAGCAGGGCCGCTTTGTGGAATACTATGTGATTGGCAACTGGAACGGGATGAAACCGGAAATACGGAAAGACTATTTTTAAAAGAATTGTAGAAGAACTGATAGACTGATATGAGAATGATGAATGGAAAAAACAGAGCCTTTACGCTCATTGAGCTTTTGGTGGTGATTGCCATCATTGCGATTCTGGCCGGGATGACTTTCCCTGCGGTTACCAAAGCCAAGTCGAAGGTGAAAATTAAACAGGCAGAAATGGAAATCGCCAACCTGGTAGCCGCCATTTCGCAATATGAGAGCTCTTACGGCAGGTTGCCGACCTCCAAGTTCACGACAGACCGCTCCGGTGTGTATGACTTTACCTATGGTCTTTTTAACAATGTGGGGCCGGTCCAGCAGCCTGATCGCAAGGAGCCTTATCCGGTGACCTTGCGTCTGGGCAGCGGCAACAACTTCACGAACAATGCGGAGGTGCTCTCCATTTTGCGTGATATGGAGTACTATGCTTTCAGTAATGGTCCCGATGGACGCACTCCCAACTACAATCATGCGCGCAATACGCGCAAAGAAGTTTTCCTGACGGTTAAGGATGGACCCAAGGTGGGTTCGCCCTCCGCGGTAGACCCCTATGGTACCTACCGTGACCCCTGGGGCAATCCCTATTTTATTACGCTGGACCTGAACTACGACGACTATGCGGTGGACTGGATGTATGGCCGCTCGCAGGTGAGTGGCGACCCTTCCGATTTGAGGAAGGGTTTGAACGGCCTGATCTATGTGCCTGAGTACTCGCTGCCGGGGAGCCCCGTGACCTTTGGCGTAAAGGCCAACGTATTGGTCTGGTCGATGGGTCCGGATGGTCAGGCAGACCCCAATATCAAGGCAAACGTTGGGGTGAACAGGGATAACATCCTGAGTTGGAGATAGTTCAAAATTTTCTATCAATATTTAAAAGCGAGGAACTTTTAATGCTGAAAAACGGGCAAACAGTGAAGATGAAAGAGAGGGAGGGTGGCTTTACGCTGATAGAGCTCCTCGTAGTCTTCACTATCATCGGCTTGATAGCTGCTCTGAGTATGCCGGCGTTGAAGGGGTTTGGCCAGGGGAACCTGGTGAACAACGTGGCACGGCAGCTTACCGATGATATCAGCCTGGCGCGCTCCCGGGCAATTAGTGATCGCTGTACTGTTTACGTTCTTTTCGTCTCGACCAATATCTACTGGGAGAGGAACCAGTTCCAGAGCCGTTTGAACCAGGCGGCGATGGAGCTTCCGGCCATGGAGCGGCAGCGTTTTATTCAGAGCTCTCGGCTGCTTTGGACGAACCTGGCTCAGCAGCAGTATACCGCTTATGCGGTTTATGCCAGCCGCACGGTGGGGGACCAGCCAGCTCAGCGCAAACCCCGCTACCTGACGGAGTGGAAAGTTTTGCCCGATGGCGTGATGTTCCACCCCTACAAGCTGACCAATAACGTTACGAGGGAGTACTGGCTAAATGAAAAGACGCGGCAAAGGAGCAGTGGTTTTACCAACTGGATAGAGACCCCTTTACCGCATGTGGATGTTCATTTCCCCAATGCCAAGGGACCTCTGATGAGCCTTCCCTGCATAGCGTTTAACTATAGAGGGGAGCTCGTTTTCCCGTGGTTGGCCACCGGCAGTACGAAGCCGGAATTTTTGTCGGTGCCCTCCTGGTGTGATTATGAAGTGCTGCCGATTGTCAAGGCAGGTGGTTTTTACTCCGCGCCGGTAGACCTGGTCGAGATAACCCCGCTGGCAGCTCTGGAGAGGCCGCCCCTGATGAGAATACGGATTGACGGCAAGACGGGGAAGGTGAGCGCCCTGCAAGATGAAACAAGAGTGGACTTCCAAGAATGAGATTTTTGCAACATAGGACCCGGAAGCAAAGCGCTTTCACCATGGTGGAGATAGCTCTCTGCCTGGCGATCGTTGGCTTTGCTCTGGTGGTGATCATGGGTGTGCTGCCGCTGGGTGGCCAGGCTCAGAAGAAAAACAGGGAAAACACCTTGAGCCTGATTGATGGCAACTACCTGCTGGAGGCGATCACTCATGGTGCGCGCGGCTATGATGACCTGGGGCTCTACGTTGATGAGATACTGCTTTACTCGGATTCCAATACGAGTGCCGGCCCACAGGCGGTGATACAAAATAACGTCTCTGATGGTACCTACTGGGGGACTCGGGAGATTGTCGGTTTGCTGACCGCTCCACGCTTTTTACTCACAAGCAGCAATGTTTGGGTGCCCAACTATTTAAATAATAACAGGATTCTGGGCAATAGTCTCTACACGAACATGACTTGCCGGCTCAAGATGCGCTCCATGAGTGGCTCCTCCTCGGATAAGGGGAACAATGAAGCCAATCGCGATTTTGGGATGGCCTATCTGGTGGATGTGGATGTGTTGCCGCTTCAGACCAACGTTTTAAACATGAGCCAGCTTGACAAGGATGAAGCTTTACTGGAGAAGATGAAGGTGGATCGCTCTCTTTCCCAAAACGTTTATCAGGTTTCGGTAACGCTCTCCTGGCCGCTCAGGAGGTCAGAGAAAGGCGGTTACAGTGCCGGAGCGAATTCTCAGGTTTTTCGGACTCTGGTCTCCGGCAGTATGACACACTCGGTGTTGCATGCGGACCTGCCCGGGCTGGGGGCGCGGGATGTGGTTTTTTGGTATTTCAACGGAAACGAATTTTCTGTTACGAACAATACGGCGTTCTATGACGACCTGGCGAAATAGAGGGTTGAAGAGGTGAACGCAGGAGGCAGGGGTATGGAGTTAAGAGAACAACGCTGGAAGAGGGGAGCGAACAGGGCTTTGGCCTTTTCGCTTTTGGAGGTACTGGTGGTCACGGTCATGATGACCCTGATCCTTTATGGATTGTACAGCATGTTCAGCCAGACCCAGAAATCGTTCCGCTCAAATAATGCACAGGTGGATATCATGCAGACGGCGCGGACGACTCTGGATGTGATCGCCCGCGATGTGGAACTGCTGGCCGCCAGCGATATGGCCAACGGCGCGAACCTGATGACCCTTTTAAGCTATCCCTATGATTACCCTGCCGCAAAATATAACCGCAGTACCCCGATGATCCAGGCTACGGTGCCTGGCGACACGAATGGACCGTTCCGCACAAACTTCATGCAGGATTTCTTTTTCCTGCAAAAACAGAGCAACTACTGGATTCCCTGTGGATACTTTATCGGCAGTACGACGCTGACCAATCAGGGGAGTGTGACCAATGCGGTGACGCAGGTCAATGATAGCGGGGTTGGCTCGCTTTATCGGATTGGTTTTTCGCTT
>LSQX01344540.1_pt1 | contig 11865 bp, 10 predicted proteins | sample 654561 | NCBI WGS metagenome assembly LSQX01 (sample SAMN04489861, study PRJNA283612) | anaerobic digester metagenome | isolation source: 4 biogas reactors fed with cattle manure at either 37C or 55C with and... | place: Denmark: Kongens Lyngby | collected 2014 | reverse complement strand
CAGCTCTGTAAATTCCTCTAAATTATCGGCGATAGGCTCTAGATCACCATCGACTGTATCCAAGAAATAGACTGCAGACGACTCGGGGTTAATTAAAAAAGCGTCCCCAAAAATCGTCACCAAAATAGGTTCTAACTCTTCAGGTAATAACCAGGTCCAGGCTTTAAATAATTCGGTTTTACTAATGGTGCTGTGAGCAACGGTAATATCACTAATCGTGAAATTGGCTTTTTCTGTAGACATCGGTACTTACTCCTTGAGACACGTTAGGGTTTAAACTTTTGCTGAAAAGCGACTTCGTCCATTGAGTAGTATCGAATTGCATCAATTAGACTGAGAACTACAGCTAGAGGTAAAAATATTTGGGAAATGATTAAATACAATAAACCCGTAATGATTTGATTTAGATAAAAGCGGTGTACGCCTAACCAACCTAAAAAGATTGCCAGGATAATGGCTATTTTACGTGGCGTACCTTCTTCGTTGAGCTTGGCATTGTTATTTTTAAAGAGCCAAAAGCAGATAATTGCTGTGATGATTAGAGCGACCACTACTTTAAATGGATCGTCCATCACATAGCCCTTGATGCTTGTGTACAGAGATTGTAAATTGATGACCGCAATACCCGTCAACTCATAAAGCCATTCGGCAAAGACATTAAAGGTGGTTTCACCAAAGGTGAGGGCGATCAGTACAACCGCAAAGATAACAATGCTCAGTAAAATATTTCTTAACATAGATTGATCATTCCTTAAGCCTAGGCTTCAGATTGTCTAAATGGGGTAGGTGATATGCTTGGCGTATTGCCACTCATCATATCAGCTAATAGTTTTCCTGAGCCGCTAGCAAGAGTAAGGCCTAAAGCACCATGACCGACGTTGAGCCAAAGATTGCCATACTTTGTTTTATCAATGATGGGTTTACCTTTTGGCGTCGCAGGTCTTAAGCCAGCCCACTGTGTTGCATCAGCATAATTGCCGGCACCGGGGAAGAGTCGTTTGGCTTCAGCCACTAAGGTCTTAATACGCTTAGGGTCAAGGCTTCTATCTAAGCCCACTCTATCTGCCATACCGGCAATACGCAGGCGATTACCGATACGTGCATAAACTACTTTGCGTTCATAATCGGTGATACTGACATAGGGCGCTTGCTTTTCATCCTCAATGTCCAAGGTCAGACTATAGCCCTTAAGCGGGCCTACAGGTACATTAACTTGGACAGGGCCTAATAGTTCATTGGCAAAAGAGCCCAGAGCCACCACGATGGCATCGGCAGTCAGGCGTTGACCGTTGGCCAAGACAACTTCTACGTCTTGTTGGCCGGTGCTGCCAGGCACGGTTTCAAGGGAACGAATACGTTCTCCCAATAAAAATTTGACGCCTTTAGCTTCAAGGTTTTTTCTAATAGCGACACTTAATTTATAGCTATCAACCACCTCTTCGCTTGGAGTCCAAATACCGCCCACAATTTGTGAACGAAGTGGTGCAAGTGAGGGTTCTTTTTCAACACATTGCTCCGTGTTTAAAGCTTCTTGCTCACAACCTAGGGCACGTTGAATTTCTAATTGCTTAACAGCAGATTCAAAATGTGCGCGGTTGCGGTGTACAACTAACTTACCGGGACAGTCGAAATCAACATCCTTGATTTCTTCAAACAGCTCATGAAATAAATCACGGCTTAAGAAAGATAGACTGAGCAGCTCTTTAGTGGTTTGAAGGTTTTGCTCTGCGGTGCAGGCCTTGGCAAAACGAATGCCCCAACAAATGTCTGCCGGATTAAGTGATGGTTTTAAACGCATCGGCGCATCGGGATTTAACAGCCACTTGGGTACTTGGCTGAGTACTCCCGGTGCTGCTAAAGGAGCAACATAGGAATAGGATAGTTGAGCACCATTAGCATAAGAGGTTTGGCGACCAACCTCATTTTCCTGATCAATGACGGTGACATTAAACCCAGCCTGCTGCAGATAATAAGCACTACATAAACCGATAATACCTGCGCCTAAAATAAGGGCGTTTTGTTGTGCTGATGTTGATTCTTGCATAGTGATTCCATAATTAAAATGCTGAGGGTTTTTTGGCACTTTGTTCCAATGATTCAAGCCAAACGAGTTCCTCGTCGCTAAAGCCGGCTTGCTTACGGGCTTCTTTGTTAAAAGGACCACGTAGACTGCTAACCGCATATTTTTTGATTAAGTCAGCATAAGTTTCGATAGGGTTCAGTTTGTGTAGTTTACACTCAGCCAGATACCATCGATTACCTATTTCAACATGGCCGACTTCCTCTGCCAAGATGATATCCAGTATAGCGACACTTTTGTCATCACCTGCCTGTGCTAAACGTTTTTGTATGGCCGGTGTGACATCAAGACCACGAGCCTCTAGCGTACGCGGTACTAAAGCGAGTCGAGCCAATAAATCGTCATTGGTTCTTTCAGCCATTTCCCATAAACCATTATGTGCATTGTAAGCGCCATAATCGTAACCCATGGCACCTAAACGTTGCCTTAAGAGACGAAAGTGTTTCGCTTCTTCTTTGGCTACTTTAATCCAGTCTAGATAAAAGGCTTCAGACTGATGGGGGAAACGCCAAACAATATCCAAATGCAGGTTAATGGCATTAAATTCAATATGAGCAATGGCATGGAGTAGAATGGCACGACCCTCTTCAGTTTGCATTGAGCGCATCGCAACAGTCTTCGGATCAACCAGCTCGGGTTTGGAGGGGCGACCGGGAATTGACGAGCGATCAGCTATTTCCTGATAGTCAGCGCTAACATCAATAAAATAATCATCGCTTAGATCAATATTTTCAACGGCAACAACTTTGGAGCAGGGATCGGGTAGTATCAATGCATCTAATGCCTGTGCACGTAAACATTTTGTTTGGCTCATAGTGGTTCTGAAACTTTTAAATGTTAAATTTGACTAATGACATTATCTGATTTTAACGCTTAGGGGCTTAGTGCGCCTTAAATAAGGTAGAATTTTTACTTGCCTGTTAATTTGAGTGTCCGAATTTAAGTACAGAAGGAAAAAATGAATTGGTATAAAGAGTTTATCGATAGCATGACGTGGGTTGGGTCAGCCTTTGCAATCTCTATTGTTTTGATGATTGTTATTGGCTATCTTCTGATACGCACGACGCGGTGGGCAAGCCAGTTTTGGCAGATTGCTTATACTTATTTTAATCCGATAAAAAACCCTTTAGCAATTCTGAATTTTGCCGTTATTCTCTTTTTGAGTTTATTCGGTGTGCGTGTCAGTGTGCTGTTTTCGAATTGGTATAACAATATGTATACCGCACTTCAGGAAAAAGATGAGTCAACCTTCTGGCTACAGATGCTCGTCTTTAGCGTCTTGGCGATTATCCATATTTTCCGTTCACTAATTGCCTTGTACATGCAGCAGGCTTTTACCATTCGTTGGCGCGAGGACCTCAACGAACGTGTGCTAGGTAAGTGGTTACGCAATAAAAACTATTATCGTTTGTTCTTTTTAAAGCATCAGGTCGATAACCCGGACCAGCGTATTCAACAGGATGTGGCGAGTTTTGTAGGCATTTCCCTGAGCTTGGTTTTAGGTTTAATTACCAGCATGGTCTCAGTGGTGGCCTTTACGGTGATTCTTTGGAACTTGTCGGGACCAATGAATGTTTTTGGAGTGGAGCTTTCTAAAGGTCTCGTTTTTATCCTCTTTGTTTATGTGTTGATTGCCACCGTCTTTGCTTTCAAAATTGGTCGACCGTTGATTCGATTGAATTTTCTTGATGAACGTCTTAATGCGAACTATCGTTATTCTTTAATCCGAGTGCGTGAGTATGCCGAGAGTGTCGCTTTTTATGGTGGCGAAAAGGTTGAGGGCTTTAAATTAACGCAGCGCTTTAAGGGAGTGATTGAAAACGTTTGGAATATCGTCTTTCGTTCTCTAAAATTCCAGGGCTTTAACTTTATTGTGTCGCAAACAGCGGTCATTTTCCCTTTTATCCTGCAAGCGCCGCGCTTTTTCTCGGGACAAATAACCTTGGGTGCAATGATTCAAACAGCCGACGCTTTTGGTAATTTGCAAAGTAATTTATCCTTCTTCCGTACTGCCTATGACGACTTTGCCGGCTTTAAAGCAGTGCTAGACCGTTTAACCGAGTTTATGGATGCCCTTGATGAGGCAGAAGAGCTGCCGCATCCGGAGGTCGTGCAAAAAGGCGATGAGGTTGTATTAAATAATGTCACTATCACGACACCCAATGGTCGCGTGTTAGTAAAAAATCTTGCTTTTGATGTACAACCCGGTGAGGCTTTATTAATCCGTGGTCCTTCCGGAACGGGTAAAACCACCATATTACGTACGGTGGCAGGTTTATGGCCTTATGCTGAGGGTGATATTACTTGTCCTAAAGAAGATGCTTTATTCCTTTCACAAAAACCGTATTTGCCCGAAGGTCATTTAATTGACGTTCTCTACTATCCTTTCCACTCGCCGGACAATGCGCATGAAGAAGCGATTAAGGTGCTTGAGTTGGTTAATCTAGGACACTTGGTACACCGTATTGATGAGGTCAATAACTGGATGCATATCTTATCGCTCGGGGAGCAGCAACGCGTTGCCTTTGGACGTATGCTATTGACTAAGCCTGATGTGGTGTTTTTAGATGAGGCAACCTCAGCGATGGATGAGGGCTTAGAGTATTATATGTACAAGCTTATCCGTGAGCGTTTACCGGAGATGCGCTTAATTAGTGTTGGTCACCGCAGTACCTTATTGGCACACCACTCGCATATTTTAAATCTTTCGGCAGACGCGACTTGGTACATGCAAACTTGTGAAGAAGCTTTAAAAGAGGTTTCTGACAAGGTATGGAGTCGAGCGATTCCTGGTTGTGATGAAACTAAGGGTGAAGCTTAGTTTTTAGGCTATTAATTGCTATAAGCTAGGTGTAAAATAAAGTTGAATGGCTATCCAGAAGTTGATGTCTTTTCAACAAGCAAAAGCGGAGGACTACTTATGTCTACAACAAAGTTAGCAATTGTGTATTACAGCTCCACGGGCCATAACTACCAGATGGCTCGTTGGGCTGAAGAAGCAGCTCTAGCAGAGGGTGCTGAGGTGCGTTTGGTCAAGGTTAGAGAGTTAGCTCCTGATGTGGCAATTGATTCTAATCCGGCTTGGCGTGAACATGTCAACGCAACGCAAGACGTTCCTGTTGCTACGCGTGATGATTTGGATTGGGCCGATGCTATTATTTGGAGCACGCCTACTCGTTTTGGTGTCCTGGCTGCGCAGATGAAGCAGTTTATTGATGAGCAGGGTGGCTTGTGGGCTTCTGGCAAAACAGTCAATAAGGTAGTCAGTGCGATGTCTTCTGCACAAAACGCTCATGGTGGTCAGGAGGCTACTTTACTGTCCCTCTATACTATTATGATGCACTGGGGGGCGATTATTGTGCCGCCTGGCTACAGCGATAGTGTGATTTATGCGTCGGGTGGTAATCCTTACGGAGCTTCAGCAACTGCTGATGGTAATGGCCTAACAGATGAGCTCAAAGCATCAGTACAGCATCAGGCCCGTAGAACCTTGTCTATTGCGGCTAAGTTAAAGGCTTAGATTTTTTATTAAGCAGTTTGCACAAAGGGACCAAGCCTTGTTTCAAAGGCGCTGGTCCTTTTTTAATGGTAGGATTGCAATTTTATACCGCTTCATATTTAGGTAGGATTAAATGGATTTTGTATTGTCGTGGGAGTTGTTATTGTTGTTGTTCGGCATAGCAATGCTGGCGGGCTTTGTTGATACGCTTGCCGGAGGCGGTGGCCTAATTACTGTGCCTGTTTTGTTGTTAAGTGGTTTACCACCGATTCAGGCATTGGCAACTAACAAAATCCAAAGTGCCTTTGGGACGATGGTGGCTACAGCAAATATGTTTCGTGGGCGTTTAATTAAGCTGGAAAGTATTCGCCTACCTTTTATCATGTCTTTAATTGGCGCTGCGCTCGGCACCTTGTTAGTGCAGCAGCTTAATGTGGCTGTACTGGATGTGGTGATTCCTGTTGTTTTGGTATTGATTGGTTTATATTTTTTATTGGTCAAAGGGGCGGGCGCAGTAGAACGCAAGCCACGTATGGCAGAGAAACCATTTAATACAACCGTAGTACCCGTGATCGGTTTTTATGATGGGCTGTTTGGTCCGGGCACCGGTTCTTTTTTCTCGCTAGCCAATGTTGCCCTGCGTGGCGAGCAAATTGTGCAGGCTACTGCCAAGGCTAAGGCCTTTAACTTTGCCAGTAATATCGCCTCGGCAGTGGTTTTTATCTTAGGTGGCAAGGTTGTTTGGTCAGTGGGTTTAGCTATGATGGTTGGACAGGTGATTGGTGCAACCATCGGTTCAAAGGTGATGATTAGTCATGGCGCAAGATTAATACGACCCATTATTGTGACGGTTTGTTTTTTGATGGTTATTCGCTATCTATGGGACAAATTTTAATTTTTCTTAGCTATACAGTGTCTTAGCGTTCAACCATTGCGGCTTTTCACTTATCATAGAGATTAATGTTTTATCTTTTATAAATAAACCACAAGGATTATTGTGAGCAGCCGTAGACAAGATTCAGACGCCGAAATTCCTATTTTACTAGTGCCTGGTGATCAAGCATCCGCTTATGATCCTGATGTGCCTATGCGTGAAGATATTCTGGCCTTTTTCCGGGCTCAGAGCGATGGCGTAGAGATGGAAGCGCTCATTGAGCATTTTAAGATCGAGCGTGAAGCCACTTTAATTGGACTTAAACGCCGTCTTACTGCCATGGTGCGTGATGGTCAGATAGCTAGCCGCGCCGGCGTTTTGCATATGATTAAATCCAATCCTGCGATTTTAGAAGGTAGGGTACAGGGCCATCGTGACGGTTTTGGTTTTTTTATTCCAGACAATAAAGAGCTCCCGGATGTGTATTTACCACCGATTGAAATGCGCAAGGTGTTGCATGGCGATCGTGTACGAGTAAATCCTACCGGCAGCTACAAGGGTAAGCTCGAAGGCAGTATTGTTGAGGTGTTGGAGCGCAGTACCAGTTCCTTAGTTGGGCGTGTGCTCAACGAAAATGGTAATTATGTCGTGGTGCCTGAAGATCAGCGTATTAAACACGATGTGTCTATTGCCCCAGGTGATTTAGCTGGTGCTGAGCACGGTCAGGTAGTGACATGCGAGATTATTCGTCAGCCGAGTCGTCATGTGCCGCCGCAAGGTAAAGTTATTGAGGTGCTTGGTGAGATTGATGATCCTGGCATGGAAATCGAGATTGCAGTACGCAAGTTTGACGTGCCGCATCAATTTTCTGAGGCTACGTTGGAGCAGGCTAAAAAGCTGCCAGCGAGGGTTATGGCAGCTGATTTGGAGGGTAGGGTCGATTTACGCGATTTGCCGTTTTTCACGATTGACGGTGAGGACGCACGCGATTTTGATGATGCAATTTATGGTGAATTGACTGAAATACCAAGTGGCAGGGGTACTAAACAAGCTTGGCGCTTATTAGTAGCCATTGCCGATGTGTCTCATTACGTACAACCAGGCCAGCCCATTGACGAGGATGCAATAGAGCGCGGAACCAGTGTGTATTTCCCCCGCCGTGTGATTCCTATGCTGCCCGAGAGTCTATCTAATGGTATTTGCTCTCTAAATCCCGATGAGGACCGTTTGGTCCTGGTCTGCGATATGTTGGTGCATGCTACTGGAGCCTATGCAGGTACGGTCCAGGGCTATCAGTTCTATCCGGCCGTTATTTGTTCACATGCTCGTACTACCTATACACAGGTTTGGGACATTATTCAACAACCAGAAGGACCGACTGCGCGTGAGTTAGCGGTGGTTAAAGATCAGGTTTTAGAGCTCTATGATTTGTATCAACTCTTTGCGCAGCAAAGAGTTAATCGTGGGGCCTTGGATTTTGATACAGTTGAAACGCAAATTGTTTGTAATGACATGGGCAAAATCGAGAGTATCGTGCCATTACATCGCAATCATGCCCACCGCTTGATTGAAGAGTTTATGTTGGCAGCCAATACATGTGCTGCAGACTTTTTGACACGCACAAATCGACTGGGTCTGTATCGTGTACATGAGGGTTCTACTCCGGAGAAATTAGGCCAATTACGCGAGTATTTGCGTGGCATGGGCTTAACTTTAGGCGGGGGCGATGAGCCGAGCAGTCTGGATTTCTCCAAGTTGCTTAATGCAGTTAAGGCGCGTGATGATTTTGAAGTGATTCAAACCATGATCATGCGCTCGATGTCGCAAGCGATTTATACCCCTGAAAATTCCGGACACTTTGGTTTAGCCTATAAGAGTTACACTCACTTCACCTCACCCATTAGGCGTTATCCGGATTTATTAAATCACCGTGTGATTAAAGCCCAACTTAAACGCCGTAAGTATACTCCTAAGGTTGAGGGCATAGAGCGGGCTAAAGATGAACCGTTCAAAGAGTATGAGCACAGTGTTTGGGAGCGTTTAGGTGTTGTTCTGTCTGCTTATGAACGGCGTGCCGATGAAGCTTCTTATGACGTACAAGCTTGGTTGAAGTGCTGGTATGTGCGTGAGCATATAGGCGAGGTCTTTAGTGGTAAGGTCACGGGTGTGACCAGTTTTGGTTTATTTATTACCCTTGATAATTTATATGTTGAGGGTTTAGTGCATATTTCTGAGTTGGGTAGTGAGTATTTCCAATACAACGAATCCATGCACGAGTTGCGTGGAGAGCGTACTGGTAAACGTTATCGCTTAACCGACGAGGTCCATGTGCAAATTACCCGAGTTGATCTAGAAGCGCGTCGTATTGACTTTGCTTTAGTCAAAAACCCATTGAGTTATGATGCAGTTCAGCGCGAGATTCAACGTGGCGTTGAGGATCCTTCTAAACACTATAAAAAGGCGGCTAAACCAAAGCCAGAGTCCTTGAGAGGCACTACAGCCAAGCAACGTCGAGCGGCACAGAGGCAAGCCGCTAAGAAAAAGGTGGCGGCAAAATCAAAAAAAACCGCACGTAAATCACGTTAATGTTAATAGCATTATGATTAACGAGTTAGAAAAAGCTTAAATTTAAGAAGTATCAAAAATCATATGAGTGAACAACAAATTTTAGCGGGCTTCCATGCAGTGCAGGCCCGCGTCCGTCATCATCCTGAGTCCATTAAAGAGATTTATTTTGATCAAAAGCGTCGTGATAAACGTATGCAACAATTGGTGGACCGAGCGCAATCAGTGGGTCTCAAATTACAGGCCGTACCAAACGAGCGTTTAGACGAGCTGGCCAAGGGTATGCGTCACCAAGGCGTACTCGCCTTTGCTGCCCATACGCCATTGGCAGTGACGATTGATGAGGTCTTGGATGTGTTGGAAGAACCTGCACTTTTATTAATTTTAGATGGTGTGACTGATCCGCATAACCTGGGTGCTTGTCTGCGTACCGCAGATGCTGCAGGCGTTCATGCAGTGATTGCCCCCAAGGATCGAGCAGTCGGACTTAATGCCACGGTTAGGCGAGTGGCTTGTGGTGCAGCTGAAACTGTCCCATACATCACGGTGACTAACTTGGCACGCACGATGCGTGCCCTCAAAGAACGTGATATTTGGTTAGTGGGCACTTCTGATCAGGCTGATGGTGATTTGCACTCGATTGAAGCTAAGCGGCCAATGGCATGGGTCATGGGTGCTGAGGGCGAGGGCATGCGTCGCTTGACTCAAGAAACTTGTGATGAGCTTGTCAGCATCCCGATGGCTGGTACAGTAGAAAGTCTCAATGTCAGCGTGGCAAGTGCTGTGTGTCTGTATGAGACGGTACGTCAGCGCAAGGCTTAATTAAGTTGATTTAATTATTTAGCAAATTTTATTTATTTAGACCCAGAGAAGAATTATGGAAGAATATGGATTAACCACTCAACTGGTTCATTCAGAACGTCGTCAAGGTGTAGAAAATGGCGCTGTACACAAACCTATTTACACCTCAAGTCAATACACCTATGAAGACGCTAATGACTTAGTAGCCGTATTCCAGGGACGCCCCGGCTTTTCTTACGCACGTCAAGGTACGCCGACGACTGCGGCTTTAGAAAAGACCATTGACCAGATGGAGGGGGGCATAGGCACTTGTAGTTTTGCTACGGGTATGGCCGCGTTGACAGCGATTTTTTACACCCTATTAAAGGCGGGCGATCACTTAATTAGCAGTCAGTTTATTTTTGGTAATACCAATAGTTTATTAGTCAATTTAGCGCGCTTAGGTGTTGAAGTCACGCATGTGGATGCTCGTGACATAGAGCAGGTCAAAGCAGCAATTCGTCCTAATACACGTATGGTCTTTATGGAAACCATTGCTAACCCCGGTACGCAAATTGTTGATTTGGCAGCGATTGGGGATTTGTGTGAAGAGCAGAAGCTTTTGTACGTACTTGATAACACGATGACCACACCGCATTTACTTAAGGGTAAAGATGTTAAGGCGGCTTTAGTCATGAATTCCTTATCTAAAATGATTTGTGGTCATGCCAATGCGCTTGGTGGCGCAGTTACTAATACGGGTTTATTTGATTGGTCTGCATACCCTAATATTTACGATGACTATAAGGGGGGCGATCCTAAGAGTTGGGGCTTACTACAAGTTCGTAAAAAGGGTTTGCGTGATATGGGCGCTACCTTAAGTGCTGATGCGGCACAACGTATTGCTATTGGCGCGGAGACCTTCGAGGTGCGTATGGAGCGTGCTTGTTCCAATGCCTTGGCATTGGCTGAATTCCTGGAAGATCATCCCGGTGTTGTCTCAGTCAGCTATCCCGGCTTAGTGTCTCATTCACAACATGAGCGAGCAAAAGCTTTGTTTGCTGATAGAGGTTTTGGTAGTCTTTTATCCTTTGAATTGCAACCACAGATTGATTGTATTGACTTTTTAAATCGTTTAAAAATTGTCTTGTTAGCAACACATTTAGGCGACACACGTACCTTAAGTTTGCCTGTTGCCAAGACGATTTACCACGAAATGGGTCCTGAAAAGCGTAAAGCGATGGGTATTGCTGACGGTTTGCTAAGGGTTTCCCTTGGAATTGAGAATGAAAACGATTTAATTAGTGATTTTGCGCAAGCTTTGAATTATTATAGATAGCTTGAAGACTGCAAATGATCTAAGATTAAGACCATAAGTCAAGGTGTCACATTTAAGTGTGGTTGAGTTTCTGTGATTACCGTATATAGGGCTTGTTATAGCAAGTTTTTCTTGACAAGCCGCTGATTTCTAGCGAATATAGTGCTAGTCGCGGTAGACATACATATATATGTATAATTTATATAGCTGTCGCAATTTTCACTATTTCACAATATTAATTAAATAAGGGGTTACCTGAATGAATAAGACAGAGTTAATCGAAGCAATCGCTAACGAAGCTGAAATCTCTAAAGCTGCTGCTGGCCGCGCATTAGACGCAATGATCAACCAAGTAAAAGTTACTTTACAAGCTGGTGAGCCAGTGACGTTGATCGGTTTTGGTACTTTTGATACTTCAGTTCGTGCTGCTCGTACTGGTCGCAATCCACAAACTGGTAATGAGATTCAAATTCCTGAAGCGGTAGTTCCTAAGTTCCGTCCAGGTAAAGCACTTAAAGATGCTGTAAATACTAAGTAATTCATTTGGTATTTATTGAAAAGCTCGATATTGTTTATCGAGCTTTTTTAATTGGTACACTGATTGTGGTTAGAAGCTTGTTTATTAGTATTTTGTAGCTTTTCTGTCATGTGAACAACAAATTACGAGTTAATTACAAAAGTAGCTTGTCAAAGCGTCGAAGTACAAATATAATCTTATCTTTGGTTTAGCACAGATGGGTGCTTAGCTC
>LSQX01275718.1_pt1 | contig 11866 bp, 10 predicted proteins | sample 654561 | NCBI WGS metagenome assembly LSQX01 (sample SAMN04489861, study PRJNA283612) | anaerobic digester metagenome | isolation source: 4 biogas reactors fed with cattle manure at either 37C or 55C with and... | place: Denmark: Kongens Lyngby | collected 2014 | reverse complement strand
TTACACCAGATTTAGGACTTGGCCGCGACTCGAGCCTCTCCGAACGCCCTGGAACGCAAAAGGATCCCGCGCCTCTAATACCTAGCAGGAATGCTCGCTCCACGTGTCGAATATTCCAACCATGTCCGGACATATGGCGATTATGGTCCGCAAAAGTCCGGTCATAAGAAAGGAGCTGACGCACGCATGTACCGACATAGGTTCTCAGCGAGGGTACCTAGCACAACGATGATGCTTGTCGTCCTGTGCCTGCTGTCCGTGTTCCTGGGGCCGACGACACTTGTCGTATCCGCAGCCCAGAACCAGGCGGGCATTCGCGAGGTGGTCATTGCGCAGGGCGCCGATGCGACCACTTTGGATCCGCAGAAGCAGTCCGACACTGACACCGGCAACGTGTGCATGAGCATATTCGACACGCTGCTCATGCGCGACGCGAACATGGAGATCCAGCCCGCCCTGGCCACTGGGTACGAACGTATCAGCGCCACTGAGTGGGAGCTCTATCTCCGTCGCGACGTCACTTTCCACAACGGAGAACCTTTCAACGCCGAAGCCGTGAAGTTCACGTTCGACCGCGTGAAGGACCCGGCCACGAAAGCTCTTGCGGCGTCATACTTCTCAACCATCTCCCAGTGCATTGTTGTAGACCCCTACACAGTTAGGTTCATCACCGACACGGCCGATCCCATCTTCCTTGCCCGCATGACGAACCTGTTCATCATCCCGCCGAACTACATCAAGGAAAAGGGAGACGACTACTTCAGCAGAAATCCTGTAGGAACGGGTCCTTTCCGCTTCGTGCAGTGGATCCGCGATGACAGGGTGGTCGTCGAGGCCAACGAGAACTACTGGCGCGGCAAGCCCGCCGTTGACCGCGTCATCTGGAAGGCTGTCCCCGAGATGGCCACCAGGATCGCCGGTCTGCAGAGCGGCGAGATCGACGTGGTGCAGGCGATCCCCGCCGACCAGGTGGGAGTCCTGCAGCTGTCTCCCAATGTAAGCATTATTACTACTCCCAGCGCCCAGCTACAGATGGTCAACTTCAACATCTCTGTGCCGCCTGGAGACAACAAGGACTTCCGTCTCGCTGTGGCCCACGCCATAGACCCTACCCCCATCGTCGCCGGGCTGCTTGAGGGCTACGCCACCGTGATCGACGCCCCCATCTCGGGCGTGATCCCGAACGCGCCCACCTCTGTAAAGCGCCTGGCCTACGACCCGGCCAAGGCCAAGGAGTATCTCGCCAAGGCCGGTTATCCGAACGGGATCACTGTGGACATGGTCTGCCAGAATGGCAAGTACCCCATGGACAAGGAGATCGCACAGGTCATCGCCCAGCAGCTGGCGCAGGTCGGCATCAGGGTTAACCTGAAGCCCACCGAGTACGGTCAGTTTCAGACGTTGGTGAAGGGTCAGACCATCTCGCCGTTGTACGTCAGCGGCGGCAACAACGTCTGGTTCGACGCCGATCCCCAGATCACGGCGTTCTATGGCACTGGCGGAGCCCTCTCCACGTACTCCAACCCTGCCCTTGACGAGCTGATCGTGAAGGCCAGGACCAGCATCGATCCTGACGAGAGGGTTTCGATATACGAGACGGCGTACACCATGGTACGCGACGAGGCTGCCGGCATCGGCCTGTTCAGCTACACCATGGTGTCAGCGATCAACAGCAAGCTGAACTGGACGCCGCGGCCTGACGCCCGCATCATGGCGTTCGACATCGGCGTCAAGTAGTAGCACGGCATCGGCAAAGCCGTATTGGGGGGATCACCGGATGTTCGCGTACTTAGTAAAGCGCGTTCTATATGCAGCACTCACAGTCCTCGGAGTGGTCACGATAGTGTTCATACTCCAGCGGACAACCGGTGATCCCATTGCCGTCCTGCTTCCGGCTGACGTCCCCCTGGAGGAGCATGCCAAGCTCCGCACCGCGCTGGGGCTCGACCAGCCCTTGCACATCCAGTACGGCAAGTTCCTCCTGGGCATGTCCCGCGGCGACCTGGGCTACTCGTACCGACAAGGCGCGCCCGCCCTGTCCCTTGTCCTTGAGCGCGTCCCCTCCACCCTCAAACTCGCCCTGGCAGGCATGGCCGTGGCCATCGCCATCGGCCTCCCGGCAGGCGTGCTGGCGGCCGTCCGCCGCGGCACGTTCATCGACCGCCTCGTCATGTCATCCGCCCTGATTGGGCAGGCGATGCCAGTCTACTGGACCGGCATCCTCCTCATCCTGCTCTTCTCGGTGAGGCTCCGCTGGCTGCCTGCCATCGGCTACGGCGGCTTGAAGTCTCTCATAATGCCCGCTATCGCAGTCGGCAGCTACTCGGCGGCCCGCATCGCCCGGATGACCCGCTCAAGCATGCTGGACGTCCTCCGCATGGACTACGTGCGAACCGCCCGCAGCAAGGGCCTGAACAACCGCGCCGTCATCGTGGGCCACGCCCTCCGCAACGCCCTCATCCCCATCGTCACCGTCCTGGGGATGGAGTTCGGCAGCCTCATGGGCGGCTCGGTCATCGTCGAGAGCGTGTTCGCCTGGCCAGGCGTCGGCCGCCTCGCCGTAAACGCCATCATGGGCCGCGACTACCCGGTGGTTCAGGCAGTGGTCATAGTGGTTTCAGCCATATTCGTGCTGATTAACTTGGGAGTTGATCTGACCTATGGCATCTTGGATCCGCGCATTAGTGTCGCGAACACGAAAAAACGATAGCGCCGGCGCCGACCGCAGCACCGATCCCGAATCGTCGCCGCGCCTCGACCCCAGCGGCATCATCGGCGCGCTGATCATCGTGGCCGTCGTCATCGCCGCCATCGCCGCGCCCCTCGTCGCGCCGCACGACCCTAACGCGCAGGATCTGATGGGTCGCCTGAAGCCCCCGGGCTGGCAGTCGCCTCTTTCCGGCGCCCGCTTCCTCCTGGGCACCGACCAGCTGGGCCGCGACGTGCTGAGCCGCATCATCTACGGCGCGCGGATATCGCTTTTCGTAGGCATCCTCAGCGTCGCGATCACCGCCGCCCTGGGCACCCTCCTGGGCCTCATCGCCGGCTACTATCGCGGCATCGCGGAAGCCATCGTGATGCGTGGCGTGGATCTCGTGCTCAGCCTACCGTTCATGCTGCTGGCGCTCGCGGTGATCGGCATCACCGGGCCCGGCATACAGAACCTGATCCTGGTCGTGGTCCTCACCCGTTGGGCCCGCTACACCAGGGTCATCTACGGACAAGTTTTGAGCTATTCTGAACGGGAGTTCGTGGAGGCAGCACGCGTCATCGGCACCTCAAGCCTGCGCATCATGTTCCAGCACCTGTTGCCGAACCTGCTGCCCACCACCATCGTCCTGGCCACCCTCGACCTGGGTTTCGTGATCGTGCTCGAATCGGGCCTGAGCTTCCTGGGCCTCGGCGTGCCGCCCACGATCCCCACCTGGGGTACCATGCTGGCCGACGGCCGCGCATACCTCAACAACGCCTGGTGGATGGGCACATTTCCTGGCCTCGCCATCATGCTGACGGTCCTCGGCTTCAACTTACTTGGAGACTGGGTCCGCGACCGAATGGACCCGACACTCCGCATCTGAGTTCTATGCGAATCCTATGCCAGACGGAGGAACACCACCTTGGACGTCGACTCTCTGTTCCTTACGCCGCTATCCAGCGAATCTAAGCTTCCGCTGTATCACCAGCTGGCAGACCAGCTGCGCGAGGCTGTCCGTCAGGGGGCGATCCCTCCTGACAAGCCCATCCCCCGCGAGATCGACCTTGCGGCAGCGCTGGGGGTAAGCCGCAGCGTGGTCCGGCAGGCCATTCTGCAGCTGGTGCAAGAGGGCTACCTGCGACGTATTCCCGGCAAGGGCACCTTCGCCCAGCCCCCTCCCATCGAGTACGACCTTCTTGGCTTCTACAACTTCAAGAAGGAAGTGGAGCGGCAGAATCAGGCGCTGGGCATCAGGCTGGTGGCCTTCGAGACCATGCCCGTTGATCCAGTGAACGGGGCCCTTTTCGGCGTTGGCCCCGACGACAGGATCGTGGGCATCTGGCGCACCCTGCTGGTGGGCGGCAACCCCGTGCTGCTTGAGCGCACCACCGTCCCGCGATCTCGGGTGCCGGGGCTCACCGAGGACGACGTCCGCGAAGGCGGATTCTTCGATATCTTCACAAGTTACGGGTTGAGGCTCGTGCGCGCCCGACGCTATCTGGAAGCACGCGTCGTGGACGCCTTCGAAAGCCAGGAGCTGGGCCTGAAGCCTGGCGCCCCGGTGCTGGTGATCGATAGATACACCTACGGAGAGGAGAAGGACGGGCCGGTATTGGTGAGGTGCGTCTGGGCCGTGCGTGGCGATCGCTGCAGGCATTTCATCAACATCGACGCCGGCATCTGAGCCCGTCGCCCAACCTACAGTCAAGGGAGATGCTGCAATGACACGCTACTACGCTTCCGCCAACGTCAGCGACGCCATGGGCAAGACCAACACGATGGACGCCGCAATCAAGATCGTGAACCCCGGAAAACGGATCACGGCGCCCGCCTACACCGTGGACTGCTACCCCGGCGGGATCATCACCTGCCACAAGGCCCTGGGCGAGGTCCAGCCCGGTCAGGTTCTCGTTATCAATGGCCATGGAGACCCCCAGGCCGCAATGTGGGGTGGGCTGATGAGCCTTGAGGCCCTGCAACGCGGCGTCGCCGGCGTGATAGTGGACGGCGCCGTGCGAGACGTGAACACCATCGCAGAGCTGGGGCTGCCCGTTTTCGCCCGCCACGTTACGCCCTGCGTGGGCTCAAACCGCACCGTGGGCACCACCGGCACTCCCATCGTGTGCGGCGGGGTGATCGTCCGCACTGGCGACCTGATAGTCGCCGATGACGACGGAGTGGTGGTGATACCCCAGGAGCGCGTCGACGAGGTGCTACGGCGAGTGGACGCCATCATCGAAAAGGAGCGTCAGATCGCCGAGGCGGTGCGCGCCGGCGCCCACATCGCTGACTTCATCGGAATGAGCCAGGAGATCGCAGCAGCGGATGCAGCAAGAGCAGCAAGCGCGACCCCTGCGACCAGCACGTCCAGCGCAACCAGCGCAACCAGCGCGTCGGGAGGGCGGAGAGAATGATCCAAGTCGGCCCAGATTTCAAGCGAGTGGACCAGTCCCTGATAGAGGCCTACCGACGCACCACGCCCGCCACCGTCGGGCACGTGCTTCACCACGGCTTCGCCGACCCAGGCATACGGCCTGTCTACCGCGGCGCGCGCCTCGTGGGCTCCGCGTTCACGGTGCAGATCGAATCGCACGACATCGCCGCCATCAGCAAGGCGTACGAGCTGGCCCAGCCAGGCGACGTTCTGGTGGTGGCGTCAGGGGCCGACCCGAGCTTCGCCTGCGCCGGCGAGATGAGCACGTTCAAGTCGGTCAGGCTCGGCATCGCCGGCCTGGTGGTGGACGGCTCCGTCACCGACGCCCTGGAAATGGAGGCCGTGGAGTTCCCCTGCTTCGCCCGGTACATCACACCCAAAGTGGGCCGACGCATCGGCGAGAACGGCTCCGTCAGGCATCCCGTCACCGTAGGCGGCGTCCGCGTGAACCCCGGCGATCTGGTGTTTGCAGACCACAACGGAGTCGTCTTCCTCAACCCCGAGGAGGCAGCGCAGATCATAGACCAGCTTCTCGAGATGGAGCGCAAGGAAGTCGAAGTTCGCGAGGCCTTCTGGAAGGAGCGGGGCCAGTGCGTCCCGGTGATCTAGGTATGGCTTCCCTCGATACGCAGCTGAACCAGGCCCTGGCGCAGTTGGATGCGGACTTCAGCCACCACGTGGCTGAGGTCCAGCGGTTCGTGCGCCAGCCCAGCGTGAGCGCCACAGGCGAAGGCATCCCCGAGATGGCACAGCTCGTCCGCAACAAGATCGCCTCCCTCGGCGCCGACTGCTGCCTCATCCACACCGGCCGCCACCCCATAGTCTACGGGCGGCTCGATGCGGGCGCACCTAAGACCATCGTCTTCTACGAGCTCTACGACGTGCAGCCTGCTACGGAAGCCGGCTGGCTGGTGCCTCCGTTCAGTGCCAACATCGTGGAGCTGCCGGGCTACGGCTCGTCCATCGTCGGGCGCGGCACCTTCAACAGCAAGGGCCCTCTCGTCGCCTTTCTCAACTGCATCGACGCCATCCAGAAGTCCGGGAACCGCCTGCCGGTGAACGTGATCTTCCTGGTCGAGGGCGAAGAGGAGGTCGGAAGCCCCAGCCTTCCCGCATTCGTCCAGAGCCGCCGCGAAGAGCTCCGCCGGGCCGACTGCGTCTTCCAGCCCTACTTCGGCGAGAACGCCGCCGGCACCACCATAGTCTACCTGGGCTTCAAGGGCATCGTCTCCCTCGAGCTCACCTGCGCCGGCGGCGACTGGGGCGGCCCCGTCACCCGCGACATCCACGCCATGCACTCCGCTTGGATCGCCAGCCCCGCCTGGCGGCTGGTGCAAGCTCTCTCAACCATGAAGTCGCAGCGTGACGACGAGGAGACCACCACGATCTCCGGCTTCACCCGCGGCCTGCGCCCACCCACCGCCGAGGAGAGCGCGTTGCTCAACGCTCTAACAACAAGCTTTGATGAACAAGTCGTATTGCAGGAACAGGGCGAAGCCCGCCGCTTCAAGTGGCCGGGCCTGGCCGGCGTCGCCCTGCTGGAGAAGTACCTCTATGAGCCTAGCCTTAACCTGAACGGCCTAGCGGCGGGCTACTCCGGCGCCGGCGCCGTAATCCCCATGCAGGCCAAGGCCCGCCTCGACATCCGCCTGGTCCCCGACATGGAGCCCGACCACGTCATCGACACCGTCCGCGCCCACCTCCAGGCCCACGGTTACGGCGATATCCGCGTCGACGTGCTGCAGAGTTACCCTCCGTCCCAGAGCTCGCTCTCGCAGCCGCCAGTCGCCGCCCTGGTGCGCGCGATCCAGCGCCACGCCTCTGGCCCTGTCCAGGTTTGGCCCCGGTCCGCCGGCGTCGCACCTCACTACCTGTTCACTCGCGAGCTCGGCATCCCCCTGGCCTTCGGCGGCCTCGGGCACGGCGGCCGGTCTCACAGCGCCAACGAGTACATCACAGTCGAGGGCCTGCGTCGCCACGAGCGGGGGATCATGGCCTTCCTCTACGAGCTGGCATCCACTTCAGAGAAGGAGTGACCTGCGTTGGAGCGTCACATGTTGTATGGAATCGTCCATGAGCACATCCGCCGACCCGACCCAGCCGTCATCGAGCGGTTCCGCCGCCACGACACCGCCAAGGTGGGCGACGCCATGGCGGCGCACGGCATAATGGACCACAGGATCAAGCCCATCCGCCTGGGCATGAGGCTGTGCGGGCCCGCCGTCACCGTCCTCACCCGCCCCGGTGACGCGCTGTTCATCCAGAAGGTAGCCGACGTGGCCCAGCCCGGCGACGTCATAGTCGTCGACGCCGGCGGCTACGAGGAGGCCGCCATCATAGGCGAGCGCATCACCTACTACATGCACTCCCGCGGCATCCAGGGCATCGTCGTTGACGGCGCCGTGCGCGACACCGCCGGCATAGCCGAGATAGGCTTCCCCACCTTCGCCAAAGCCGTGACCCCCAGGATCTACGGAACCGTGGGGCCCGGGGCCATCAACGTGCCGATCCAGTGCGGTGGCATCCCCGTCATCCCTGGAGACTTGATCCTCGGGGACGACGACGGCGTAGTGGCGGTTCCGTGCGATGATGTAGACCGGGTGTTGGACCTTGCCGACAAGCACCTCGCCGGGGAGCTGGAGCGCCTGGAACGAGTGAAGCGAGGCGAGAAGCTCTCGGTGATCAACAACTGCGACGCGAAGATCGTCCGCTGGCGAGACGACGACTAAAGGGAGGATTCCCATGTCCATCGACCTGATAGCCTTCCGCCGGCAGGTGCACCGGCGCCCCGAGCTAGGCATGAACACTCACGAAACTGCCAGGCTCATCCGCTCGCACAGCCAAGCCCTGGGCGCGGCAACAACCGTCTGCGCCGACGTAGGAGTCATCGCCGAGATCGAAGGCGCTCACCCCGGCCCCACCATCGCCGTGCGCGTCGACATCGACGCCCTCCCCGTCGAAGATCTCTCTGACGTGGAGTTCCGCAGCGAGATCCCGGGGCGCTGCCACGCCTGCGGCCACGACGTCCACGCAGCCATAGGCCTGGGCGTCGTGCAGGAGCTCATGGCGCGCCGGAACGAGCTTCGCGGCCGGGTGCGGGTGCTCTTCCAGCCCGGCGAAGAGGTGTTCGAGGGGGCCAAACTCATGATCGAGTGCGGGGCACTGGACGACGTCGAGGCGATCTTCGGGGTGCACAACCTGCCCGGCGTCCCAGTGGGCCGCGCCATATTCTCGCGCGAGCGCGCAGCCATGGCCGCCTCCGACAGGTTCCGCATCGTCGTGGAGGGCGCCGGCGGCCATGCAGCCAGCCCCCACAAGACGAGAGACCCCATCGTGGCCGGAGCCGCCATAGTCACCGCCCTGCAGACCATCTGCAGCCGAGCGATTGACCCTGGCGATGCGGCCGCCGTCAGCGTATGCCGCATCAACGGAGGCACTGCTTTCAATATCATTGGAGACAGCATCGAGCTGGAGGGCACCACGCGCCATCTCAAGGCCCAGGTGGGAGAGACCGTCTCCATGCTGCTGCAGTCCATCGCAGAGAACGTGGCCAAAGCCCATCGCTGCGAGGCGACAGTCGAATACACGAGCATGGTCCCTGCCCTCGTCACCTCGCCGGCCGAAACCGAGCTGGCCATGGACGTGGCCGCCGAGATCCTCGGAAAGGACCAGTTAGTGCTCACCAACCCTTCCATGGGCTCAGAGGATTTCGCCCTCTACGCCGCGCAAGTGCCAGCAAGCTACTTCTGGATAGGCTCAGGCGGCGAGCACCCGCTGCACAGCCCCAGGTACTCCATCGACGAAACCTGCATTCCCCTAGGCGTGAAGCTCATGAGCGAGATCGCGCTCAGGCGACTCAATGTTGGGAGGGACTAACGTGTCTGCGCCACTACTTCAGGTCATCAACCTTCACACGTACTTCCGGTCGTCCGGCGTCACCCTGCGCGCCGTCGACGGGGTTGATCTCGTGGTCAACCGAGGTGAGACCCTGAGCGTAGTTGGCGAATCCGGCTGTGGCAAGAGCGTTACGGCCCTCTCCATCATGCGGCTGGTGCCGAACCCTCCCGGAGAGATCCGCAAAGGCCGCATCCTCTTCGACGGCGAGAACCTCCTCGATAAGTCTGAGACGGAGATGCAGGCCATCCGGGGCAATGAGATCTCGATGATATTCCAGGAACCAATGACGTCCCTCAACCCGGTGCACACCTGCGGCCGCCAGATCGCCGAGTCAGTCCGACTCCACCGCGGCCTGTCCGGCCATGAGGCTTTCGAAGAGGCAGTGGAGATGCTCCGGCGCGTCGGGATACCCGAGCCAGAGCAGCGGGCCCGCGAGTATCCTCATCAGCTCTCAGGCGGCATGCGCCAGCGCGTAATGATAGCCATGGCCCTGGCATGCAGGCCGAAGCTGCTCATAGCCGACGAACCCACCACCGCACTGGACGTTACCATCCAGGCGCAGATACTCGATCTCATGCGAAAGCTCAGGGACGAGCTGGGCATGGCCATCATGCTCATCACCCACGACCTGGGCGTGGTCGCCGAGATGTCGGACCGGGTGGCGGTGATGTATGCAGGCAAGGTGGTGGAAGAGGCGGACGTCCGGTCCATATTCGACAATCCGCTGCACCCCTACACCGTAGGGCTGCTCGGGTCTATACCGCGGCTTACCGACACCGAGCCCCGGCTGCAGACTATTGAAGGCACCGTTCCAGGGGTGCGCAACATGCCGAAGGGATGCCGCTTCCACCCCAGGTGCAGCCGTGCCACCGACAAATGCCGCGAAAGCCAACCGCCCCTGGTGCAGGTCGGACCGTCTCAGAAGGTGGCCTGCTGGCACCATGGAGAACCAGAAGAGAGACGGCGCGTGGTCAGCATCACGCCGGGCCGACCTCTCGAAGCCGCAGCTACCGCTTCGGGCGACCCCCTGCTACTGGTGGAGGGCCTCAAGAAGCACTTCCCGGCGGGCAAGAGAAGCATCTTCCGGCGCGAAGTCCCCATGGTCCACGCCGTAGACGGGGTCAGCCTGACTCTGCGCAAGGGTGAAACCCTCGGTATAGTGGGCGAATCCGGCTGCGGCAAGACCACCCTGGGCCGACTGTTGGTGGGCCTTTCAAAGCCTGACGAAGGCCGAATAGTATTTGATGGACGTGAGGTAGTCTCCACGTCAAAGCACATTCAGATAGTATTCCAGGATCCATACGCTTCCCTGAACCCGCGCTTGACCGTGCGGAAGATCGTCGGCGAGCCTTTCGAAGTGCACAGGGAGGGTACCCCCAGGGAGATCACGGAGAAGGTTCAGCACCTGCTGGAGATGGTGGGGCTGTCGGCTGATCACATCCACCGGTATCCGCATGAGTTCTCCGGAGGCCAGCGGCAGCGCATTGGGATCGCCCGGGCCATCGCGCTCAAACCCAAGATGATCATCTGCGACGAACCTGTCTCAGCCCTGGACGTCTCGGTGCAGGCCCAGATACTCAACCTCCTGGCTGACCTCCGCGACGAGCTCGGCCTGAGCTACATCTTCATCGCCCATGGGCTGGCGGTGGTCAAGCACATCTCCGACCGGGTTGCAGTGATGTACCTGGGCAAGATCGTCGAAGTGGCGCCCAGCAGCGAGCTGTATCGCTCGCCGCTGCACCCATACACCCAGGCGCTCATGTCAGCCATCCCGGTTCCCGATCCGAACCACCAGACCGAACGGGTGCTCCTCGAGGGCGACGTGCCCAGCCCAGTCAGAGTGCCTTCTGGGTGTAGGTTCCACACCAGGTGCCGATACGCGATGCCCGAGTGCGTCAGCCATGAACCCGCTCTCATTGCTGTGGGAGACGGACACTCGGTGGCCTGCCACCTCGTGAGGTAGGTATCTGGAGACAGCAGGTCTGGCAGGGATTACGAACCTGTTCATGACTGGTTGATCGTCGGGGCTCACCTTTCCATGCCTAGAACCGAAGTCCTGAAACGATCAGTAGTGCATCTTCATCGAGTCCGCCGAGTCGGTCGAGTGCACCCGGCTCCGTTCCACTTGGTCAGATCCTCATTCTCGAGGACGTTTTTCCGTCGATCCTACGCCGATGGGGCACCTGCCCCGATCGGACCCACACGAATGAGGATCCTGTAGACTCCACACGCCCCCAACGCAATCGGACAACAGTGAAGCCACCGACGAGGGCGCTGGCCCTCCCACTTCCAACGCCTATAGCTGCTGCGATGATGTCGGCATCTCAAAGCCAAACATCCCCAACGGCTCCATACAAACATCCACTCGAAACAATTCTCATTCGTGTGGGTCAGTTCTGCCGTCCTGCTTCACCCGTGTCGAATCTGCGCCGGCAACCACCTCAAGAATGAGTTTCATCCCCCCACCACATCACCCTCCGACACTCCCCCGCCTCCCCACTCCCCCTCGCCCCCGCATCCCGCCCCCCCGCAGTCCGCCAAAGCCAGCTGGATGCACGGCGTCGCGTCAGAAGGGAGGCCCTATCCTGGTAATCGCGAACTCACAGTGCCCCAAAGCCTCCGCCCTGGTCAGCGTGCCCGATGCCACATCCACCATGGCACGATACAGGCGCTCGGCCACGCTGCGTATTCCGACACATTCGGCCGGTGATTCCGAAAACATGCGGCCACCCGTTACGAAAACATTCGGCCACTGTCGTGAGCGTGATCCGGCCACGCGAACCGATGCCTCCCGCTCGAGTGTCGGAGCGAAGCGACGAAGGACATTTCCAATGTAGCAC
>LSQX01167859.1_pt1 | contig 11866 bp, 12 predicted proteins | sample 654561 | NCBI WGS metagenome assembly LSQX01 (sample SAMN04489861, study PRJNA283612) | anaerobic digester metagenome | isolation source: 4 biogas reactors fed with cattle manure at either 37C or 55C with and... | place: Denmark: Kongens Lyngby | collected 2014 | reverse complement strand
GTCATCCAGGCAGCGGGCTTTTTTTGTGCCCCGGAAGGAGGACAGCATGTGGATTAAATCCACCCTGATGGACAAAGAAGCGATGGATCGCGCGCTCACTCGCATCGCCCACGAGATACTGGAGCAGCATCGCGGTACAGGCAATCTTGCCCTGGTCGGCATTCAACGGCGAGGAGTGCCCATGGCCAGAATCCTGGCAGATAAAATTGAGGAATTTGAAGGCACAAGACCCCTGGAAGGTGTCTTGGATATTACCTTCTACAGAGACGATCTCTCCCTTTTAACGGAGCATCCGATTGTGCGCAGTACTGACCTGCCCTTTGATGTCAACGGCAAAGACATTATCCTCGTTGACGATGTTCTCTTCACCGGCCGCACAGCCAGAGCGGCGATTGAGGCGCTTTTCGATATGGGCAGAGCCGCTTCTATCCAATTGGCAGTGATGATCGATCGCGGCCACCGGGAACTGCCGCTTAGACCTGATTATGTGGGCAAGAACGTACCCACATCCAAGAAAGAGTTCATCTCTGTCTCAACTATAGAATTTGACGGTAAAGAGGCTGTAGAGCTCGGAGAAGTGGAGGACTGATATGGGCAAAATTCAACCGCTTACGGTCGAAGAGAGATTTGCGCGCCGTCCGGAGCAGGCCGCAGCCAAACAGCTCTCCTCTCATCACCTTCTTGGCATGCAGGAGCTCTCTGCCGCAGAGATTCAACTGATTATGGACACTGCCTTCATGATGAAAAACATTCTCTCTATCAGGACAAAAAAGACGGCACATCTGCAAGGGCGCTCAGTCATTACTTTTTTTGCCGAAAACTCGACTCGCACCCGCCTTTCCTTTGATATGGCATGCAAATACCTAGGGGCGACGACCTCAAGCATAGGCGCCTCCGACTCAAGCTTGAAAAAAGGCGAAATACTCTACGATACTGCCAAGACATTGGAGATGATGTCTACTGACATCCTGGTGGTCCGACATCCTCAGTCAGGAGCGCCTCATTATCTAGCATCGCGCATGGATGCCTCGGTGGTTAATGCCGGTGACGGCATGAACGAGCACCCGACTCAAGCTTTGCTGGACATGATGACGATGATTGAGTACAAAGGCTCGGTTGAAGGACTTAAGGTCGCTATCGCGGGTGACGCCATGCACAGCAGGGTTATGCGCTCTAATGTCTGGGCTCTTTCTAAGGCCGGTGCTGAAGTGCGTGTTGCCGCGCCGCCCACAATGACGACTCGTCATCTGGAGCAGATGCCTTGCACAGTCTGCCATGATGTCAGGGAAGCTTGTGAAGGCGTCGATGTTATCATGGGGCTGCGTGTTCAATTGGAGCGCCAGCGCAGCGCCCTCTTTCCATCCGTCAATGAGTATGCCCGCTTCTTCGGCATTGACGCCGAATGTCTGGAGCTGGCTAAGCCGGACGCGATTATAATGCATCCCGGTCCCTGTAACCACGGTGTGGAAATGCCAACCTATATCCACGAGCATGAGCGCTCAGTCATTCATGAGCAGGTGGCCAACGGCGTAGCAGTACGAATGGCTGTTCTTTTCCTGCTCAATGCGAAGAGGAATGCGGAACGGGCAGAGTTGAAGCCGCTGGAAATCCAGTCAGACAGATAATTAGGAGCATTTATGAAAAACAGCTATCCAGTATACAAAAATATCCAGATTAAGAATATTAAAGATTGGCAAACAGGGCTGTCGGGTGAGCTTTTAATCGAAGATGGAGTCTTCGTCTCAGAGTTATCCGCCCCTGCGGAATTGGTGGTCGACGCGCAGGGACTGACTGCGCTTCCCGGTCTGATCGACGCCCATGTCCATCTGAGGGATCCCGGCTTTGAATACAGAGAGGACATAATTTCCGGCACTAAAGCCGCGGCTCATGGCGGCTTTACCGCCGTAGCTACCATGCCCAATACGAATCCGGTGGCCGATACGGTCCCTGTTATCTGTTATCAGATAGAGAAGGCAGCTGCCGCGGCTTATTGCCGGGTTCTGCCGATCGGCGCCGCTACTAAAGGTCAGGCAGGCAAAGAATTGGCGGAGATAGGGCTGATGGCTGAAGCGGGAGCAGTGGCTTTTTCTGACGATGGCGTGCCGATAGCTTCCGCCGACATGATGAGAAAAGCTATGGAATACGCTGCTTTCTTTGATCGGGTGATTATCTCTCACAGTGAAGACCCGGATCTTTCTAAAGACGGCGTCTGTAACGAGGGCATCGTCTCCACGGAGATGGGACTCAAAGGCATACCTTCGATTGCTGAAGATATCATGATCGACCGCGAGACCAGAATTGCCGAATATCTCGGTTGCTTTGTCCATATTGCTCACGTCAGCACAGCCGGAGGAGTAGGGGCAGTGCGGGCAGCCAAGGCGCGCGGTGTAAAGGTCACAGCCGAGACTTGCCCTCATTACTTTACCTTGACCGAGGAGGCGGTTCGCGGTTTCAACACTTACGCCAAGGTTAACCCGCCTTTGCGCACCGAGGCGGACAGACTGGCAGTGATCGAGGGACTAAAAGACGGCACCCTTGACATCATCGTCACTGATCACGCTCCACACCATGAGGATGAGAAAAATTGCGAGTTCTCACTCGCCAATAACGGTATGATAGGTCTTGAGACCTGCTTCCCCCTTGTTTACACCAAACTTGTCGAGGGCGGACACCTCAGTTTGGCTGACGCGGTCGAGAAGCTGACAGCGAATCCGGCCAAATTATTGAAGCAGAGCACCCCGAGTCTGGAAGTCGGCAGCAGAGCGGATCTGACTCTGGTCGATTTGGATGAGGCAGTGGCTTATGATGTGTCCACTTCGCTTTCCAAGGCCAGAAACACGCCTTTCCGGGAGATGGAACTCAAGGGTTTCCCGCAACTGACAATCATGGCGGGAAATATTACCTGGGACAGCGGGCGGCTGGTGACGATAATTAATAATTTGCAGATGATATGAAGGCGCTTAACACCCGGCACTGTGGCTGCTGAGTTTAGGCGACAGAACTGATGCGAAAGCGCCTTCATAATATATTGACCGGATTGCTTCAGAATTGGCCGCTGCCCGGAGGCATAAATTCTGCAGGCAAAATCACAGCTCAAACAAAATATTTGCGAAACACCTGCGAGTGTATGTTAAATGCAGCAGAGGAGATAATTGATGAATAATTTTGCTGACTGCCTGCAAAGGCGCATAGATGAACTACAAAATCCCAGTTGTCTGGGACTGGATCCCCTGCTTTCATATTTGCCAAAATCTTGGCAGAGAGAATTTGATTTCTCTGATGATGACGATATTTATCTGGCACTGAGGCGCTATTGTTTTGATTTGCTGGATGCCACAGCTGATATAATCCCGGCAATAAAACTGCAGATGGCGTACTTCGAACAATATGGCACCGCCGGCATCAGTGCTGTTCGGGATGTAATTGCTGAAGCGAAAGCGCTGGGAATGCTGGTGATAGTGGACGGTAAACGAAACGATATTGGCAGCACTGCCTCTGCCTACAGCAATGCTTATCTGACTAAGACTTCATTTTCGGCGGACGCGCTAACCGTTAACGCTTATCTGGGCAGTGACGGTATCAGGCCTTTTCTGGAGAAATGTGATGAGAATGGCAAGGGTGTCTTTATCCTCTGCCGCACTTCCAATCCGTCTGCCGGGGAGCTGCAGGATCTTGAGCTTTCTGACGGACGCCTGGTCTATGAGGCGATGGCAGATCTTATCTCTGAGTGGGGCGAAGATCTGGCAGGAGAGGAGGGCATCAGCTCTGTTGGGGCTGTGGTGGGTGCGACCTGGCCGGAGCAGGCAAAAAGCTTGCGGGAGCGCATGCCCCGATCTTTCTTTCTCATCCCGGGCTTTGGCGCTCAAGGCGGAACTGCGTCAGATGCAATCGCCGGCTTTGACAAGAACGGACGCGCCGCAATTGTCAACGCCTCCCGTTCCTTAATGCAAGCCTGGAAGAAACAGGGCATGAAGCATGACGATTTTGCCGCTGCCTGCAGACTGGAGGCCGTCGCCATGCGAGACTCTCTCAGGGAGGCCTTGAGCTTATGAGTGATCTGAGACCACAAATAGTGCACCGGGCTCGCTTAATCAGAAATGAGAGCTTGTCTGCCGGTACAAATGTATTGACTATAGCAGCTCCACAGCTGGCGCGGACGGCGCTGCCGGGACAGTTTGTTCAGCTCAAGGCAGAAAAGTATTTTCTGCGCCGTCCTATAGGCGTGATGTCGGTTGACCGCGAACAAGGACAGGTGCAGCTTGGTATCCGGCGTGTCGGCAAGGGCAGCAATGATTTATGCGACCTCTCTGTCAATTATTTGCTGGATGTAGTTGGTCCGCTTGGCCATGGTTTTGATCTCTCTTTTGCTGAAGGAAAATTTTCTTCTGCAGCGGAAGAAAAGTATTCTCTCATTACGATTGGCGGCGGGACCGGTTTATTCCCCTTGATTTTTCTGCTGGAGGAAGCCAAACAACAGGGAATTCATACAATTGCGCTGGCCGGATTTAAGAGCCCTGCTGAGGCCATCTTGCTGGAGAGGATGCAAGATGCTGCAGATCTGTGTGTATTCTCTTCTGAGAGCGGCGGACTTGACTACAGCGGGCATGTCGGAGATGCCTTTGCCGCAGTTCTTAAAGGAGCTCAGATTTCTGCAGCGTCAAGCAATGCGCAAAAAAATATTCTCGTCTGCGCCTGTGGCCCAATAGCTATGCTGGAAAACATCGCTTTTCAGTGTCAAAAGCACAAAATACCCTGCCAGGTCTCTTTGGAGGCCAGGATGGCCTGCGGTCTGGGTGTATGTGTCGGCTGTTCCATCCCGGTATATAAGGCTCAAAGTGACGAGGAGGCCGGCTGCGATGATGCCGGCAGCGAGACTACCTACGATCGCTGCTGCTATGACGGCCCTGTATTCCCGGCGGAAAGGATTGTCTGGCCCTCACAGGGAGGTGTCTGGTAGACAGATTTCAAAAGAGAGCAATTAGATTTTAGGTATCGATCATCACTTATGAGCAATTGGCAGATAAATTGGCAATATGAATACTGCAAGACAGAGAGCTTGATCTTTATGAGGAGACGAAGATGAGTGATAACAGTAAATTTGAAAAGCGAGAAGAGAAAAAGGAAGTTGTGAATATGGAAGTTTCTGTCGGCAAAGTCAGACTGAAAAATCCGGTTCTGGCTGCTTCCGGAACCTTCGGCTTTGGCGAAGAACTCGCTCCCTATTATAATCTCTCTTTGTTGGGCGGTATCTGCACCAAAGGTTTAACGCTGGAGGAGCGTTGTGGCAACCCCCCTCCTCGTGTTGCGGAAACCGATTGCGGCATGCTGAATGCGGTCGGTCTGCAGAACCCGGGGGTAGGCGCCTTCGTCGAGAAAATTTTACCCCGCATGCTCACATATGACTGTGCCGTAATAGCAAATATCGCCGGAGACACCGTAGCTGATTATATGAAAATGGTGGAGATACTTAGCGGGACTGAGGTCACTGCACTGGAGCTGAATCTCTCTTGCCCGAATGTCCGCGTCGGCGGCATGTCGCTGGGCACGGATCCGGATTTGGTGCTGGAAGTTGTCGCTTCCTGCCGGCAATTGACAGATAAGCCACTGTGGGTCAAGCTCACGCCCAATGTCACTTCCATTCTCACCGTGGCTCTGGCGGCAAAGGAGGCGGGCGCTGACGCTCTGGTGCTGATCAATACATTGCTCGGTCTGGCTGTGGACCTTAAGACCGAGCGGCCTATCTTGCGCAATAATACCGGGGGGCTGTCCGGACCTGCAATTAAGCCGGTCGCACTGCGGATGGTACAGGAGGTCTATCGCGGGACAAGTCTGCCAATCATAGGGCTGGGCGGAATCGCTTCAGCGGAAGACGCTCTGGAGTTTATGCTCTGCGGAGCGTCCGCTGTCCAGGTTGGCACTGCCTCGATGATCGACCCCGGCATGATCTTTCAGCTTTCTGAGGATATGGCTGATCTGGCGCGGGAGGCGGGGCATGACAGTTTAGCGCGTTATACGGGTAAACTGCAGCCTTGGGATTAAGATAAAGCAAAGGGAGGATGACAATGAACAAAGAGCTGGCAAATTATCTGTTTGAGACGGAGGCGCTTAAGATCGCGGACCCGGAGCAGCCATTCTGGTATACCTCCGGAAAGATCGGCCCCTTCTTTATCAATACGCATTTCCTCTACGGGAGCTCTGCCGAAGCCGGTGCACTCTTAGAGGAGATTGAGCGGCTATCAGACAAGCCGGAAGAAATGCCGTTCCTGATTAGCTCTCTGTGCCTGCAGCAATTTGAGCAAGATTCAATTTATAATGCAGTTATTAAAATGGCATACAAAATGCTGGAAGATATTGCTGCAAAAGTTGATTTTATCTCCGGCGGGGCAAGGCGAGACTTCTTCTTTTCGATGCCTTTAGCTGCGCTTTTTGATAAGCCCCATCTCAGCTGCCATAAGGATGGACGTTCTTATTATTCGCTGCCGGGAGAGCCTGCTGTTGAAATCATATCTGAACAAGCTTCTCCTATTTATGGGCAAAAAGGCTTACATATAGCAGATATAGTCACAGTAGCTTCCAGCTTTTTTCGTCTTTGGATTCCGCAGGTTGAACGGGCAGGGGCAACTATGACGTGTGCTGCCGCCATCCTTGACCGCGGCCAAGGAGGCAAAGAATTGTTGGCTGAAAGAGGGATTTCGCTTTATACTCTTGGCACTACAAACATAGAATTCTTCCGGACCGCCGTAGAAATGGAGCAGATAAACGCTAAGCAGGCGGAGATGTGTGTTGCTTTTCTGCAAGACCCTGACAAATATATGGCCGATTTTCTGGCAAAGCATCCGGAGTTTATTCCCACGGAACTGGAGAAGGGCGGAAAAAATGCCGCACGAGCACAGCTGGCTTTGGATCTTGGCTATGCGCAGCAATGATTGATCTGATGTCCACCTCTTATGCAGTCAAGAGCATTCTAAGGAATTAAGTTTTCTGAACCCACTTGAAATTTTTGCATAAAATGTGAAAAAACTAGCAATATGATTACTTATGGTAAATATTATTGCTAGTTTTCTATTTTCACTTGCATTATCGTAAGAAAACAAAAATAATTATGCTATACTTGTTCCTCACAACCACGGAGGCAGCTGATGATTAAAAAATTCAAACCTTATGACGAAGTGTTGGAAATCTTGGATCTGGCCGCAAGCATGCTGGGATTAGAAGAAAATGACTATATCCGCCTGAGAAATCCTGAAAGAGAGTTGAAAGTTTTTATACCGGTAGAGATGGACGATGGCTCCATTGAGGTGTTCCCGGGCTATAGAGTCCAGCACTCAGGAGTGCGGGGACCATACAAAGGCGGAATTAGATTTCATCAAGATGTAAATATGAATGAAATAAAAGCTCTGGCAGCTGAGATGAGCTTCAAATGCGCTTTGGTCAATCTTCCCTACGGGGGAGCTAAGGGCGGCGTAAAAGTTGACGTTTCAAAGCTGTCCAAAAGAGAGCTGGAAAGACTTACCAGAGGATATGCAGCCCTGCTTTATCCTGTTGTAGGACCGGATATCGACATCCCCGCACCTGATGTGAATACCAATGCAGAAATAATGGGATGGTTTATGGATGCCTACAGCAATTTGAATGGCAAGCTGACGCCGGGAGTTGTGACGGGAAAACCAATTGAACTTGGAGGCTCTCTGGGCAGAAATGAAGCAACCGGCCGTGGAGTTATGCTCATGGTGAGAGAAACATGCAAGCGACTTGATATGCCCTTTAAAGACGCAAGGATCGCTGTTCAAGGATGTGGAAATGTTGGCGGCGCCACAGCCAAACATCTCTATAAACAAGGCTGTAAAATTGTCGCATTAAGTGATATTTCAGGGGGGATTTCTCAAGAAAAAGGCCTGGACATTGAGGAGATATTAGAGTTTCTTTCCGGGGAGCCAGGGCGACTCCTTAAGGATTATAATACGCAGGGATTGGTTAGATTTCCCAGTGAGGAAATCATGCTGCAAGATGTGGATATATTGATACCTGCCGCATTGGGCAATGCTATTACTTCCGAAGTTGCGCCTAATATCAAAGCAAAAGTAATAATAGAGGGGGCCAATGGTCCCACTACAAGGGATGCAGACAGAATATTGTGGGAAAGAGGAGTACTTGTTGTCCCTGATATTCTGGCAAATTCCGGTGGAATTACCGTATCTTATTTTGAGTGGGTGCAAAATCTTCAATCCTATAGCTGGGAAGAACAAGTAGTAAATCAAAGATTAGAATATATCATGGTAAGGGCCTTTGACGAAGCCTGGAATTGCGCTGTAAGAAAGGACACTTCTTTCCGTATGGGCGCTTATATGGTTGCTGTAAAGCGAATAGTGACTGCTGCCAAGATGAGAGGCCTAAGTTAGCATTACGCGCTCTCGCGAATAGAGCTGATTTAAGGATTTGAAATCAAGCTTTCGATAAGTATAAAAGGCATCTACCTAAACAATTTGAGGGCAGTTTTCAAACGGTTCCAAAATGTTGACTTAGAGTAAATGCTCTGGTATTATAGCTAAGCACTCAGGAAATAGGAGTGTTGTGTCACGGCGCAGTAGTTCAGTCGGTTTAGAATGCCANNGGTAGAGCAGCGGACTGAAAATCCGCGTGTCGTTGGTTCGATTCCGACTCTGGGCACCAGTAGAAACCGTTGAAACTAGGGTGTTTTGGCGGTTTCTACTTTTTTATTTACAGTTTGTAAAACGGGTTTGTTTGGAGAAACCTCCGATAAACCTCCGTTCAATCTTTCCGCAGTGATTTTGACACTCTCTACGTGTGTATAAACTTCCAATAACATTTTGCGGGTGGAGTGTCCCATTAGATACATGGCCTCAGGTAAAGAGTATCCAACTTTCATTAGTTCTGTGGCGTACTCGTGCCGGAGGAAATAAGGAGAAAGGTCTTGTCCTATTGCCCAATGGTCTACAACCAGCTTTCTCTTTTCGGGATCCATGTGGCCCTTTCCACCTGCGGCTTTATTCCATTGATTGATGATTGCTTGCCATCTCGCATGGAAAGAGGATTCAGTTAGCAGCGCTCCGTCTCTGGTCAAGAAAAGAAAATCGCTAATAGTTTTGCAGTATTCTTCTAAGTAAACATACAGATCATCCGGCACTGGTAAAGATCTGAAGCGAGACTCAGTCTTTGGATATTTTTTATATGCTGCCATAAAGCTATTGCGTTCTTTGGTAGGCATCCCGAGGTCAACCACTCCATTAATGTTGATTCGTTTGTTCGGCAGGTCAATCTCCCGTAATCTGAGACCGGCAACTTCATTGTTAGCCATCCCACAGCGCAACATGAGACCTACAAGGACCCGCTGTTCTAAAGTTAAATCTGCACGTTTCAGTGCAATTTTCTCAATGTCTGTCAGACCTCTTTTTCTCCGTGCCCTATAGGTGGGAATTTCAAGATTAATTACCGGATTTTTACTAATATAATCACTCGCCATCGCCGCCTCAAATATCTGGCTTAGGGTGTTTTTTACTTTCGTTGCGGTTCTCCGTTTGTCAATAAGCGCGTTAATGCATTCCTGGATGTGTATACTCTTCACACTGTTAAGCTTCATGTGGCCTATGATGGGGTTGATATGGAGTCTGAGTACACTCTCATACATTTGATATGTAGACCGGGACCTCATCTTCTTTGTCTCCAGCCATGTTTTTGCGAAATCTCGTACCAGGGCATTTTTTATTGTGAGCTCACCTTGGAGGTACTGCCGCCGCAGCTCTATCTTTCGGCGTTCTAATCCTTTTTCTGTGTTTGCAGAACAGTATTTCCGGATCTCTTTTCCGTTTTCATCGTACCCCAGAAAAACATATCCTTTGTACTTCTTTGTCTTGGACATAAAATAACCCCCAGTAATCCCCGGAGGCATGATACTATAAAATAGCCTTCGGGCAGATTATCGGCCGGTTCCCAGAGCTTCGCGAGGGCAAGGGAGCCGGTCTTTATTAATGTATCTTAACAGAAGTTTAACTCACTTCCCGGATATTGCTTTATGGATTGCTTCATCCTTAACATCAATTAGGTTAACTGCCCATCCATCTCCTATTATGGTTTCGGTGTCAGCAGGCGCCCATGAAAAACCCCCATCTTTTTTAAGAGTTTTAAACGCTTCTGATGAAGTATCAAAGGTGTAATACTCTATAGCGCCTCCATCCGAGAGCATGTATTTTGAACCGTCGGTAGCGCCTAATATTTGGAACATCACCTCTTGGTCACTGTACTCAACATTCAGTTCATTTAATATTTTGGGGACATCTGGTGGTGGAATTTTCTCACTTGAACATCCTGCTATGACAATAATTGTCAATGTTAAAGCCAATAATAAGCAAGTAATTTTTCTTTTCATATCGATCTCCTGGTAAATCGTCCTTTTTTCAATCTGGCCATATCTGACCTGTTCTCCAGTTGTATAGCATTATTGGACAGAAACTGATCACATAATCCCCATGTTCTTGATATACCCTGCGTTCCGACATGGAAATCAAATAGCGATGCAACATGATGTTGTCTACATCCATCAGCTCAGCCAATTCATATATTGATCGTGGCTGTTTCTTGATTGCCTCAATTAACGCTTCCGTCTTGATAAGCATTTTAAAAGCCCAGCGATCTGCTCTTAGTTCGTCTCTCCTATTTTGAGGGGACAAACCTCTCTTTAAGTGTCCAACCTCATGCAGTGCAACTGCAAGCTTTTGTCTATTGGTCAGTGCCGGGTCAATGGCGATATATGGCGCTTCCCCTTTTTCCACAAATAGGTATCCATGGTTTCCCTGGATACGGTACCAGTCTAATTCTATGCCATTTTTGGCAAGCTCCTCTTCCAATAACTCTAGTTCATTCATATTCTGATACCGCCTAACGTAAAAACAAAACAATCGTTCCATTATGGTATCAAAGAAACTATAATTATCAATCGCTAGATGTTGTGTTCAGCGATTAAAAACCACTATTACTTTTTGTGCCTCTTCTGTTTCTCATTGAGTTTTCTTCTTCTTTCATCAACAATAGCAAGTCTTTCATCCGCAGTATCCGGGTCTAGATTACCGTCATAAGCAGCTTCCTGATATGTTCTTTCCTCCCCTAAAGATTTAACTAATTCAGCATATTCTGCACCATTTTGATGGACAGGGTAGTCAATATGATCTTGTAGCTTTTTAAATGCTGGAACAATCCGCTGTAAATTATCTTTTGTGATTGTTCTAGGTTCTTCAGGGGCAGTGGCTAAAAAGTAAAGAGCAAATTCTCTGTAGTTTAGGTTATTTTCGTTCGCAACAATTTTAATTAACTTAGCAAGTTCCTCACCTAGCACAAATGGTTGTCCTTCTTTGATAGAAAAAACATCAATCCCTGCAAGCTTCATAACTTCAAATAACGGAATTCCATAATACCCAGAGATTATCACCATAGTCTCGATTGACGGCGCAACTGGTTTCCCATTTCTGGGGTCGGAGCCTTCTTCTAAAGTCTTTAAATAAGTATGGCTTATGCCAATTTTGTTGGAATAATCTCGCAGACTATCATCTGCCTTTTTACGTTGATCCTTAAGAAAATCCCCTAATTTGTAATCCATGCTTTCCACCCCCCCAGTTGCAGTGTAAACCCTGAGTAACAATTCTGCAACATTTATAGTGTAAATCATGGTTGACAATATGTAAATCACGGTTTACGCTAATAAAAAGCGGACCGTCGCTCAGACACCAGTTGCTACGATCGGAACCGCTGCCGTGCTGGAAGAGGTCAGCTGGTTTATGGTGGTCTCAGCTTCTGCACTGGCCGCGCTCGTGTCACTGCTGATGAGTCTTGGCTCAAATCTGCCAGAGCTAAAACA
>LSQX01027761.1_pt1 | contig 11866 bp, 7 predicted proteins | sample 654561 | NCBI WGS metagenome assembly LSQX01 (sample SAMN04489861, study PRJNA283612) | anaerobic digester metagenome | isolation source: 4 biogas reactors fed with cattle manure at either 37C or 55C with and... | place: Denmark: Kongens Lyngby | collected 2014 | reverse complement strand
GTTCTGTTATATTATTAACAGTTGCAAATACTATGCCAGATTATTTCAATAATCTGAATTATCAGCTAACTGGCATTGCCACATAAGCATGAGCGACGCAAATAATTTTTTAGCACTGGCATGACAAATGATAATTACTTTATCCCGTAGTGTTGATAGCTTTAACAATGCACCGTTTCATAATGTGACGCCTTTTTTAAATGGCAACATTTCTTAATTTCTATTTTTTATCTGCGGTTATCTTATTCCTTTTCTTTCAACCGTTTATTAGCAATTGCCATATATTAAATAATGCTTTAACATTTACGGGATTTCTAATGAGATTTCATCTTTATAATAGGCGAATCACCGGGGAGAAAGAACGCCAAACAATCGGACCACAAAAAAGTATTTCAACAGTCCTTGCATCTGATCATTGAGATCGAAGCCGGTTCCCCGAATGATTTAGAATAAGCCACAATAATTCTCTAATATATATAACGCACTAATAATATTACATTCCTTTATCTGTCATTTAAGAGGGCGGAGCCCGAAGAATCCGACACGCCTTTTTGTCGTTCTGAACGTAGTGAAGAATCTTTTGGAGGCAGACATAAGATCCTTCGCTCAGGATGACAAAGGGGTCGCTCAGGATGACAGTTGTGTAAAGTTTTTATTACGTTATATATAGCTAAAAATGTGTGTGAAAATATTGCCAAATCTGCTCTGCTCTAATGCATGGAACAGGGCAAATCTGGCAATATAGTTAATTAATGTGCTTAGGCAGAATAAAGTTATCTTCCCAGCTGTTAGGTGCTTTATATTAGTCGTTCATCACATCGCCAAACAATTCTTCATCGGTTGGTATAACGGGATCGAAGTACCTCGAAACCATAGTAGTGTTAATTAAGTGTTTCCAGGTAATGTTCTCGGAAGAAATGTTCCCTCCCCAGGTTCCACAACCAAGGCTAGTTGTGAAGGGCATTCCGTTGAACCAGTTTCCGGTATTGGCCAGCGCTTGGCCCTGGTTAACATTCATGCGGCTTACCTTGGTATTAAGGGCTAGCTTCATTACGTGTTCTTCGTTAAAAGTATGAATCCCGCAAGAGTGTCCCGAACCCTGATACTTGGTAATTGCGTTTACTTTTTCTACAGCCTCGTCAAATTCGGCAAATTTATAGACAGTCATGACAACAGATAGTTTTTCGCCTGAGAATGGATATTCAGGTCCTACACCATCTTCTTCCACCATTATGAATTTTGTGTCTTCATTAACGGTGATACCTGCTATATTTGCGATTACCTGAGCAGACTGTGCAACTATATCTCGGTTCAGATGACCGTCTACCCACAAAGCCTTCTGAACCAGTTCCTTTTCTTTTGCATCACAAAGGTAGCCGCCTTCAGCCTTAAGGGCATCCAACAAATTGTTGTAAATATCCTTATGAACAATAATCGAGTTTTCTGCAGAACAACTGGTTGCTAGGTCAAAAGTTTTGCTCGCCCTTATTTTCATCGCAGCGTCTTTTATGTCAGCATCGGCGTCTACAACAACCACAGCATTGCCTGCGCCTACCCCATAGGCAGGAGTGCCAGAGGAATAGGCTGCCTTAACAAGTCCTGATCCACCGGTAGCCAGAATTAAATCGCACTGCTTCATTAGTTCATTACTGGCTTCCATGGTAGGTTCTTCTATGGCTATAACCAAATCCTCAGGGGCACCATATTTTTTTAGAGTTTCCCTTGCATATTTGGCTACCAGCGCACAAGTTTTCTTTGAACGTGGATGGGGTGACAGTACGATAGCATTGCGTCCCTTTAGTGCATGGGCAATGTTAACGGTCGGTGTCGCTGCAGGGTTTGTGCAGGGGGTGATGGCGCCGACTACCCCAACGGGTTTTGCTATCTTCATGGTTTGCTTTTCTTCATTGATTTCAATTACACCAACGGTTTTTTGACCTTTCATATCTCTTACGGCACCCTTTGCCTTCGCCATAAGTTTTGCATACTTTGATTGATAATCGCCCATACGTGTTTCTTCAAATGCAAGTTTGCAAATTTCCTGGGCGGTATCTTCTTTTACAATATTCCATACAACAGCTTCCACCAACTTATCTACCTGTTCTTGTGTATAGTTGTCAATGGCTTCCTGAGCTTTTCTAGCCCTTTCGATAAGTTCCATAACATATTTCTGTGCAGATTGGTTCATATTATCTGTCATTTACAAACGTCCCCTTTCATTAAAGTAAAAGTATAAAGTACAGAGATGTAATTAGCTGAAATAATTGGGCCTGTCAAAATCGTTAATCATCCCAAGGTTTTCTGTCCCTCCTTTTAAAATCAATTGACATTGTTGCTGGCTCGATTTATTTCAAATATGCATCCCTGTCCCATAATTGTGTAGAAGCTCTATTCATAATGTTTGCAAACATTATGCCAGTCATGAATGTTGAATAATAATCTGTTAAGCAAAGAAGGTTTGTCATATAGTATTATTGTCAGATTTACAGGAACATGGCATAGGTTTTGCAAAATTACATAAAAATGCGCTCTGCAAACAGCAAGGCTATGGGGAGCTATAACTGTGAAAGTATACTCGCAGTGTTAATATTAATAAAACCGTTCGGGAACGGTCGTGGGAAATGTATCGCGAGAAATTATACATGGTATAATTCAAGAGCAGGATATGGAAGTAGTTGGCATAGGCATCAATTGAAAAGTTATAGATAATTATATACTGTTAAAGAACTAAAATGTGCTATTGTACACAAGAAGCGTCGCAATATGTTACGCAATACTGTTTTAATCGTAAACACAACAAATATCTCGGAGACTGCCTGATATTATAGGTAACCGCGGGCGGCGGCATAATATCACCATAGAATTTGCTCTATCAACTTTCTTGAGCGGCATAACAGGGAGACACGCAGAAGGACGTAGGCTAACACCAATCAGGCTGAAACTTAAAATGGCCTTTTAGCTTAAATAGCCTCAAGACCATTTTATCTGCAAACTGAGCCCACCCTTTTACAGGTGGACTTTGTGTTCTGTCTGAGAAGCCCCCAAGGAACCTTCCCTGCTTTCTATATCTATGCCAAGGAGAATATCTCCTCGAACTCCTCGCCGGTCAGCTTTTCCCTTTCCAGAAGGGCCTTTGCCACCGCGTGGAGCTTTTCTATATTGTTTTCCAGCATCTCCTGGGCCTTTTCGTAGGCCTTGTCTATCATTCCCTTTACTTCCTTGTCAATCTTCGCAGCCACTTCCTCGCTGTAGTTCTTGCTCCTTGCCATATCCCTTCCTATAAACACCTCGTCCTGCCCGGAACCGAAGGTCATGGGCCCTAAGACTTCACTCATGCCGTATTCGGTAACCATCTTGCGCGCCATCCTGGAGGCCTTCTCCAGGTCGTTCTGGGCACCGGTACTAATATCGTTTATTACCAGCTTTTCAGCTACCCTTCCCCCCAGAAGATGAATGAGGTGCTCCTCCATCTCGGACTTGGACATATAGTACTTATCCTCCTGCGGAAGTATCATGGTATATCCTCCGGCCCTTCCCCGGGGTATAATCGAAATCTGATGCACAGGGTCAGAATTGGGCAGAAGCCTTGCCACCACCGCATGGCCCGCCTCGTGATAGGCGGTGAGCCTTTTATCCTTTTCACTCATTACCCTGCTCTTTTTCTCCGGACCGGCAATAACCCTGGTTACGCCTTCCTCCAGTTCGTCCCTACCTATTTGTTTCTTCCCCTTACGGGCAGCCAGCAGAGCCGCTTCGTTCATCAGGTTTTCCAAATCTGCAGGTGTAAATCCCGGCGTGCCCTTTGCCACGTCTTCAAGGTTCACGCTTTCGTCAAGGGGTTTACCCCTTGCATGTATTCTTAAAATGGCTTCCCTTTCCTTTATGTCCGGTATCCCAACCAGCACCTGTCTGTCAAACCGGCCGGGCCTTAATAGGGCAGGGTCCAGGATATCCGGCCTGTTTGTAGCCGCTATAATAATTATCCCTTCATTCACGCTGAAACCGTCCATCTCAACCAGCAGCTGATTAAGGGTCTGTTCTCTCTCGTCGTGCCCGCCGCCAAGCCCTGCGCCCCTGTGCCGGCCTACGGCGTCTATTTCATCAATAAAAACTATACAAGGGGAATTCTTTTTGGCCTGATCGAACAGGTCCCTTACCCTGGAAGCCCCTACCCCCACGAACATTTCGACAAAATCCGAACCGGATATGCTGAAAAAGGGAACCTCCGCCTCGCCGGCAACCGCCCTGGCCAGGTAGGTTTTACCCGTTCCCGGCGGACCCACCAGCAGTATGCCCTTGGGTATGCGGGCCCCAAGCTCTATAAACTTTCTGGGGTTTTTGAGAAACTCAACTATTTCGGAAAGCTCTTCCTTTTCTTCCTTGGCACCCGCCACATCGTTGAAGGTAATCTTTTTCTTGTCCTCGGTGTGCAGCCTGGCTTTGCTTTTGCCAAAGGACATTACCCTGCTGCCCCCGCCCTGGGACTGCTGCATGAAGAAAAACCACAGCACCACAAACAAAAGTATCAGGAAAAATGTGGGGAGTAGCTGAGCCCACCAGGGGTTGCCCTGGGGGGGGTTATTTTTAACCTGGAGTATTCCTGCTTGAATCTGAGGCATTATAAATTGGTTAAAGGTCTGCACGTCGGGTACTGTGGATTGAAATTCAGTACCGTCATCCAACACGCCCATTACCAGGTTTTCCTCTAAGACCAGAGACTTAACCCTTTGCTGTTCAAGCATTATTATGAGCTGCGAATACTCCAGTTCATTTATCTCTTTGGTGTTGGCGCCATACATCTGAACTATAGCCACTATTATGATGAAAATCAGTATATAAAAACTGGCTCCACGGAAAAGTCTTGTCAAACATAGTCCTCCTTTCTGCTTCGCAAACAGATTTCTTAGTTTCAGGGGGAGTTTTTACTCCCACTGAAGGTTATAAATCGTTATCCAGGGACTTAGCGTCACTTATCTTCCGCTTAATGAAGCGGGCATTTAGTAACGGTTAGTCATCGGATAAAACCATAATAGCTATTTTAACATAATGGCCTGAAAAACTCAAACAGTGTACACAGGCAGGTTTAACGGCCGTTGTATTCCTCGGGTTTTAGCACACAAATCTCAGGCAAATTCCTGAACCTTTCCGCAAAGTCGAGACCATAACCCACGACAAACTCGTCTTCTATTTCAAACCCTTTGTAATCAACCTTTACGTCTGCCTTTCTCCTGTAGGGCTTGTCCAGCAGGGTGCAAATCCTTATGCTGCTCGCCCCCCGGGACCTTAAGTTCTCCTGTAAATAATTAAGCGTAAGTCCGCTGTCTATAATATCCTCAACTATTAGTACGTCCATACCCTCAATGCTGTTGTCCAGGTCCTTCAATATCCTTACCACCCCGGAGGTCTCGGTGGTGTTACCGTAGCTGGAGACAGCTATGAAATCCAGTGTAAGCGGAATGTCTATTTTTTTTACTAAATCACCCAGAAAAACAACCGCACCCTTTAACACGCCCACAATCACCAGATTCTTCCCCCGGTAATCCCTTGAAATGTCCGCCGCCAGTTCCTCTATCTTGTGCTCAATCTGCTGCTGGGTTATTAATACCCTCTCGATACTATCCCTCATGCTTCTACTCCTCTCCGATGGATAAGTGTAGTAATTCAATCCTAAGCACCTGCCCGGTATCCTTTGAAACCTTAAACCTTTCATCTATTCTATACCCCGCTACCCAGACAATACCCATTTTATTTCTAACAATGGGTATTAAACCCCTGCTGCCCTTAGGAACCTTGGCATCAATAAAAAAGTCTTTCAGCTTTTTTGTACCGCCCATCCCAAGGGGAAGGAATCTATCCCCTTCCTTTCGCCCCGTGACAGCAAGATTCCTGCCAACCTTTTCAAAATCCAAGAAAGCCAGGCTATCGTCCGCCTCATTCCTTTCCTCTAAATAGGTATCAACGTCTACGACAAAGGCATCTATCGCTACTCCGATTTCGGGGATATGGGTTCTGCCGGGGACTGTAAGGGTATAGGTCCCCTTTATGCTACCTTTTTCAGGTTCTCCCCTGGCTATAAAAAACCGTCCGTATTCAACCCCCGCTACAAGGCCCCGCGGAAGATTGAGCCTTTTCCCCGTTTTTCCCGCCTCCAGCAGGCCACAGACCTGCCGTATGTGCGTAAGTTCCAGGTTGTCCACGTCCCCCAGAAGGTGCTCTACCCCCTTGCGCAGCACCCTTCTTCTTAGGGCTGTATGTAGCCCTGAAAGGTCCTTTATACAAAATTCAAGCCTGTCGGTACCGATACCCGATGCAAGCTCGAGAAATTTTTCACCGGCCACACGACCCAGGCAGTCGTCTTCCTCTCTTAGTATATTTGCCATATCCAGTATGGCCCGATCTATATTGTTGTTATATTTATCCCTCAAATAGGGCAAAAGCTCCAGTCTAATCCTGTTTCTGAAGTACACAGGCATAAAATTGGTTTTATCGGTCACCGGGCCAAGTTCATTTTTGGCGCAGTATTCCTCAATAAGCGACCGGGACACCTCCAAAAGGGGCCTTATGATGCTGCCCCTTACGGGTTTTATCCCGCCAAGACCCGCAACTCCCGAACCCCTTATAAGCCTCATTAGCACTGTCTCCACCTGGTCGTCCAGGTTATGGGCTACCGCAATCTTGTTGAAACCTTTTTCCCGCATTACCCTGTTAAAAAGGTGGTACCTGGCCCTTCTGCCCGCCTGTTCCGGGGAAAGCCCTTCCCGGGCGGCCATCCTTGGCACATCAACGGTTTCCGCAACGCAGGGTATACCCCTTTCACGGCAGAAGTCCTCCACAAACCTGGCGTCTTTTTCCGCATCGCCGGGACGGAATCTATGGTTTAGATGGGCGCATACAAGCCGCAAATTATAGCGCTCCCCAAACCTGTAAAGAAGATGAAGCAGCGCGATGGAGTCGGGCCCCCCCGAAACTCCTACCACAATTCCATCTCCGTTCTGTATCATATCGTATTCTTCTATAGTTTTTTGAAAAATATCCTCTATATTCAACCCTATCCCTTCCCCGGGTTTAAAGTATAAATACAAGCACCATTATAAAAAAGGCTACCGATGCTGCAAGGCCTGCGTTTATCAAGACATCTGTGCTGCACTGGTTTAACCCTTCGCCGACGCCGTCGGCCATGCGCAGGACCCTTCTTAAGTCGCTAACCAGCCCTTTAAGACTATGGTTTTCCACGTCCAGCCCTTTTATTATAACCTTTTTTAAACCTTTACTCAATCGTGTTTTGTTAACCCTTTGCTTCAGTGCTTCCAAATCCCTGCCCACCTCCGGTATTCCATCCAACAGAAGGTCGACAAGCATCATAAGGATCGCAAAAATCTGGTAGCTCTCATCGGCCACCCTTTGGCCACTGCCCCAGCCTGCCCTGTCATATGCAGGGGTAAACTGAGTCACCGGCTGTCCTGCGCCCACTACACCTCCAAAGTCCACAAGGTACAGGTTTCCGGTTGTTTTGTCAAAAACAAGGTTCTCCGGTTTGATATCACAGTAATACAAACCCCGGTGGTTGAGAAACAGGCATATCACGGCGGTGATGGCAGCTGCCTCCACCGTAGTCCCTTGTGGTATCCGGCGCGTGCTGCATAGCTTTTTCAGGTTTTCTCCCTCAAGGTAATCCATAATAAAAAAGAACCGTTTCCGGCCTTCTATTGTGCAGTCGTCCCTGACGTATACCCTAGGTACATAGTCTATCGATGAAAGGCTGGACAGGACTTTATACTCCCTTTCCACGCCCGCCATGTCACTGCCCAGTTTAAGGGCGTACTTCCTCCCGTCGGAAAGGTCCCTCACCAGGTATACCCTTGCCGTACCGCCGCTACCGATTAGCTTTATAACCCGGTACTCCCCGCCGTACCACCTGCCCCTTATGGTTATGCCCGGTTTTAGCAAAATCCTTTCCACAACAAATATACCCTCCAACAAAAAAATTAAGCTATTCTCTAAAGCTCTATGTGCAGATATATTAGGCTTCATAAATACAAATGAATAACAGCCCTCCGTCATCTGCACTCTATTTTATTTGTGCGGGTAAGCTTCCGCTTCAGATGGCTTGATGCCCGGTTACTATACACTTGGGTGCTATGACGCTTCATGAAGCCCAAGCGCATGCTTATAAATGGTTTAGTAAGGAAACTTGCCGAAGCTTCGCAGAAAATCCGTAGGCCTGGCAGAATGCCAGGCCAGGCTTAGCCTTACAGTATAAAGGACCTTTCGTCCCCCTCCTCCGGGTACACCGAGGCAAGAAAACTGTCCCCGTGTCTTGTCTCCCCATCAAAGAGGCAGGATGCCTGTACGATGCCCCCATATGTTGGTGTGGGCCCTCCAGTCTTTATTCTGTTCAGCCTTAAAGCCAGTTGGTCAAAATCATCGGTAAATCCGCTTATCACCTTGCTGTCCCTTCCCGCTCCGCCGGGGAAAGCAACTATCCCCAGGTAGGACCTACCTTTTCTTGTTTTTAGTGATATCAACAGGTCCTGTACGCTGCCTAGGGCCGTCTTAATCCGGCTCCTCATGCTGCCGCTGCAATCCAGCGCCACAACGCATTTAAGGCTTACCTCGTTTCCCACTTTCTGTATGTATTCCAGTATCCTTGACCTGGAATCCGGCTCCATATCCTCCAGGGAGTAGCCCGTTATCTGCCGCAGTTGACGGCTCACCGCCCTTTCTATGGTCATCTGTACCGACTGCATTGTAACCATCTGCACCGAATAGCCCAGCATGGACAGCGGTATTATATCGCATATGCCGCCCCCGGCCTTTGCTATGTTCTCCAGCTCTATGTAAGGCTCCTCCGTTTCGCCTCTGTCCATTATGCCTATGGCGTTAACAATTATTCCCTTTTTGTGGGCGAGTAGGGCCGCTCCGGCGGGGTCTCCTCCCACATTGGATTTACCGTCGGTTATTACAATAATCTCCTTCAGTTCCATAGGTGCCGTTAATTGTCCACCCACCGCGTATACCCTCCCTCTATATGCTTTTCCATACCTTTGATACCAGTACAGTCATATCGTCCCCGGCCTGCCCATCATAGTATTCCATAGCCCTTTCAAAAATAATACGGGCAATTTCCTGGGGGTTCTGATTGTTGGTGACCTTTAAAATATCCGCCACCCATTCTTCACCCTCTTCTTCCCCGCACGCTTCCGCAATGCCGTCGGTGACCATTACTATAAAATCGCCCTCGGTTACGCTAAGCTTTTTTATGTGGAAATCTATATTGCCTACTATTCCCATAGGCAGTGAAGATGAAGACAACACCTTCACCTCGCCCCCCCGTTTTATATAGGTAGGGGGTGTCCCTATTTTCACCAGCTTTGCTTCCCCGTTGTACATGTCCACAAGCGCTATATCCAACGTGGAAAAACTGTCCCCCGGAGACTTCAACATCATAATGGAATTTATTGTCCTTACCGCCAGGTCGTGGCCGTACCCTGCCTCCAACAGCTGTTCCAGCATGTTTATGGCGGCTGAGCTTTCCAGGGAAGCCCGGGCACCGGTACCCATACCGTCCGAGAGGGCTATGAGAAATTGGTTGTCCTTAAGCTCCATAAAGGTATAGTTGTCCCCATTGATCTGGCCCTCATTCTTAGGAGCGGTACAAACCCCCGTTGAAACGTTGAGCTTCCTTGCCTCAACCAGCTTGAAAGAACAAACCCCATTCTTTATACTGCACAAGTACCCCGGTTTGTTGAACTTCCTACCGGTGACCGCCGAAACCTCCGGGATTACCTTTTTGGCGCACTCCCTGCACCCGAAACAGGATTTTTTGTCCAGGTACACCTCCATCGCTCTGCCAGGCCTCTCTACCACCGCCACCCTGAATACTTCAATACCCTTACCTGCCAGCGAGCTTGATATGTCCTTTTCCAGATTTTTGTTAAACTTAAGATGCATATCCATCTCCCCGGCCAGGTTTTCCATGACTCCAGACATGCCCTCCAGCTGCTGTGCCACAAGGTTCCTGCAGTCCTCCATCTTAAGCTGCCATTTATAGTTTATCCTGAATAGGTCGAACAGATAGTTCACCGCCTCAATCAGGCGATCCGGTTTTATGCATCTCTTCCTAAGAGGCGGCGGGATATGTTTTTCCTCCACCATCCCCTTTTCTTCGGCGACATACAGCAGCTCAAACACCGACTGGTATGTGGTGTAGAACTCTTTTTCCCAACATGCCCTACGGAAGCTGCAGTTCTGGCAAACCCTATCGCATATACTGTCAATCACCCTGTTAAGGCTCTGGCTGCCCAGAAAATCCTCCTTAAAGGATACATCGTTAAAGGTGGCGGACAGCTGCGCGAACACGCCGGCAAATTCCTTAAGCCTTATAGATGCAAATTCCCTTGCCTTGATATGGTAGGGTACCCTGTCATGGGTTTCTTCCTCCCCATCGGCCATACAGGCCAGCCTTTCCAAAAACCGTCCGGGAACGAGTATAAACAGCAGTGAAGCGGCTAACAGTTCCTCCATATTGATCACCGGGACCGCACCACCGCCTATGTAAAAATTGAGTATTGAACTGCCTATTATAAAGCCCAGTATACTGCCCGCTCTGCCCAATTCCTTAAAAACCCCCGACAACAGCCCCGCAAAGGAGAACACCCCTACAACCACCGCTGCCCGGGTGGTCATAAGCCCCGAGGTTATACCCAAAAGCGCCCCTATCGCGCTGCCCGCCGCAGCCCCGCCGGTATAGGCGCCCATCAATATTACCACAGCCATAACCATGGTTTTTATGGCAATATGCCATATCCGCAGGGCACCAATGCCGCTCACCGTCACCGCTATGGCCACCGCGGTACATATAGCCTCTTCGCTAGTAACGTGCCTGCCCCTTCCCAAATCCATAATAACCGAAAAGGCATAATCGAATATATATACAAGTATGCCCCCCGCCAGGGCCTCAAACCCGATAATAATCATATCCAGCGGTGTCCAGCTTCCTGCCGGGTTCAGCCAAAGCGCCGAAGTACCAAGCATTGCAAAAAAAGTAACCAGAGACGCGCTGTGCCTTCCGATGGGGTTTTTCCTGAAAAAAACACGCATTATTATGTACGAAAGCCCCATCATGGCCATATATTTATAGGATGCCTCCAATCCGGCGATGCTTATTATGCCTAGCGCCGCCGACAGAAAAGTTGGTATGGGCATACACCGGTTTAGAAGGGCTGCACTAAAAAATGCCGTTCCAAAGGGCATTGTATTTTCCAGTATAAACGCCCTGGACATAAGAAATCCCATAAAATTAACAGCTACCATTCCCCTGATATATGCCGCATCCCTTGATGGAGTATATATAGGAAAAGCCTGGCTCTTGTTCATTGGAATACCCCCAACTGCTTGTTTTTACGGCCCCCAAACACTGCGGTCGTAGACCGGTTATTAAATTATAGCAGAGCTTGTCCCGGTATTTTGTCAATTTTAGGTAGCATTGATGCAAAAGTATATGACATATTGAACTGACGTTCCGACAAATGCCTTCATAAGCCTTAGGGAAGTTACAGCAGGGATGAGATTTTGCTCCAAAAAAGTAAAAAAAGGAGATATAAATCTATCTCCTTTTTTGGTGGGCACAACTGGGCTCGAACCAGTGACCCCCTGCTTGTAAGGCAGGTGCTCTCCCAACTGAGCTATGCGCCCGCATGGTGACCCCTAGGGGAATCGAACCCCTGTTACCGCCGTGAAAGGGCGGTGTCTTAACCGCTTGACCAATGGGCCATATTATAAAATTTAAGGCGCTGGTAGCGGCGATTGGACTTGAACCAACGACACTACGGGTATGAACCTGTCTCTTATACCCATCTGACGCTGC
>LSQX01348068.1_pt1 | contig 11867 bp, 9 predicted proteins | sample 654561 | NCBI WGS metagenome assembly LSQX01 (sample SAMN04489861, study PRJNA283612) | anaerobic digester metagenome | isolation source: 4 biogas reactors fed with cattle manure at either 37C or 55C with and... | place: Denmark: Kongens Lyngby | collected 2014 | reverse complement strand
TGGTAGCGTTTTGCTCCAAAGTGGATCACTTTTATCTTAGCGAATCCAAGCAGATTTGCTGATTATTGATGAGTTGTCATACCTGAGCTTTAACCGCCATCAGTCTGAGCGGCTCTTTAAGGTCATCTCAGACCGGGCGGAGAAAAGCAGTGTGATCATCAGTACTAACTTGAAATTCTCTCGCTGGAAGGAGTTGTTCGAAAATCCTACCTTGGTGGCAGCCTTAGTGGATCGCCTTACGTTTCGCGCTCACATTCTAAACATGAACAACCCGTAATATCGTATGGAGCATGGCAAATTCACCACTTTTATTATGCTCAGGACGCCATTACTAAGTTGATTATCAAGCTTTTAAGAGGCTCACTCTTTCGTTATCACGGCGGATCAAAAATTCGTGGTCACGTGGATCACATATTCGTTGACATTCGGAGTAAGCCAAACCATCTAAAAGAAATTGATATTAAGTACAGCTATATAGCCGGAGAAGACGGGTTTTCGTTCATCATGAGTATTCTAGATGTTTGCGACCATATGGGTATGGATTACCATACCGGTTTGAGTTGGCATGACCGTGATGCAGCTCAGTTTCCGTCTAGACCTATATTGTCAAGCGATGTCCTGAAGGAAAATTAAAATGTTATCGTCCCGCAGTTAAGATATATCTAATTCCTTTCCCTTATAGCCCTCCAAAAATTAATTAAAAAATTGTACAGGATAGGGGACATTAAAAAAGCCCTCACCTTTATCCAAGTCCTATCTTTATAAGAATACCTGCTCATCATTGCCATAATTTCTTCATTTAAGCCCGGGTAATATCTTTCCAATTCACATAACAATTTTGCAATGTCCGTCTTACTTGGAATCCGTCTTTTGGTTAAATAATTAAGACAGGATTGAAAGCTGTTTAAATAAGGATATATGATTAGGGCATCTCTATATCTTAAGAATATCTCCCCAAATTCATTATTTGTATCAAAGTATCCCTCCAATCTTTTCATTGCAAAAACAGCATCAAATCGTCTAATATTATAGCTTTTAGTTGCAGAACCTCTGCGTTGAACATAATATGTAAGAATATCTCTCATATATAGTACGTTATTAGCTCGTGATAAAGCCTTAAATATAAACTCAGTATCCTCCCCAGCTGCACATCCTTCGTAAAATTGTAGGTTATTGGTGGCTAGAAAGTGCTTGTTATAGGCTGAACTACCTATCAAAATCTCCATATTTTTTCTAACCAGTATATTCCGAAAAACGTCTAACCCTGTAAACAACTCGAATTGTGAGCTATTCTTATCATCAATTGTTTGAGTATAATCACATACCTTCTTATAACCCCAGCATATTATGTCCAAATCCTGTTTTTGGCTATCGATGGCCTTATAAATACGATCAATCAAATGATTAGATACATAATCGTCCCCATCTAAGAACAAAACATACTTTCCATTAGCCGCTGCTAATCCTCGATTTCTTGCAGAACTTACCCCACCATTTTCCTTTCTTATTAACTTAAAATCAATATTAGTATTCTTCGCCATAATATCGTTTACTACTTTTACTGTATTATCTGTTGACCCATCGTCTACTACGACTATTTCAAAGGCTTTTTTCTCATTACTGAGCAGGGATTTTAGAGTATATCCAATGTACTTTTCAACATTATACGCGGGAATAATAATGCTCAGATTCCTCATTTAGTCTTAAGGTCTCCCCCTTCCTTGCTAAAACGAGTTGTTCTACCAATAATGGAGAAAACCCGTGTGTTCCATGTCTTGTTTTACACTGCCTTTGTTTTGCCTAGTTTCTCAATCATTGGTTGAACTCGTTTTCTCATAGTATTCAGGGCAATAGCCAAAGCCTGTTTTGCGCCCTTGATTTTAGACTTCTTCTTTTAATCCCAAACCACCAGGAATTGAATATTCGCGTTACGGCTAGGAAGACACTTGTCCGTATAGCCGAAGCCACCTTGTCTATGGCTATTGTCGTAGTATAAGTCAACAGAAAAGGCTCCACATGCCCCAGCAGCGATGTTAAGCTTATAACATCTGTAACATTTGACTTCTAAAATGTTTTGGAATCATTCATTTTAGGTATACTAATACAATATTTTCAGTTAATTATGCCGAACTTGTCCATCGCTTCACAGAGCGCTTGTACTCTAGACTCAGGGCTAATGTTTTCTAGAAAGATAGTTCTTTACATCTTTTTCCCTGGTGGCACCTTTCACTACTATGATAGCATCATAAACCTTGAAATAAGATCAATAATTCTGTCCCAACTGTTGCCTTATCAAAAATATGCCTCTAATGGGTACAACTAGGTAAGCCAGCAAAATTACCCTTATAACCACAGTTATATGTTCTAGTTCGGGCAGTTTCTCCTTCTTCGGAGAAGAATTTTTTCACTGCCTTACAACCCAAATTTCCTTATAGTTGTGTATGTGGTGAAAACTTTTTTCTTGAATCTATAAGTATGCTATATGGGTCAAAATATAGAACTAACGTAATACCTTCAAGATCATGTTAGATAACCATGCTATAGTTATAGCTATTTTATTCAATCTAAATTTTACTAAATACCGCATGAAGACTATGTAAAAAACTTTCAATTTGGAATTCCAATAAGGAATTAAAAACTCTTTTCGATTGAAGGCGTCCCTAACTCTTGAGTTATTTAAAGCAAAATTTATATAAGAAATTTTGTCTGCCAACTGTTTTGTATTGCCATGGGACATTTCATTCTGGATAAGCAAAATTATATTCCTACATAAAAGAGAATCAATCGCTGTTTCACTGATGCTATTAGGACAATTCAGTTCCTTGAGAATCGTCATAGCTTTTTGATCAATCAGCAAAAAGGTTTCGAACAGATTTTTTTGATATGAGGCGGTTACACTATCATGCCTTTTATTGACAATCAATATAGGATAATCTATAAATGCTATATTTCTGGCCTTAGATAAAAATTCCAGATTAAATATGACATCTTCTGCCGTATGGCCTTCGGGGAATCTAATATCATAAGTTTTAATTATCGACGCCCTGTACAATACAGACGCCACTCTCCATGCCCGACCTTGCCCAATCACTACCTCCACCAAAAAATCAGCCGGTTGCCTGTATTTTTCTGAATTCAAAAACATTAGTTCTTCAACCTGTTTGCCATTGCCATATACTTTATAAAATCTGTCTGGTATAACCACATCGGCATTTTCTTTTGCTGCTTTATTTAAAAGTAATGATATAGCATTAGGTTGTAACCAATCGTCAGAATCTAAGAAAAAGATAAAGTCCCCTTTAGCTTCCTTCAAACCACGGTTCCTAGCACCTGCTGCGCCGGTGTTGTTCTGCCGTATCAATCTAACTCTGCTATCCGCTTCAGAATATCGTTCGACTATTCTATGAAGACCATCGGGCGAGCCATCATCAACGACTACAATTTCCAAGTTCTTGTAGTCTTGCTCTATAACTGAACTTAAACATTTATCAATATAGCACGCCGTTTTATATGCTGGAATGATCACTGAAACTAAGTAGTATTTCTCCATACCAATTCTCCCTACTAAAACTTCGATATCCTTGTCACTCTCCTACAGGTTACCGCTATTTATAAATATTTGTGCAGCACATTTATCCTAAGAACATAACTGCTTCGCATAAAACGAACCATATTTAAAATGCCTTAGTCTTTCATAGCATATTTGTCAATACTAGTCACACGTCTCCTGAGGTCCTGATGGCCCCTGTACTCTTTTGTTCATTCGACAACAGGCTTGCCACGAACAATAATACTGTCAATAACATGACTTGGGTTGTAAATAGAAAATCCGCAGCTAGGCTCATAATTAAAAAAGCAGGCACGAAACCCTTTTTCCATACGCTTATCACACTAGGCCTCGGTTTACATACTTTATTGCTACCAAATGGAATTATGCATAACAAAAAGCTCATGAAAACTATGGCCACACCCACTAACCCAAACATGTTAAGAAAATACAAGTAACTATTGTGGGGTATTGAACCTTCTAAAGACCCACAGCCAAATAAGGGATAAGCAGTAAATCTATGAAAAGTATTCACCCAAGCATCCCATCTACCTGGGTTCAATTCTGCCATCACAAAGCCATGTTCCATAAAAACATTCCATACAGAAACAAACCTTCGTACGGTATTCATAATTAATTCAATTCGCAAGTCAAGAAATTGCAAACAAAAATACGCACCCATACCAACTAAGAATAACGCTATAATATAATGTAAACTCTTTACCCTTAGAAACTGTAAAGATAAACATATAATAGCTCCTATAATTGCTGTGCGAGAACCTGCAACTACAAATAAAATGACTAACAATATAAGTCTCAATAGATAAGCTATAAAATGAACCTTTTTTTCTAACAAAATACTATTTAACCACGCCAAATAGAACACCAAGTATACCCCAAACCAGTTTGCATTATAAAAGGTTCCATATACTCTAGGGTATCCAGTCCAGATACTGCGGAGTTTAGTAGTTCCATATAAATTGTGGATAAGGTCACCTATTACTGGTGGAGCAAATAATTGGATCATGCTTACTACAAATATTATAAAGAAGAACCAGTCCATAAGCTTATTTAGTAGAGTTACCCTGTCTTGTATCCTTATTAGCAAAAAATACAAATACCAAAATAATGCTACAAAATATACTATTTTCCCATAATCAAACCATATTTCAAAACCACTTGCTGGTTTGAATGAATTTACCGCAGTAGGTATCAACAATGCAGCCAAGAACAAAACGCTGATACTAAGGAATCTCTTGTGGCTAGCATATATCTGCAATTTAAGCAAAAGTACACTATAGAGTAAAATACCAATGATAATCAAATCTCCAAAATATGTCGCCAAGAATGGACTTGTAAAATCAAAGTGTGGCCTGAGAAATATCAACAATGTTACAACAAGAAATAGGTTCTTATATGTCTTTTGCTTGCTCCCTAGAACTTCTTCCTTGTAGTCATGCAAACCCCATCCCTACTTTCCTCAGACCATATGCTTCATGAACCATTTAACAGATACTTCAAAGCCTTTTAGAAAATCCCAGTCTGGAGTGTAACCTAACGCTTTCTTCGCTTTCTCGATACAGGCCAAGCTATGCCTGATATCTCCTGGACGCGGTTCCACATATTTAGGCTCAATATATATCTGTAATTGCTCACACATTATCCGGTAGATCTGATTAATGGTAAAGCTTTCTCCATATGCAATATTGTAGGACATACCACACGCCTTTTTGGGGGCTAGGCATGCTTTTAAGTTCGCTTCAATTACATTATCTATATAAGTGAAATCCCTAGACTGCTCACCATCACCGTATATCTCAACCTGTTTCCCTGCTAATAAAGCCTTAATGAATTTAGGGATAACAGCGGCGTATTGGGAATCAGGGTTTTGTCTCCTACCAAAAACGTTAAAATATCTGAGTCCGATACACTCTAAGCCATAGACTTCTGTATACAGCTTGCCATACTGCTCATTCACCATCTTGGTTAAAGCATAAGGAGATAAAGGAGCCCCTTCTTCACCCTCTATTTTAGGCAACTTTGAGGAATTCCCGTAAACAGACGATGAAGATGCATATATGAACCTTTTCACACCTGCTTGGCGTGCAGCTTCCATCATATTCGCCGTGCCTTTAATATTGTTATCCTCATAAATTAATGGCTCCTTCATGGAGCGCGGTACCGAACCTAGAGCAGCCTGGTGCAGCACGTAATCAATACCTGTACAAGCTTGCAAACAGGTTTTAAAATCTCGAATATCTCCCTCAACAAAAGTATAATTAGGGTTATTGATGAACTCGGCTACATTCTCTTTTCTGCCGGTAGAAAAGTTGTCCAACCCACGCACTTTGTAACCCATCCGAAGCAATGCCTCTACCAAGTTAGAGCCGATAAAACCAGCCGCGCCTGTCACTAAAAAGGTTGTCCCTTCGGGAAAGGAAACTGTATCGTATCCCACCATCATAACCTCCAATACAGAAAGCCCATACTCTCTGCTTCTTTTCGATTAAACATACCTTTGACATCCACCAGTACATATTTTCTGTTACAAACTTCTTCGGTAGCTGTTGCCACTTCATTCATTGTTTGAGGACAGCCCTTCCACTTTTGGTTATACAAGTTTCTGATATCCTTAAGTTTCATGTTGCGAAATTCATTATGTGAAACGGCAAATACAACAGCATCTGCACCGTTGATTTCCCCAATACTACACAGTTTAATCCTATACGTCCTCCACAAATCTTCCTCATCTGCCACCGGATCTGCGACTTTGACTTTGATGCCATATTCCTCTAATTCCCTGATTACATCCACCACTTTCGTATTCCTTACATCAGCACAGTTTTCTTTAAAGGTAACGCCGAATACTGCTACTGTGGCGCCTTTAATTTGTTTACCGGCTTTGATCATCAGCTTGACGGTATTCTCCGCCACATACTTGCCCATTTCATCATTGATCTTTCTGCCCGCTAGGATCACCTGGGAATGGTATCCTATTTGTTCCGCTTTATAAGTCAAGTAGTATGGATCTACCCCTATGCAGTGCCCGCCTACTAAGCCAGGGGAGAATTTAAGAAAATTCCACTTGGTACTTGCTGCAGCCAGTACGGACTGGGTATCAATGCCTAGCTTATTAAAAATAATGGAAAGTTCATTCATAAAGGCAATATTAATGTCTCTCTGGGCATTTTCGATCACTTTAGCCGCTTCAGCTACCTTAATGCTTTCAGCTTTATACACTCCTGCTTTGACTACCAATTCATATACTTTGGCAATAACCTCCAAAGCCTCATCGTCGCAACCGGATACAACTTTGACTATATTTTCCAATCTATGCGCTTTGTCTCCCGGATTGATCCTTTCCGGGGAATATCCTACTTTAAAATCGAGACCACATTTTAATCCGGAGGTATGTTCCAAAATTGGAACGCAAATCTCTTCGGTAACCCCCGGATACACTGTGGACTCATAAACAACAATCGACCCTTTAGTAAGGTATTTACCTACAGTCTTGCTGGCCTCTTTTACTGCTTCTAAATTTGGTGTTCTGTCTGGATTTATAGGAGTTGGTACTGCTATGATATGAAACTTGCACTGTTGCAAGTGTCTCTCATCCCAAGTCAATAATGCGGTAGTATTTTTCAAAGCTTCGTTGCCCACTTCATTAGTGACATCTATGCCTTGGAGGTACCGCTCTATCTTTTGTTTGGCAATATCAAATCCCACCACATTTGCCACTTTAGCAAAGGACACCGCCAGTGGCAATCCTACATAGCCAAGACCAATCACTGATATAGCTGCTTTTCTCGTTTTTACTTGTTCATATAAGTCCACTCATATCACCTTTGCCTTAAGAGGATATCATTTATAGCATCTAAATATTGTTTAATCACTAAGTTTCTATCAAATTCTGTTTCAACCTTTTTCCTCGAATTGGCACCCATAGCCGCTCTAGTGTTACTATCAAGCTCCATAAACTGACTTACCCTATCTACTAAGGCACTCACGGATTGTACTTTGAATAAAAAGCCATTATGCCCATCCTCAATAATTTCTTTACAACCCGGGATATCAGAAGCAATAAGTGGTTTACCCATAGCCGCTCCTTCTAATAACACATTGGACATACCTTCGTGATAAGAAGGATTGACTATGCAGTCCACTTCTTTGATTTCATTCCTCACATCACTGGATACGCCTAAATACTTGATCCGATCGTTCTTAATACTAGAAAGAATATCCTTATATTCTTCTTCCTCGAATGAGCCTAGGAGTTGAAATTCTGCGTTGGAGTATTTTTCAGTTATTGCTTCGGCAGCTGCCAAGTACTCATCTACTCCTTTTTCCTTCATGATCCTGCCAACAAACAAGAATCTAACCATATTATCTTTGCTCGATTTGTCTATGGGGACAAATTTATCAATATTAACGCCGGAGCCGGGAATTAATCTAACTTTTTGCTCATCAACTAACCCGTTCTTTACGAAAAAATCAAGGTTAGCTTGATTCTGGAAGAACACATAAAACGCCCTTTTGCAAGCATATTTATACATTAATTTTAGTATGTTATTATACCTATTCCTCGTTGCAAGGGCTGAGCCAATGCCGGTGATGTTCATTATCACTGGTTTGTGAAACCTACTGGCGCCAAAGGTCCCATAAATGTTAGGCTTAACAGTATAAGTCAGTATGATGTCAGGATCAACCTGTTTAATGATCTTTTGGTATTGGATAACCAGTTGAAGATCCTTTATAGGGTTAGTCCCCCTTCTTTCAAAGGGAGTTTGAAAATGGACAGCCCCTGCTTCGACTAATAGCTTAACCTTTTCATCTTCTTTCGGTTCAAGGACGGTGAAATAGACCCGAAAGCCCTGCCGTATTAATTCTTTTACCAACTCAAATCTAAAGTTATATAAGCCAGCGGATACATTGGCTAAAATCAATATCTTTTTCATTTTCCCTCATGTTCCTTAAAGCCGTTAGTCGGCCGCATTAGTTCCAGCAGTTTGATCGGCGGACGTAATCCAGTAATGCCTGATGAAAACCACAAAGACTCCTACCATTACGCCCAACACACCTGCAACGGCCAAATTCAACATCTTCCTAGGCCCTACAGGGGTTACAGGAACCCGGGCCGGAGCTACCAGGTTGATCTGGGCCTCGGCACTGTCGATGGCACTGGCAATCTGTGCCTCATCATATTTCTCTACCAAGCGGTCATAAGTTCGCTTGGCATTATCCAGCTTATTTAATAATCGCTCTTCAACCGCTTTTTTCTCCGCCAATTCTATTTGCAACATCTCGATTTCTTTAGCTGTTTGGGCAATAGATTCTTCCAAGCTGGCAAGCTTGTTTTCCAATTGCTTAACTGCCATCCTGTCCATATTTACCAGCTTTAGTAAATCAATATATGCTTCGTTGACTTCCTGGTTTTCCATCTTTAAGTGGGCTAATTGGTTAAGGTTCTTCCCAGTTGCATCCTTTACATAATCCCGCATCAAATTATCTTCCACCAAGCTTTTTTCCGTGGTGATAAACTGGGATAGGTTGGCCAGTTCTCTCTCTCCTTCAGCCAGTCCTGCTCTGGTGGTGTTCAACGCCACTTTTGTCTTGGCCAGCTCAGTTTGGAATTGGGTCAACAAAGCAATTTTGGCATTATAAGCCTGTTCCAAATGGGCTACACCTCGGGATTCGCTCAGGAAACTGGTATACGCATCCAGGGCGGCATTAAGCTTTTCTTCTTCAGAAACCAGTTGCTGTTCCAAAACAACAATTGATTGATTGATCCGCTCCTTGCTTTGCTCATTGATAAAGCCAACGAACTCCTCGGCTAAGGTATTAGCCATGGTAGCCGCAAGCTCCGAATCCGTGTGGGTGATGACAATCTCAATTAAATTGGTTTTCTCCGGAGTATAGACTTTGATCATATCACCCATTCTGCGAATGGTGTATTCATGAGGATCCAGTTCAAGCCGGTTGCGTACCCGATCCAGAAGGGCGGGATTTTTCACCAGGTTAACATATGTATCCAGAGATAGCTGGGTACTTTCCGCAATAGACTGCAAATACCGGGACAAGACACCGTCATCCCGATTTGCCGGTTCTATCTTTGGTTGCACCACCAGCATGGTCGCCCTGGCTTCATAGGTGGGTTCTAATACAAAAAAGCTTAACACACCACTGACTACAACTGCTATGACGGTTAGGGCGGCAATTAGCCATTTACCTTGAAGCAGTATCTCTATCAATTCCCGGAGGGAGATTTCTTGTTCCATCGTTTAACACCGTCCTTTCTCTCCCGGTGGATGTCCAGGCTAAGTTGAGGGGTGGATCCCCTTCCTATTTATCCCTGGTTGGGAGGTAAACGATCACATGGTAATTCTGAGCTACACCTTCGTCAAGCTCTACCACTTGGTTTATTAATCCTTGTGCTTCTTCTCTGTCACCGAGTTTTTCCTTGGCCACAGCTAGCCACAGCAATGCTTCGGCTCGATTAGCTTCGTCTTTTTGAGCTTGTTCCAGATACTCTACCGCTAGCTGGGTGTTGCCCAAGAAATACTCCGCGATGCCTACATTTAAAGCCAGTTCCTCATCTACCGTTAATCGCCTGTACGGTAGCCATAAGTTTTGAACTGCTTCTGGCAACTGCTCAAAATAGCTAGCAAACTCACCGGGCATAGCTGCCACTTGTTCGAAAAGCGGCCATGCTGCATCTTGGTTGCCGTCCTCAAGGTAGCGAATTCCCACATAGGTATAAACCCGCGCTACGCTATTGTTCACATCCTGCACAAGAGGTGCACAATCCCTGGCGCGAGTAGCTGCCTGGATGCTCTTTTCTAATTCCCCCCGCTGCCAGTAAATCTCAGCAAGGTTGAGATGAACATGCCAATTAAAACGATCTTTTCTAGCTGCTTTTTCCCCTAACACGACAGCCTGATCCGCATCCCCTTTTAAAAGATATAACCTCGCGGCGTCCGTGTTGTATGCGGCTTCGAAGGGATCGTAGGTGCCGGCTTTGATAAAATACTCTAAAGCCCTGGTGCCATCCCCCTGCTCTACAGCAGCCACTGCTTTAATTCCGTAGTTATAGCCTATAATCAAAGAAATGGCAAACAGTGTCAATAACAGGCAAAGTACTCCTATAGCTAAAAGAACATAGTTGCTGTATCTATGATTTCTGTGCCGCTTTTTATCTCGAGGCCCTAGTGTTCGTTCGTGAACCGGAGCCTCGATTTGTGTTAAGCCAGAAACAATCCCAAAACCGAACCATAAAGCAATACTAACTGCACCCAAGGACAAGTCAAAATCAATTAAAGCATGCACGGCAATGGTAGCCGTAGCAACGAGGATAGCCCATACGTAAGTGCGATCATTACCTGACGATCCTTTAAAAGCTTTAATCCCGAAATACAGCCAGGCCGCCCAGAGGCCAATCCATGCTGCCAATCCTAGCACACCGGTTTCTACGCCCAGTTGAAGCCAGTCGTTATGTACTTGGGTGGAAGTGTAATTGTAAGTCTGGTTACTCCGATAGACTGTCTCCCAGCCCCCGCCGCCGTAACCTAGAAGGGGCCGCTTCTTGATCAGGCCCAAAGCTTCTTTGGACCAGAAAATCCGTTCTTGGTTGAGAATCGTCTCTAGATCCAATAATTGCATGCGCTGCCACAACTGGCGCGGCAAGACTTTTTGCCAGAAAGTCAAAGTCTGCCCCTCAACTATAACAGTAGGGTTGCGAAAATAGAAGGTGTCTTCCAAATCGATCAAGTCCAGATTAGTGTGTAAATTCCTCAGTTATCAATAAGCTTATCTGATATACGCAATATTGCTTTGATCATTGGTTTGTTTTTGCTCTTCTTGCCACTGAAGGTATTCACTCATATCCAGGTATTTTTTGCCGCTTATCCACTTGTCGTCAATTTCCATAAGTAAGGCTCCAATTAGGCGAATTGCCGATTCCCGGTTCGGGAAAATACGGATAACTCGTTCCCTGCGCCTAATCTCTTCGATAAGACGCTCGACAGCGTTTGTAGTACGCAGACGCCGGCGATATTTTTCCGGCAGCATAAGGACCGCGGTAGCATCATCAAAGCCCATTTCAAGTATTTGCATGGCCTTGGGTGCTTTTTTCTCAAATGTCTCCAAGGTTTGATTCAATAACAACCGGGCAGTACCGATATCAGGCGCATCCAGAATCGCTCGCAGATGCGGATAAAGCTCTTCTTTTGCCGACTTAGGCGTAGCGTCCATGATATTACGCATAAAGTGGGTTTGGCAGCGATGCCAGGTAACACCCTGGAAGTAGCGGCGAACCGCCTTGACC
>LSQX01213587.1_pt1 | contig 11867 bp, 8 predicted proteins | sample 654561 | NCBI WGS metagenome assembly LSQX01 (sample SAMN04489861, study PRJNA283612) | anaerobic digester metagenome | isolation source: 4 biogas reactors fed with cattle manure at either 37C or 55C with and... | place: Denmark: Kongens Lyngby | collected 2014 | reverse complement strand
CCCCCTCTCCCTCGAGGGAGAGGGCCGGGGTGAGGGGGATAGCCTTTTAATTACGATATCCCCGCTCTCGCAATCCGGAATTGACGCTTACAGCCGTAGTCCTTTCAGACCTGCTATAATAATATTGTTATGCAAGTTTACCAAGTTATCATTGTCGGAGCGGGGCATGCTGGCTGCGAGGCTGCCCTGGCATCTGCCAGAATGGGACTGGATACCCTGCTTCTGACTATCAATATGGACACCGTAGCTCACATGGCCTGCAACTGCAGCCTCGGAGGCCCTGCAAAGGGAAACCTGGTGCGCGAAATCGATGCGCTCGGGGGGGAGCAGGCGCTTGCCACCGATGCCACTCTTACACATATACGTATGCTCAACACAGGCAAAGGCCCGGCGGTGCGAGCCTTGCGAGCGCAAGTCGATAAGCGGCTTTATGAAGACTACATGCGTCGGGCGTTAATGAATCAGCCTCGGCTGGATATCAAGCAGGCTATGGTCGAAAAAATCACGCCGCAATCCCCGACCGGCCTTGTGGTCACATCTCAAACCGGCATGCAATACGCAGCGAGATGTGTTATCGTCACTACAGGCACATTTCTGAACGGCCTCATCCATATCGGCGAGACCCGTTTTTCTGCGGGTAGGGCCGGAGAATTTGCCTCCATAAATCTTTCTAACAGCCTCCGAGAACTGGGATTCGAGTTGGGCAGGCTGAAAACCGGCACCACCGCCAGAATCGATAAGAAAAGCATCGACTATTCCAAGTGCGAGATACAGCCATCTGAGCCGCAAGCCGGGCCGTTCTCGTTTATGCCGACTATAAATTGGAGTGCTTCGTCGGATCAATTGCCCTGCGGGCTTACTTACACCAATGAGAAGACCCGCGAAATCATAATTCGCAACCTCGAACGCTCCGCGATGTACGGAGGAAGGATTGAAGGAGTCGGGCCGAGATACTGCCCATCTATCGAGGATAAACTCGTCAAGTTTCCGGACAAGCTCCGACACCAGATATTTTTGGAACAGGAGGGCTGGAACACCGACGAGATCTATGTTCAGGGGATGTCCACGAGCCTGCCGGAGGATGTGCAGGTGGAGGCTTTGCGCACCATCCCCGGCCTGGAACAGTGCCATGTTATCAGGCCTGGCTATGCAATCGAATATGATTTCGCGCCTCCAACCCAGCTCAAGCCCTCTCTAGAGACCAAACTGGTCGATGGCCTGTTCCTAGCCGGCCAGATCAACGGCACTTCGGGCTATGAAGAAGCCGCAGCTCAGGGGATAATGGCGGCGATAAATGCAGCTCAATTGATTAGAGGCCAGGAGCCTGTCGTGATACGGCGAGATCAGGGCTACGTCGGCGTGCTAATCGACGATCTCGTAACCAAAGGGGTCAGCGATCCGTATCGCCTGCTGACGTCACGAGCCGAATATCGTCTGCTGTTGAGGCAGGACAACGCGGACCAGCGTTTGACTTCAATCGGTAGGCAGGTTGGTCTGGTGGGTGATGATCGTTGGGAGCGGTTTGAATCAAAGCAGAAGTTGATAGACAAGGAACATTCTCGCCTGTCAAATACCTATCTTCGCCCATCTGATACGCAGGCTGCCGACGCCCTCGGGGTTCAGATAAACGGCCGCAGCATCTCTCTCGAGGAGATATTGCGCAGGCCTGAGATCAACTATGCCGATATAGCAAAGGCGGCCCCTAACGGCGATGTCCCACCCGACGTGGCCGAGCAGGTCGAGATAGCGATAAAATATCACGGCTACATACAGCGACAGGAAATGCAGATCAGACAAGCAGGAAAGATGGAGGAAAAAGCCATACCGACGACCATTGAATATAAAAATATCCGTGCCCTTTCAAGGGAAGCAGCCGAAAAGCTCGCCCGTATTCGACCGACAACACTCGGCCAGGCATCACGCGTGCCCGGGGTCACCCCAGCCGATGTCGCTATTCTCGCAGTCAGCATTAACAAGCCGGGAGTCTAGGTGTGGAAATACAAGAAAGCACATTTTTACCGATTGAAATGCTTCAATCCGGAGCAGCCGAGATGGGGATCAAGCTCGACGAAGCTCGCACGAATATGCTGGATCAATTCGCCCGCATGCTCGTCGACACCAATCAAACCCTCAACCTCACTCGAATCACCGAACCGGAGCAGATAATCACCGGCCACTATTTTGACTCATTCACCTGTCTTGCGATCCCGATAAGGCGCGAGGCGCGGGTGATCGACATCGGCTCCGGGGCTGGTTTCCCAGGGATTCCTATGAAGATAGTGCGGCCGGACCTTGACTTAACTTTGCTGGATTCCTCTCGCAAGAAACTTGGATTTTTAGACGGAGCGATAGAGCGGCTCGGGTTGGATAATATTCAGACCCTGCACATCAGGGCGGAGGATGCCGGGCGGGATGGGCAATATAGGGAAGCCTACGACGTCGCAGTCACCCGTGCTCTGGCCGATATGAAGATACTCGCCGAGCTTTGCTTGCCGCTAATCAAGGTCGGCGGGATGTTGATCGCCCAGAAAAGCGACTCCGCAATTGAGGAGATCGAGGCTGCCAGGGCGCACATAGGCCAGCTCGGCGGACGCATCGAGAAGGTGAAGGCCGTTATAATCCCGAAGGACTTTGTCGCGCGTCGGCTGGTGGTCGTAACGAAAATTCGACCGACACCTTCGGGTTTTCCGAGAGCTTTTTCAAGAATCAAAAAATCGAAACCGTAAATAATAGAATCAGGAGTGGAAGGAATTGACAGACAACACGCAATCAAAGCCCGGCGTCGGAACTAAGGCCGTCTGGGCCGGCGAGAAAGATCAACTCGTTCATCACGCGACTCAGGTCCCGGTCGTAGTGAGTGTGGCCTATGGCTATGATGATATGGAAGAATGGTATGATGTCGCAATAGGCAACAAAACCGGTCACATTTACGGGCGCAATACCAACCCCACAGTCCAAGCCTTCGAGGACAAGGTGCGGCTGCTGGAAGAAGCCGAGGCAGCCACCAGTTTTTCCACCGGTATGGCCGCCATCAGCAACACCGTATATACATTCGTCCGCCCAGGTGACCGCGTCGTATCAATCAAGGACTCCTACGGCGGGACCCACAGACTGTTCACCGAATTTCTATCTAATATAAATGTAGAATCGACTCTTTGCGACACAGGGGATCACGAGGCGCTAGAGGCAGAAATCGCGCGCGGCTGCAAGATAGTCTATCTTGAGACGCCCACCAACCCGTTAGTGAAGATCACCGACATACAGCGCATCGCGAAGTCCGCAAAGGCGGTCGGGGCACTGCTTGTGGTTGACAATACGGTTGCCACACCGGTTTGTCAAAGCCCGCTGGCTCTTGGCGCTGATCTGGTTTTGCACAGCGCAACGAAATATTTGGGGGGCCACGCGGACGCTCTGGGCGGAGTCGTATGCGGCGACAAGAAACTGATCGACCCGATCTTCCACTATCGCGAGATCAACGGCGCGACTTTGGCTCCGTGGGATGCGTATCTGCTGCTGAGAGGTATGAAAACACTCAAGCTGCGGGTCATGCAGCAGTGCGACAGCGCCATGCAGGTCGCCGAGTATCTCAAAACCCAAGACCTCGTCGAGTCTGTGTATTATCCCGGTCTGAAGGAGCATCTTCATCACGATGTGGCGGCAAGGCAGATGCACGGAGGTTTCGGAGGAATGCTGAGTTTCGCTGTTAAAGGCGGGATGGAATCGGCGGCGATCCTGCTGCCCAGGCTCCAATATGCCAACTGTGCGGCCAATCTCGGCGCGGTCGAAACGACCTACGGCCCAGCCAGAACCACCAGCCACGTTGAGTGCACGGTAGAGGAGCGAAAAGCCCTCGGCGTTCCGGAAGGGCTGATCAGAATGTCGGTCGGAATCGAAGATCTACCCGACATCATCGCCGATCTGGATCAGGCATTTGCATATCTGAAATCCAAAATTTGACATTGATCGGGCGTGGCAGCCCACCACGCCCGAAAAATATTCCTCAGTCAAATTTGTGCCGCGTTGCGGTCTTGGACATGTCCTGAATCGCGTGTTTGCACAATATCGAATCCACGATATTTCCGTTTTGGGTGCGCATATAAGTCGCTATTGAGTCGCTGTGGAATGTGTCAAATGACAGCTTTTGGTTGGAATCATCGGCAAGCGCAAAATAGTCCGTGCGCCCATCTCCAAAGTCTATCGACAGAGCCAATCCTTCGCCGCGCTGCAGCACGACCTGCTTTACATCTTTTATTGGACACGCCGCACCCTCTGCCGTGGGATAAAACACATACGCCAGCCTCGTTACGCCGGCCTGTTGTTTTTCAAACACGGGAGTCGGAATCGGCCTGCATTCATAAGCCTTCGCCCGTATCCATCCCTGCACGACAGGCTCCTTTTGTCCGGACACAATACCCACAGACAGGGACTTATCCGCCATCGGCCAGATAGTCAGGTTCGCTCCCTTTTCATCGGTCGTATGCACGGCTTTTGAATCGTTGTCAATTCTCGCTCCAGTCATATCCAAATGGAACATGCTGGAGTATTTGTGCGGAGCGTCATCTTGCGGAGTCAGCTTATCGACCACTATCCAATAATCCGGCTTGACGAAAAACACGCTTCGTTTGTGCTCCACTTTTATGTGGTTATCGCGTGCATAGCCGTCGTCGTAAACGCCGGAAGCGTAATCGTATTTCTCAGTGGAGGCCCATTTAATCGACATCGGCTTGTCGATCACATATTCGCGCCTCGGGCGATCTCTGCGGTGTTGATCCTGACCATCCACCATTATTGTATTATGCGCGCGCGTCGACAGCACATACTTCCGCCACTCAGAGCTGTCATAGGGATAGTTGCCGACATCGATCAGCATATATTTGCCATAAGCGTAAATTACAAAGCTCAGCGCATCCTCGTGTTGGTGGCCATAACCAAATGGCCCGGCATCAAACAACATGTAGCGATCGTCTCGGCTCCAGCCCGAGCGCATTATTATATGGCCCGAAAACGGCAGCGCAACAGACCCCACAGTCGGCTGCGCGCCCTCTTTGCCCAGAGTCGCCAGCCACAGATAGTCTTTGCGCTCCGGAAAATATCTCACGCCCATTCTGGCCTGAGTCATCACATTTATTGTGCCCGAATCGTTCAATTCCGGCAAATATCCATTCGGCATCGCAGCCAACAGATTATAATCGAACATCTTCTCCATCTTGAGGACATAATCCGCCGGCATAGCAATATCGTTTGTCTGCGCCACATCCCAGGCCAACGCAAAGTTGTTGAGCGATACCTGATGATATCCCGTCGACAGCTCGATCTGCGCACCATCCGGATAGACTTGTTTGTCCAGTTCAGCATACATTCTATCTGTCGCTGTTTTTCTCCAATTCTCGGCCTCTTTGAACTCAGGGAACAGCACGCCGACGTGCATCAGCCCGTTGCACTCCATTGTCAGCCAATTGGCAGTGGTTGGATATTTCGTCAACTGCCGCGCGTGTTCCACCATCGACTTTATCATTGTGACCATCGCGTCATCGGTAAATGAGGGGGAACCAAGGAACAGATAATACGCTGCCGGCCAGTTATGCCCCATTCTGAGCCCTTGTTCGATCGTTCGCCACAACACACCTCTGTTACCGCTATCATCAATCGGAACAGGGCATTGTCTGACCCAATCCGTCATCTGATAGACGAACTCTTCAGCGTATTTCTCTTCCCCTGTCGCCAGATACGCCAATCCCAAAGCCGTCCAGAACGCGTGTCGATTCAACTGAAACGGCCATTCTTTGTAGTTGATAGGGTCCAGGCTCCAATCTATCTTATCCTCGTATTTGTGATACACGCCAACACTCGGCAGGTCGCGCTGCAAAATTCGGTCAGCCTCGCGCGTATCCGTCTTATCGTTGCGCTTCCCACGAGGTAGACTTGCCAGCCAACCCACTTTCCATACGGGTTTGGTGCGATGTCGAAGATATTCCGCGAATTCGTGCTTCGCGGCAGGCAGGTCGGATTTGCCGACCGCCGTCTTCACTTTTTCCATCCCGGGCCGATCCAGGTTCAATGCGTCAAAAAACTGCTGGTCGGTTATCCTCGGCCCCTCATCACTTTTTTGATTCATATCAGCCGCCACGCTCATAATCGCCACTCCATATAACAATACACACACCGTCAAGATCAATCTCATCTCTACCACTCTCCACGTAGCCACTTACACAAAAAAGGCCCCGGATTCCTCCGAGGCCATTGCGTATAATCGGTATTGTATAGTTTAATAAATCGCGTTCTCGGTCTCCTTGTCGAAGACGTGCGTTTTTTCCATATCCAGAATCAGCTCCATCTTGTCGCCTTCTCTGGCCTTGGACTCGGCGTCAATGCTGCCCACGATGTCGTGTCCGCCGCAGCTTAAATACATTGTCACTATCGGCCCCATCGGCTCGACCACATCCACAGTAGCCTCGATCGTATTCCCCGGAGTCGCCTCGATCATATTCACCAGCGACTTATCGAAAACATCCTCCGGCCGCACCCCGAATACAACATCTTTGCCAACGTGGTTCTTGAGCAACTCGGCTTTTTTTGTCGGTGCAGTAACCTTGAAGCATCCCGCATCGATCACATACCCCTGGGAGCCGTTCGTGATCTTGGCGTCCACAAAGTTCATTGACGGAGTCCCTATAAACCCTGCCACAAACATATTGGCCGGGCTGTTATACAACCCAAGCGGCGAATCCACCTGCTGAACTATGCCATCCTTCATAACCACAATGCGGTCGCCCATAGTCATCGCTTCCACCTGGTCGTGAGTGACGTAGATGGTGGTGATCCCGAGCCTGCGGTGCAACTTGATTAGCTCGGCGCGCGTCTGCACACGCAGCTTGGCGTCGAGGTTGGAGAGGGGTTCGTCCATCAAAAAGACCTTCGGCTCGCGCACAATCGCTCTACCCAGCGCAACTCTCTGCCGTTGGCCACCCGAAAGCTGCTTAGGCTTGCGATTGAGCAGATCAGCCAACCCCAACAACTCCGCGGCTTCCTTTACTCGCTGCTGGATGTCGTTCTTGGGCAGTTTACGCAGTTTCAGTCCGAACGCCATGTTGTCGTAGACGCTCATGTGTGGATACAAGGCGTAGTTTTGAAACACCATCGCGATATCGCGATCCTTAGGTGAGACATCGTTTACAAGGCGGTCGCCGATATAGATCTCGCCGTCAGTGGCTTCCTCAAGCCCCGCGACCATCCTCAGCGCCGTAGTCTTGCCGCATCCCGACGGCCCAACGAGCACCAGAAATTCTTTGTCTCTTATCTCAAGGTTCATTTTGTTGACCGCAACCACGGTTTTGAAAGTCTTGGTCAGGTCTTTGATGACGACTTGCGCCATAGCAGGGGGTTCCTCCGTTTTCGCTTCGGGCTTGTCCCAATTTTGCCGAAGCGGCTACATATAATTGTGCAGAAACAATCTGCATCACATATATCCCGGGACTGGGAGCAGGACTGCTACTTACCGCAGCCTACCAACAAATTATAAGCACAGCCATTGCCCGTGTCAATCAAGTGATCGTCAAGTTGCAGGGTAAAACCGCTATTGGCCCTGGATCGATTAGATAGTCCCGGTCTATGCAGCTCAGGCTTTTATGCCGATGGAAGAAATTTGTGCGTCATCGAAGTCCTCCGGCAAATCATCGAGTTGATCCAATTTTTCGACGGGGAAAGGAAATGGGCCATCGGCTGGGATCCTGTCGACCCACTGAGCGCGAAAATGCTGATCCTGCATGCGGCAGCTTTCTTTGTGATAGCAATAGCCGTCGTGAGCAATCATCCTGCTCCAGATATCTTCAACGCTTTCTTGCCGTGCGTTGCCGAACCCAATGGGGGTGAAATCACAAGGGGTCATATCCCCGAAAGCCGTCATATAAAACTGACACCAGCCTGCATAGCAGCCATTCCCGGTAGGCCCGTTCACATGAGCTTGAGTTATGACCAACGGCAGGGTTCGGTCTTTATTATATAGCTCCTCGATTCGACACAGCTCCTCTTTGTCCTCATTGCTTAGAAGATGCTCACGATCCTGGTGCAGCAGCCTCCCCGTCGGCACCACATCGAAAATCGTGATCTCATCGGCGCCGACGGATTTGGCCAACTCGATCATCTGCTCGATTTCTCCGCTTTTCAATCGTTCCGGAGTGGCATACGTAGAAATCCCCGCCATCAACCCGGCGTCTTTGCATCTCTTCAGTCCGGAAATCGCCTTCTCAAAGCAACCCGGGACACGCCGCATCTCATCGTGGGACTGCGCATTCGGCGAGTCTATAGATATATGAATCGCCGACAAACCCGCCGATGCCAGTTTGCGCACAGTTTGCTCATCCAGCATCAGCCCGTTGCTGAACATCAGAGCCACGGCCTCGCCCTTATCCACCCATTCAATCAGCTCAAATATATCCGGGCGCAGCAGTGGCTCTCCACCGGTGAATACTATCGTCACCGTCCCGAGTTGCTCCGATTCCCTGATAACTCGTTTCCAATTCTCGGTGCTCATCTCCGATTCACTGGTTCTTTTGAACCTGGCTGCGCTGCAGTGTACGCAATCGGCCTGGCATCTTGTGGTCACCTGCAGCGTGCACACGGTCGGCTGTGGGTGTCCGTCGAGTTCTACCGATAGCCTGCTAGCCAACAGCTTCATAGATGCTTTGGTTGGCACGGCGGGTTGGTAGGACGTATAGACCATCGTATCTCCTCGGCGCATTATCGGTGCGCCACGTCCACGAATCGTCTTTTCTACGGATTCAACCATACGCCTGGCGTCGGGCGATTTGCTCAACGGGCCAGTTGGTCTTGCGTGAAACGTGTTATCTTGTTCGGTTATCGTTGTCATGCCGAATAACTCGATCTCACGGCTATTGGTCAGTCGAGAAAATGATGCAGCCGCTTTAATCAACTTATGTTCACATATGCGAGGGCCGAGCACCTTGGCTAATGGGCCTGTGAACTCGATTTGATCGCCGAGACGAATACAAAGCAGTGGAAAATGAACCTCACTCAATACGATTATCCCCTTCCCAGAATCGCCGACCTGTCGATACCCAGCGGTTCACATCCATAAACGCTCAGCAGATAATCCGCGTTGTGTTACAATATCCGTGAGGCGCTTGCCTCCACACAACATAAGGCGGTTCTTAATGAGCGAATCCATACGCGCTGCAATCGAAGAAAAAGCCGAAGAAGCCAGAGAGTTTCTTCTCGATCTGATTCAGATAAAAAGTGTCTCTGGAGAGGAGAACGGTGCTGTTCGCTATTGCCTTGGCAGATTTGCCCGCGTGGGCTGCGAATGCAAGTTGATCCCCCTGTCCGACGATATCAAAAACGACCCCGAATATAGTCACCCCGAGACCCCGGTGTCGTATGGCGGCCGATCTAATCTTGCGGTGCATAAACGAGGAAAAGGAACCGGGAAGAGTCTCATATTGCAGACTCACATAGACACCGTGCCTGCCTCGGGTTGGGAGGAGGCCTTTACCCCTCGGTTGGAAGGTGGTCTCATCTACGGCAGGGGAGCCTGTGACGCAAAAGGCCATATAGCGGCGATCTGGTTGGCTTTGGCTGCTTTAGAGAATGTTTCGATAAGCGGCGACCTGCAGACACAGATAGTAGTCGAGGAGGAGTTCGGGGGCAACGGCGCGCTGGCGATGATTCGGCAGGGCTACAAAGCAGATGCCGTGCTGGTGGCCGAGAGCACCGAGATGCACATTCATCCAGCAAACCGCGGCGCGATCTGGTTCAAAATTGAAATAGAAGGCGTTCCGCGGCATATGGGGCGCAAGCACGAAGGAATATCCGCCATAGATTTATCCTGCAAGGTAATCGATGCGCTATACCAATATGAAAAGCGCATCGTCGAAGATAGCACAGGGTATCCAGGCTTTGAGCGCTATGACAAACCTGTCCAAGTTAACGTCGGAATGCTGCACTCCGGCCAGTGGCCGTCTATGGTCGCGGCGAACGCAGAAATAGAGGGTGGGGTGGGCTTTTTGCCGAACAGATCTATGGAACAAGTCAAACGGGAGATGAAAGCGGTCATCGAATCCATTGACGATCCATGGCTGCGCGACCATTACAAGTTGAGCTTCCCGAAACTGCATAACGATTCCTATCAGACCGATTATTCCCATCCCGCAGTCGTCGCGATGCACGAAGCCTGCAAGCAGAGCGGCCTGGATTCCGACGTTTTTGGTTGGAATGTGAGCTGCGATGCGCGATTGTATGCGAACCTTGGTCAGATGCCTACGATGGTATTTGGCGCCGGCTCTATTTTGGATGCGCATGCTCGTGACGAAAAAATAGATTTTAAGGACATCTTGAAATCTGCCGAAGTGATGGCGAATTTCATCACTGCCTGGTGTGGAGTGGAGGCTGAATAAAAAACGGCGATATTAGCGTCGGCTTGGATTGTGTGGTATATTGTCTGCGAAATATGGTCTAATTGTCACGGAAACGCTGTGCAAGGAGTGAATTATGGGCGATGCCGTGAATGGCACAACAAACAAAAGGCTGCCTCGCAATGTCGTCGCCGGCACGCTGGTGGTGGCATCGGCGTTGGTAATTCTTGTGGCGGCGCTGCGATATCAAGCATTTTTTCCTGATTATATTCCTAAAGCTGTTTTGTGTGTATTTCCGATCCCGCTGGCGTTGGGGTTGGCCATTGGGCTTGTGTCTCCGCGTAAGGCGATTGCGTGGGCGCCGCTGTGGTCGGGCGTCTTTTCGTTGTTGGTGATTGCGGTTGTATCGACAGCTATCACCCGCGCTCCAACAAGTCCCAGCGAGAGGATTTTGTGGGCGGCTGTAGGAGCTTTGCTGGGCACTGGCGCAGGAATCGGCGGTCAGTTGCTGGCCGCGAGAGCGCTCGTTGGCAAATCCACCATAATCTTCGTTGCCGCCTGCATCGCAGCCGGTGTCGGCGGGCGGGCGATTCTGGATTTGCAGATGGCGTGTTTTGAGCGTGAAAGCGTGCCGCATATACTCGAGGAGACCGATAAAGAGATCATAGCGCTGTCGCCGGATATGCAATGGCAGTGTGTGCGCGATGTCGGCGGCGCGAATTATGTTCTTAAGTCCTCTCTGAACGAGCGGCCGATTCTCATATATGCCGTCCCGGATCCCGCCGTGGTCGATCACATCGAATACAATTCACGCATAACCTGTCCAAAAGTAAGCGACCTGGCGTTGGTTCATAGATGCCTGGAGGATGCGGGGGTGCGCGAGGAGTTTTTGCTGGGTTTGACACAGGAAGACGGTGGGAATTGGATATCGGTCATTAGAAACACCCAATTGACCATCGATCGGGAAGGGCGCTTTCGCATCTCGGCGGCTGTGGGTTTGCCGGCTCGCTCGGTTGACATCAAATAAGCCCTGTGATAATGTATATTTGTCCTTCAGCATAGATTTCAACTGTTCGGGGAAGCAGCGGGTGGAGCCCATTGTTTCCCTTTTTATCTATATATAATCGGGATCAATTATGAATTTCCTCAAACTCTTCAGTTCAAATGAACGCGAGATCAAGGGCTTCCGAAAGATAGCCGAAAAAATCAATGCTCTGGAGCCGGCCATGAAGTCTCTCAGCGATGAGCAGCTTCGAGAAAAAACCGCCGACTTTCAGGCTCGATACCGAGCGGCGATCGGTTTTGAGAACTTTTCGGACGAAGAACGAAAGCAGGCCTCGCGAGACATACTTAACGAAATAATGCCGGAGGCGTTTGCGGTTGTGCGCGAAGCTGCGATTCGCACCCTCGGACTGCGGCATTACGACGTCCAGATGATCGGCGGAATGGTGCTCAATCAGGGGAGAATCGCGGAGATGAGAACCGGCGAGGGTAAGACCC
>LSQX01126077.1_pt1 | contig 11867 bp, 15 predicted proteins | sample 654561 | NCBI WGS metagenome assembly LSQX01 (sample SAMN04489861, study PRJNA283612) | anaerobic digester metagenome | isolation source: 4 biogas reactors fed with cattle manure at either 37C or 55C with and... | place: Denmark: Kongens Lyngby | collected 2014 | reverse complement strand
GTCGGCTCGTCCAGCAACAGCAGATCGGAAGGGCACATCAGCGTCTGGGCCAGGTTCAGGCGCATCCGCCAGCCGCCGGAAAAGTCCCCGACCCGGGCCTCGCACTGGGTCGGGGTAAAACCCAACCCGGCCAGCAGGGTACGGGCGCGGCTGTCGGCGCTGAAGCCGCCGTGGGCTTCCAGTTCGGCGTACAGGGTGCCAAGCTGGGTCGCATCCTGCCGCTGTTCGGCCTCGGCCAGTTGCTGCTGGAGCTGACGCAGGCGCTGGTCGCCGTCCAGTACCTAGTCGATGGCGATACGCTGCAGGTCGTCTATTTCCTGGCGCATGTGGGCAATGCGCCAGTCGGCGGGCAGCGAGCAGTTGCCGGCATCGGCGCTCAACTCGCCGCGCAGCAGGGCAAACAGGCTGGATTTTCCGGCACCATTGGTGCCGAGCAGGCCGACTTTCTGCCCCGGATGCAGGGTCAGATCGGCGCTGTCGAGCAGGCGCAGGGGGCCGCGTTGCAGGGTCAGGGATTCAATCTTTATCATGGCGCGGAGTATATCAGCGTCCAGGGGCGAAGCGATGCAGGGTCTGGCGGATTATGCCGGTCGGTTGTATGCCGAACCGGGAATGCAGGAACTGTTGCTGGGGCTGCAGGATGAGGCCGGGCAGGATGTGTTGCTGTTACTGGCTGCCTGCTGGCTGGGCCGTCAGCAGAGGGCTGCCGACCGGGCGCTGTGGCACAGGCTGCAGGACTGCCAGTGGCCCTGGCAGCAGCAGGTCATCCAGCCGTTGCGTCAGGTGCGCCGGACGCTGGCTGACAGCGATGGGCCCAGAGAGTTGTATGAGCAGGTCAAGGCCTGTGAGCTGGCCGCCGAGTGGCATCAGCTGGCGGTGCTGGAGCGTCTGTGTGCAGACGCGCCCCGTACAGCTGCGCCACTGCGGGAGTGCGTGCTGGCGCATCTGGCATATTGCTGCAATGGGCTGGAGGATGGGCGTTTGCAGCAGTTGGCGGCTGCGGCCTGAGGGAACCTGCGGTGTCGAGATGGAACTCGACACTCCGAGCGGCTCTATCGGGGAGTGCCGGGCTCCATTCCGGCAATCAGGGGCGTTGAGTTAATCCTGTGATTGCGCGGTATCGTCTGCGGGTGTGGCGGCAGGCTTGCGGCTGCGTGATCGGCGCTGACCGCCGCTGGCTGTGCTGGCCGGGTTGTTGCGCTTTTCGATAGCCTGACCGGCCTGTCCTTCGATACGCTCCAGTCCCCGGGCCAGACGCAGGGTCTGGCGTACGTCGTTATTCAACTGACGGATATAGTCCTGGGCCTGCTGGCGGGCCTGGTTCAGCACCTCCAGTTCGCTGTTCAGCTCGGCTATCTTGCTGTGCAGGCGCTCAACTGATTTGCCGCTGTCCGGCGCGTCTTCGGCGGCCAGCTTCGCTTCGCTCTGGGCCAGTTTATCGGTGAGCTTCTGCTGCTCGCGATCGAGCTTGTCCAGCGCCTTCTGGGCATCCTCCTGAGCCTGACTGCAGGCCTGCCCCAGATGCTCGCTGAGCGTGCGGGTCAGGGTCTGCAGCAGGTGCAGGGGTGTGGGTATCGGCGAGTCGGCCTGTTTGCGGGTTTTGCCTGGCACGGGTGACTACTCCACGGTCTCGGTAATGTGTTGGCTGTCCTTGTTGGCGGTATGCAGCACTTCGATCAGGCAGTCTTCCAGTTCAAAGCGCTCATCCAGCAGTCCGCCCATCTTCAGCAGCCGTGACTGCATCACTTCTTCCTTGAGTTGGCGTTTGGTCTTGGCACCATAGTAGTCATTGAAGATGACCGCGAACTGGGTGATGGTTTCGATGCGCGGCATGACTCTGGACATCAGTTCCAGTGCGCGCTCATCACCTGCCTCCTCGGCGCCGCGTACCAACTGCTCATAGATGGAAAAATGCCCCGCCGATACATAATCAAGCAGGGCACTGCAGAAGAGATTGAGTTGCTGCCGCACGCTGGTATCCGGCGCAGTGCGATCCCGCAGCGCGATGTAATGTTCCACGAGTTCCTTTCGATCAGCCAGCCAGCGATCTACCAGCCTGTCGACTCCGCCCCAGTGCTCCTGGGCTGTTGTGCACCTTTCCAGCATGGTCCACCTCGTTGTCCTGATGAAACGGGATAAGAATTGTTGTTCCCGTGGGACAAACAGAATAGGCCAGTCGATGCGCCGGTATCAAGAGCGCATCATGATGGCGGCTCAGTCCTCGCCGCGCAGCAGTTGCACCAGACCGAACAGGGCGAAACCGATAAAGGCCAGCAGGGTGCATTCGGCAATGCTCAGGCCGAGAAAGGTCCAGGTCACCTTGGCGCAGTCGGCGGTGCCGCTGAACAGCAGGGTAAGCATCTCGAATACCGGCAGCACATCGACCATGTAATCCAGGCTGGGCAGGCAGGAGGGCAACTGGTCGGATGGCTGGTGCTGCAACCACACCTGACGTCCGGCGGTGGCAGCACCGAAGATCGACAGCAGGCTGACGCCGAGCGCATAACCCCGGGCCGCCAGACTGCGGCTGCGACCGTTGCGCGGTTGCGGGTTGTGCAGCACCGCTGCCAGGCACACCAGGCCGATCAGCAGGAAGGCGAAGCGCTGGATGATGCACAGCGGGCAGGGCAGCAGCTCCATCACGTATTCCATGTAATACGCGGTGGCCAGTAACAGCACACAGATGATGAAAGCGATCAGGTAGAGCGGGCGGGAAGCGGGCAGGGTCATACGCAGATCCATCGGTCGAGTGAGCAACCGGCTACATTAGAGGATGGGCGGGGAGGCTGACAAGTGTTGAGTTTGCCGCCGACTCGGGGTCGGCGGCAAACAGGGCATCAGGCTTCGGCCTGTCCGGCTTCGGCCAGGCGACGCTGTTCGGACTGGGCGAACAGGGCGTCGAAGTTGACCGGCGCCAGCATCAGGGGAGGGAAGCTGCCGCGCAGGACCAGGTTATCGATGGCTTCACGGGCGTAGGGGAACAGAATATTCGGGCAGAAGGCACCCAGGGTATGGCGCATGGAGGCCTCGTCCAGTCCGCCGATGGCAAAGATGCCGCCCTGCTGCACTTCGGCGATGAAGGTGACTTCTTCACCATTGGTGACGGTGGCGGACAGGCTCAGCACCACTTCGTAGATATCGTCCTGCAGCTTGGTGTGACGGGTGTTGAGGTCCAGATTGACCTGAGGATTCCATTGGCTCTGGAACACCGCCGGTGCCTTGGGCGATTCGAAGGACAGATCCTTCACATAGATGCGCTGCAGGGCAAATTGTACCTGCTGCTGATTGGCGCCGTTGGCGGTTGCGTTGTTCTGTTGCTCGTCAGCCATGTTCAGTCCTTGTTGATTCCAGTGTGATCGGGGAAGTCCGGAACGCCAGGCGATTCAGCCATTCCCTGCTTGATTACGAGGCAGTCAGCCTGCCAGCATTTTATCCAGTTTGCCAGAGCGATCCAGCGCTATCAGCTCATCGCAGCCGCCCACATGGGTGCCGTTGATCCAGATCTGCGGAACCGAGGTGCGACCCGCCAGGCGGGTCATCTCGGCGCGCACGGCAGGCTGGCCATCGACGATGATTTCATTGAAGGCCAGACCCTTGCCGCCGAGCAACTGCTTGGCGCGGATGCAGAAGGGGCAGTAGTTGCTGCTGTAGATGGTGATCTCGGTCATGTCATTTAACCAGTGGCAGATTGTCGGCGCGCCAGCCTCCCACTCCATGGGCCAGGCGGCTGACCTGGGTGAAGCCGGCGGCCTTCAGCTGCTTGGCGGCAGTGCCCGCATGCTGGCCGTTGGCACAGGCGAGGATGACGGGTTTATCCTTGTGCTTCTCCAGTTCGACCATGCGCGAGGCAAAACTGTCCAACGGAATGTTGATCGACTCGACAATATGACCGTTGGCGTAGTCCTTCTTCGGACGTACATCCACCACCAGCGCATTGTCCCGGTTGATCAGCGCGGTGGCCTGTTGCGAACTGAGCGCAGCCCCGGATTTGCGACCCTCGGTATAGATCAGCGCTGCCAGTACCAGCAGAAAAGCGCCAGTCAGCAGATAGTGATTGGCTATGAACTCGATAAGGTGTTGTAGAAACTGCATGGAGGTATCATTCCGCGACCATTAAAGCCCGCCAGTATACACAGCCGCCAGCGACGGCAGAACCACCGCCGGGCATGACACGCCGATGCCGGGCAAGTAAACTTGCCGCAGCACGCCTGCCAGGCTCGGCAGAGTATTCCCTTACCTCTATTCACACAGCGAGTTAATCGGATGACAGCAGCTCCCAAACCCGTGGTATTGATGATTCTGGATGGCTTCGGACACAGCGAGTCGCCGGATTCCAATGCCATCATGGCCGCCAACACCCCCGTATGGGATCGTCTGTGGGGCAATGCACCGCGTACGCTGATTTCCGGCTCGGGCATGGATGTGGGACTGCCGGATGGCCAGATGGGCAACTCCGAGGTCGGTCACATGAACCTCGGCGCCGGTCGGGTGGTGTATCAGGACTTCACCCGGGTGACCAAGGCCATTGCCGATGGCGACTTCTTTGATAACCCAACCATCGGCGCCGCAGTGGACAAGGCCGTGGCCGCCGGGCGCAGCGTGCACATCATGGGGCTGGTGTCTCCGGGGGGGGTGCACAGCCACGAAGAACAGATCGTCGCCATGGTCGAGCTGGCCGCCCGTCGTGGTGCCGGGCAGATCCAGGTGCACGCCTTCCTCGACGGCCGGGACACCCCGCCGCGCAGTGCCGCCCCCTCGCTGGCCCTGCTGGAAGAAACCTACCAGCGCCTCGGCAAGGGCCGCACCGCCAGCCTGATCGGCCGCTACTTCGCCATGGACCGGGACAACCGCTGGGACCGGGTGGAAGCGGCCTACCGGCTGATCACCGAAGGGCAGGGCGAGTTCCAGGCCGCGACTGCTGCCGAAGCGCTGGATGCCGCCTACGCCCGGGATGAGAGCGACGAGTTCGTCAAGGCCACGGTGATCGGCGAGCCGGTACGGGTGGAAGATGGTGACGCGGTGATTTTCATGAACTTCCGCGCCGACCGGGCCCGGGAGCTGACCCGCGCCTTTGTCGAGCCGGAGTTCGCCGGCTTCGCCCGCCAGCGTCAGTTGAACATGGCCGGTTACGTCATGCTCACCCAGTATGCGGCGGACATTCCGGCCCCCTGCGCCTTCCCGCCTTCGACCCTGAACAACGTGCTGGGCGAATACCTGGCCAAACAGGGCAAGACCCAGCTGCGCATTGCCGAGACTGAAAAGTACGCCCACGTCACCTTCTTCTTCTCCGGTGGCCGGGAAGAGCCCTTCGACGGTGAAGAGCGCATCCTCATCCCCTCGCCGAATGTTGCCACCTACGACCTGCAGCCGGAAATGAGCGCCCCCGAGGTCACCGACCGCATCGTCGAAGCCATCGAGCAGCAGCGCTACGACGTGATCATCGTCAACTACGCCAACGGCGACATGGTTGGTCATACCGGAGTGTTCGAGGCAGCGGTCAAGGCGGTGGAGTGCCTGGATCAGTGCATCAGCCGCATCGAGACCGCGCTGAACAAGGTCGGTGGTGAAGTGCTGATCACCGCTGACCACGGCAACGTCGAGCAGATGGCCGACGCCAGCACCGGTCAGGCGCACACCGCGCACACCTGCGAGCCGGTACCCTTCGTCTATGTTGGCCCGCGCAAGGTCAGCATGCGTGACGGCGGCATCCTCTCCGATGTGGCGCCGACGGTCCTGACCCTGCTCGGCCTGCCGCAACCGGCGGAAATGACCGGTCGCTCGATCCTCACGTTGCACGACTGAGCCGTCCTGTGAACGGCCGTCCGGGCTATAGCCAACCCCGCGCCGCTGCCGCCTGGGCAGCGCTGGCGCTGGCATTGCTGTTGGGCGGCCCGGCGCTGCCCGTGCTGGCCCAGACGGATGCGCAAAGCGCCCGGGCCGAGCTGAAACAGACCGAGGCCGAGATAGCCCAGCTGAAAAAGCTGCTCGGCAGCCTGCAGCAGGAAATGTCCGGACTGGAGAAGGACCTCAAGAACAGCGAAAGTCAGATCGCCCGTCTGCGCCGCGAGAGCGGCGCAATCGAGCAGCAGATTGCCGACGGCGAGACCCGTCTGGCGGACCTGCAGCAGCAGGCGCGCAATCTGCAACAGGCCCTGGAAGCGCAGCAGGAGCAGATCGCCCGACAGGTTCGCGCCGCCCATCGGGCCGGTCGCCAGGATTACCTGAAGATGGTGCTCAACCAGGATGATCCGGCGCGCATGGCCCGCATGCTGCGTTACTACGGCGACTTCAACCGGGCCCGGGTCGAGGAAATCAACCGCTACACCCAGACCATCGAAGACATCCGCCTGGCCAGCGCACAGATTGCCGAGCAGCAGAGCCAGCTGCAGGACAACCGCGCGGCCCTGGCCCAGCGCCGCAGTGCGCTGGAAAGCGAGCGCGACAAGCGCGGCAGCATCCTCGCCAGTCTGCGCGAGCGCAGTCAGGACCAGCAGCAGGAAGTGCGCCGTCGGGAGGCCGAACGGGCCGAACTGGCGTCGCTGATCAAGAAACTCGATGAAGCCATCACCAGTATCCCCACCCCCGCTGGCAGCCTGCCGTTCGCCCAGGCCCGGGGCAAGCTGCCGCTGCCGGTACAGGGCCAGATCCGCGCCCGCTTCGGCAGCCAGCGCGGTGCCGATGCCCGGCTGAAATGGGACGGACTGCTGCTCGGCGCCGCCGAGGGTACGCCGGTACATGCCGTGCATGGTGGCCGGGTGGTGTTCGCCGACTGGCTGCGCGGCTCCGGGTTGCTGCTGATTCTGGACCATGGCAATGGCTATCTGAGCCTGTACGGCCACAATCAGACCCTGCTGCGCGAAGTCGGCAGCTGGGTGCAGCCCGGAGATGCCATCGCCACCGTGGGCAATACCGGTGGGCTGGGCGAGCCGACACTGTATTTTTCCATTCGCCACCGTGGCCAACCGCTTGATCCCGCCGTCTGGTGTATGCTGCGGGGCTGAGAATGCTTTGAAAAAAGCGCTGCCCTCGTTCATGCTTCCAGCTGAATCAGGGCCGTGTGGGTCGGAAAAGATTCATTGGGGATTCAGCACTGCGGCGGATCAGCCGATACATTTCAGGATGATGTTCTGACGGGGGAGAGTTTTGATGACCGCTGTGCGTAAATTGGCCATGACCAGCCTGGTTCTGGCGCTCGGTATACTGCCCGTGCAGGCCCAGGAGCGAGAAACCGCCGCGCCCCTGCCGCTGAACGAACTGCGCACCTTTACCGAGGTGCTGGAGCGCATACGCACCTCCTACGTGGAGCCGGTGGACGACGCCACCCTGCTGGAAAACGCCATTCGCGGCATGCTCGAAGGGCTCGATCCGCACTCCGCCTACCTTGAGCCCGAAGCCTTCCAGGGCCTGCAGGACACCACCACCGGCCAGTTCGGCGGGCTGGGCCTGGAAGTCGGTCAGGAAGACGGCTTTATCAAAGTCATCTCGCCGATCGATGACACCCCGGCCTCCCGCGCCGGTATCGAACCGGGTGACCTGATCGTCAAGATCGACGATCACCCGGTCAAGGGCATGAGCCTGATGGATGCGGTCGAGCAGATGCGCGGTGCCCCCGGCTCGAAGATCACCCTGACTCTGGTGCGTGGCGCCGGGCGACCCTTTGATGTGCAGCTGGAAAGAGCGGTGATCAAGGTCAGGAGCGTGCGTACGGAAACCCTCGAACCCGGCTACGCCTACCTGCGTATTACCCAGTTCCAGAACAACACCGGCGATGAAGTACGCCGCAGCCTGGTCAGCCTGAACGAGAAGGGCGAGCTCAAGGGGCTGGTCATGGACTTGCGCAACAACCCCGGTGGCGTGCTGCAATCGGCGGTGGAAGTGGCCGATGCCTTCCTCACCGAAGGGTTGATCGTCTATACCAAGGGCCGACTGGCCAATACCGAGCTGCGCTTCAACGCCACCGCAGGTAACCCCAGTGCCGATGTGCCGGTGGTGGTGCTGATCAACGGCGGCTCGGCCTCGGCCTCGGAAATCGTTGCCGGTGCGCTGCAGGATTGGGGGCGGGCGGTGATCATGGGGACCGACAGTTTCGGCAAGGGCTCGGTACAGACAGTGTTGCCGCTGAACAACGATCGCGCCCTGAAGCTGACCACGGCGCTGTACTACACCCCCAAGGGCCGCTCGATCCAGGCCCAGGGGATAGTGCCGGATATTCACGTGGAGCGCGCCCAACTGACGCGCAGCGCCGATGATGTGGGCTACCGTGAAGCCGACCTGCTCGGTCACCTGAACAACAGCTCAGGCGAAGAGCGTCCCACTCTGCGCCTGGCGGCCACCGGTGAAGACGCCGAGCGGGATGCCGACTACCAGCTCAACCAGGCCTTGAACCTGCTCAAGGGACTGAATATCGCCCGTAATCGATGAGTTACCTGCGCTGGGCCCTGCCCGGGCTGCTGGCACTGCTGGCAGCCTGCAGCGAGCCGGAACCACCTCCACCCGAACCGCCACAGGATATTACTCCTGTCCCGACGCTGGACGCAGCGGCCCAGCGCCAGGCCGATGCGGCCTATTACAACCAGCTGCGCGCCCGCTGGCTGGAGCTGGAACATGCCGAGCGCAGCAGTCCCGAGCCCGAAACGGAGCAGCCGGTTGTCGCGGTACCGCCCGCAGAGAAAAAACCGCCAGTACCTGCTGCGCCAGTGCCGTCAGGTGCCACGCCTGCACTGGCCATCGTCATCGATGATGTGGGCCACAACCTGCACCATGGGCGGCGCTTGCTGGCGCTGCCCGCCCCGGTCACCCTGGCGATTCTCCCGCACACCCAGGCCGCCCAGCGCCTGGCCGAAGAAGCCGCCGCCCAGGGGCGCAGCGTGATACTGCACCAGCCGATGGAAAACGGTGCCGGGTTGTCCATCGGTCCGGGCGGGCTGTACAACGGCATGCAGCCCGATGAGCTGCGCCAGGTGCTGCAGAACAACCTCGACAGCTTTGCCCCCATTCTCGGCCTCAACAACCATATGGGCAGCCGTCTGACCGCCGAGCGGCAGGCCATGGACGAGGTGATGCAGGTACTGCGCGAGCGCAACCTGTTCTTTATCGACAGCCGCACCACCCACCACACCCAGGCCGCCTTTGCCGCCGAAGCCGCCGGTGTACCGCACCTGTCCCGGGATGTGTTCCTCGATAACGACCGCGATCCCGCCGCCATCGCCCGCGCCTTCAGCCGCGCCTTGGACGTGGCGAGGCGCGAGGGCAGAGCCCTGCTGATCGGCCACCCCTACCCGCAGACGCTGGAGTTTCTGGAGTGGCGGCTGGCGGGGGATCTGCTGGCAGAGGAGGGCGTTGAGGTGGTGGACGTGGTGGAGCTGCTGGGGCGGGAGTGAGTGGCGGCTGGCTCCCCCTCTCCCCAGCCCTCTCCCACAAGGGGAGAGGGGGCGGTCCGTAGAGCAGATTAACTTTCCACGCTCTTCTGTAGATGTTGCAAAATGGCTCGGAGCACCCTGCTCGAGTCACCCCTCTCCCCACGCGGGAGAGGGGCGGGGGGAGTGTTTCAGAGCCGTACTTCAATCCCCCGCTCAGCCAGATACGCCTTGGCCTGGGGAATGGTGTATTCGCCGAAGTGGAAGATGCTCGCTGCCAGCACCGCATCAGCACCGCCGATGAGAATGCCGTCAGCCAGGTGCTGCAGGTTGCCCACGCCGCCGGAGGCGATCACCGGTACGCCCACCGCATCGCTGATGGCCCGGGTCACACCCAGGTCGTAGCCGTTCTTCACGCCGTCCTGATCCATGCTGGTCAGCAGTATCTCGCCCGCGCCGAGGGCTTCCATCTTCTTCGCCCACTCCACTGCATCCAACCCGGTGGGCTTGCGCCCGCCGTGGGTGAAGATTTCCCAGCGGCCCGGCTCATCGGGGCCGGATACGCGCTTGGCGTCGATGGCCACCACGATGCACTGGGAGCCGAAACGGTCAGCCGCCTCGCCGACGAAGTCCGGGTTGAATACCGCCGCGGAGTTGATCGAGACCTTGTCCGCACCGGCATTCAGCAGGTTGCGGATGTCCTGCACGGTGCGCACGCCACCGCCCACGGTCAGCGGAATGAAGATCTCGCTGGCCATGCGCTCGACGGTATGCAGGGTGGTGTCACGACCCTCGTGGGTGGCGGTGATGTCGAGAAAGGTGATCTCGTCCGCGCCCTGCTCGTTGTAGCGGCGGGCGATTTCCACCGGGTCGCCGGCGTCGCGGATATCGACGAATTTCACACCCTTGACCACACGGCCATTTTCCACGTCCAGGCAGGGGATGATGCGTTTGGCCAGCGTCATGTCAGTTCTCCGGGGTTGAATACAATTGTCTTGTGGCTGGTGGTCCAGGCCCATGGATTGCCGCGTCGCTGCGCTCCTCGCAATGACGAAAGAGGAGCATGCGCCACCTTATCCTGAGCCCACAACTGCGCCGTGAGCCCACTGTCCGTCATTGCGAGACGCAGGCTTGGCGTTCCGCAAACGGAAGTATTGTTCATCTTGCCGCGTTGCTACATACCTTGCCATGGTGATGAGCCGCATACACCATGGCACTGTGAACCCACTCCCGTCATTGCGAGCCGAAGGCGCGGCAATCCATCGGGCGGGCGGTGCCTTCGTGGTACCGAATCTCAGCGCTGGGCGGCGTCACACAGCGCCTGGGCTTCGGCTACATCCAAGGTGCCTTCGTAGATGGCACGGCCGGTGATGGCGCCCATGATGCCCGGGGCGCGTGCGTCCAGCAGTTGCTGGATGTCACCCAGGTTGTGGATGCCGCCGGAGGCGATCACCGGGATGCTGGTAGCGTTGGCCAGCGCCGCGGTGGCTTCCACGTTGCAGCCCTGCATCATGCCGTCCTTGGCGATGTCGGTGTAGACGATCGCCGAGACGCCATCGGCCTCGAAGCGCTTGGCCAGGTCGATCACCTGCAGCTCGCTGACCTCGGCCCAGCCGTCGGTGGCAACGAAGCCATCCTTGGCGTCCAGACCGACAATCACCTTGCCCGGGAAGGCGCGGCAGGCCTCGCCGACGAATTCCGGCTCCTTCACCGCCTTGGTGCCGATGATCACGTAGCTGACCCCGGCGCGCACATAGTGCTCGATGGTTTCCAGGCTGCGGATGCCACCGCCGATCTGGATCGGCAGATCCGGGTAGCGCTTGGCGATGGCGGTGACTACCTCACCATTGACCGGTTTGCCCTCGAAGGCGCCGTTCAGATCGACCAGGTGCAGACGGCGGCAACCGGCCTCGACCCATTTGGCGGCCATGGCCACCGGGTCGTCGGAGAATACCGTGGCATCGTCCATCAGACCCTGGCGCAGGCGCACGCAGGCACCGTCCTTCAGATCGATAGCGGGAATAATCAGCATGTCTTTTTCCTTGGTTTACCAGCGCCCGTCCCAGGCCAGAAAGTTCTGCAGCAGTTGCAGGCCGTTGGTATGGCTCTTTTCCGGGTGAAACTGGGTAGCGAAAATATTGTCCTGGGCCAGTGCGGCGGCAAAATCCACGCCGTAATGGCAGCGACCGGCCATCTGTGTCGACTTGCCCGGACGCGCGTAATAACTGTGTACAAAGTAGAAGCGGGCATCCTGCTCGATACGGTGCCACAGCGGGTGGTCGATGGTCTGTTTGACCTGATTCCAGCCCATGTGCGGCACCTTGAGGCGCTGGCTCTGCTCGCGCAGGTCGTCACCGAAGTAGTGCACGCCGCCCGGGAACAGGCCCAAGGCGTCCACCCCGCCATTTTCTTCGCTGTGCTCGAGCAGCATCTGCATGCCGACGCAGATGCCCAGCAGGGGCTTTTCCTCGACCAGTTGGCGAACCACCTGATCCAGCCCCAGCTGGCGCA